>QMCD01000575.1_pt1 | contig 25282 bp, 17 predicted proteins | sample 1821841 | NCBI WGS metagenome assembly QMCD01 (sample SAMN01991225, study PRJNA193472) | Termite gut metagenome, whole genome shotgun sequencing project. | isolation source: worker | host: Macrotermes natalensis | reverse complement strand
CATGCCAAAGCGAAAAGTTTCATGCCAAAGCGAAAAGTTTCATGCCAAAGCGAAAAGTTTCATGCCGAAGCGAAAAGTTTCATGCCAAAGCGAAAAGTTTCATGCCAAAGCGAAAAGTTTCATGCCAAAGCGAAAAGTTTCATGCCGAAGCGAAAAGTAAGATTACTAAAGAAAAAAATGCTTCTGCTTTACACCTGTCAGATAGATTTTATGCGGAGTTTAATCAAATGATATGAAGAAGCAAGTCGTTCGATTTTTTTTGTTGGTTATGAATGCATAAAATTGCTACCTTTGTTAAATTATGAATTAAATGCAAAGCTAAACATACATAAATTTAAACCGAATATATATTTATGGAATTTAAGAAACGCAAAAATATTACAGAATCTAATGATAATGCGGATTATAAATTCTATAGTTTTTCTTCCCTTTGGTATGATGATTTATTAAACGACATCTATAATGCGGAAAAATATATTTACCTGGAAACCTTTCGTATTTGTGATGATATTATAGGGAGACAACTCTGTAGGGCATTAATAAACAGTCATAAAAGAGGAGTAAAAGTACGTGTGCTTGCTGATTGGTGGGGGACAGGAACAACTAATTCCTGTATACAAATGCTGATGCGTGAAAAAGTAGAAGTGCGCTTGTTTAAAAAATTTATTCCAAGTATTTTTCTTTTTTCAAGTAATCATCGCCGTGACCACCGTAAAATTATCGCTATCGATGACCGTATTTCGTATATTGGTTCTGCCAATTTTGCAGCTTATTGTACTCGTTGGCGGGAATCTATTTTGAGAATAGAAGGAAAAATAACTGCTATTTTTAAAAAAATCTTTACCGATAATTATAAAATATATAACAAAGATTTAACGCATTATTCCATTCGGAAAGCATCTCGGCGGACGATTCGGTATAATGATCTTTTCTTTATCCGGGAAGTTCCTTCTGTTTTCAGCCAGCGCATCAAGAAAAATTATACCCGCTTAATGCAGCAAGCACAAAACAGTATTGTTATTGAAACGCCTTATTTTTTACCGGGCTATCGCATTTATAAAGAATTGACACATGCCCTTAAACGGGGAGTTGAAGTAAAAATATTGGTACCTGAAAGTTCGGATGTCAAGATTGTAGATTATGTCAGGGAATCTATTCTTGAAAAATTACACAAAAAAGGAGCAAAGATTTTATATTATAAACTCGGAAATTTGCATTCCAAATTATTAACTGTTGATAATGCATGGTTTTCTGTTGGCTCTGCCAATATGGATCATCGTAGCTTTAAATATATGTTTGAGATTGCCCTTATCGGAAATAATCCTGTTGTCAGTTCATTGGTTAATGAACATTTGTCCCGTACCGAAAACATGTCATTGGAGTTTGATTTGGAAACCCGGAAGTCAAGACCCTTATTTAAGCGTGTTTTGGCATTGATGATAACGCCGTTTAGCCATTTGTTGTAATTAAGAAGTTAAGCATTAAACTTTAACAGTCAGAAAATATTTATGAATAATAAAGTCATTACAAAGAAAAAAGGATTTATTTATCTGGCGATAGGCATCGTATTTATCATTATTGCTTTTGTCGCTAATCATCAGGCAAATTTATCTATTTCCGGAGAAAGAAAGCATAAACAGTTTCAGTCCGATTTTCTATCTAATGAGAAAAAAATGGATAGTATATTGATAAAGCTGGCGGCATCTCCTCAAATTAATACTCCGGAAGAATTATTGGATTTTTGCGAAGAAAATAAAATTAATAATGACGACTTTATCTTTTTTATCTACCAGGATTCCCTGCTTACGGCATGGTCGTCGAATAAGATAATACCGCCCAAACGCTGGAAAAGTATTTCCCGTCAGGTAATGTATGTTAATAATCTCTGGACTTATCCCAAACAAATTATAAACACCCAAAGGCAATATGTTGCTTTTTTAATACTTGATAATGATTCGGAATTAAATCGGAACAATGCACTCATTAACGATCCCTTTGTTAACGATCCGACATTTTATCCTTTTGAAGGAAAACCTTATGATAATTATAAAATCTACAATAACGCTGGAGATCCTGTTTTTACTCTTTCTATTACCAAGGCATTCGAAAAGAATAATCCACAAGTTGTTCTTGAGATGATCTTATGGCTAATAGCCTATACATTATTGGTTTTTGCAGTTATTAGCTTTTTGTTGCAGATCAACTATTTTAATCAGCATACAAACATATTATTTATAGTAATTGTCATTTTAATTGCTTTTTCTTCCAGGATAATATTAGACTTTTTCCATTTTTCATCTGATTTATTTTCGCCTTTGTATTATTCTTCCTATTATGATTCGCTTGGGGTGCTGTTTTGTAATTCCTATTTGATATTGTTGTGTTCGTCCCTTTTTATGCAATTCTTTACGGTAAAAAGATTGCAAGGCTTATCCCAAAAGAAGAAAATAATTGCCGCCTCGGTTTTGGTTCCCATTTCTTTTATGCAGCATATATTTTTTCATAGATTGGTTACCGGAACCACAAATGACAGTGTTGTTGTAATAAAGCCGGAAATGATATATCAATACGACCTCTTTAGTATTATTGCTATTATTTCTATTGTGTTTATATTATGGTCGGCATTTAATTTTACTTACAAATGTCTTAATGAAGCTTTTTTATTGTTACCCAAAAAGAAGTTATTTATTCCCATCGTTGCAATAGAATTATTGGTGGCTTTATTGTTTGTTGTTGTTTATTTTAGGATTTTTAATGAGTATGACGCTACTTCCAATTTCCTGATTCTTCTTTTTACTATATTGATTTTTGCAATAACGATATTTATCACAATGCAAAAAAGATGGCATAATCTACTGTTTCATTCTTTAATATATTTAATTTTGAGTGGAATGGTATTAATGTCAACCGGGCGAACAGCCGATGAACGAGAAAAAAAATATGAGGAATCCATGGCAGAGATGATGCTGTCGATTGAAGATCCTTTTATTTTTTATTCCTTTGAAGAATTGGCGGATGAAATAGAAAAGGATAATGCTTTGGTGGAATTGTTTGAGCAGGACTCTTTTTCAATTGCTCAAATTCAACAGTACCTTATATCTAATTATATCAAACGATATGCTGAAAATTACCGCATAAGCATTGATATTGAATTGCAATCATTAAGGGAAGATGCCCTGAAAAATAAATACAGGAAGCAAAAGCAGACACCTTTGTATAAAATAAATGCTGATGAAAAGGTAACTTTCCGCCGGATTGGATTTGGAAGGTCGGAATATATTATCGACCTCTCTATTCCCATTGAAGGAGGGGAAGGCATAGGAAAAGTAGTTATTTCTTTTTTCAGGTTCTATGTTGATTTCGAGCAGCAATCCGAATTAGAGAAAACCTTGCAGAAAGAAATGTCCAATTATTCTTATGGGGGTTATGAAAATAATATCCTGAAAATGAATACCGGCAATAAAGAGATTTCTTATTTTTCTTATTTTTCTGATTATAATCTGGATACTCTTTATTCGGGAATGACCTTTGTCGCAGATGATATTACACATACGGCTTATGAACATAAAGACATGGTTTTATTGGTAAGTACATCTAAGAAAATTATTTGGGATAAAATTTCCTTTATTATTATTTTGTTTTTAAGCCAGTTTGTTTTTTCATTGCTGCCGATAATATTAAATAGTGTATTCAAGCCTCACAGTATTTGGCAGCCGGGGATACAGGAATCCATACAGTATTTTATTGTTATTCTCATCACATTGACGGTAATAGCTACAGTTTTTATTTTTGTTAGATTTTATAATGCGATAAGAGTTAATGATATTGAAACCATTCAAAATCAAGCTTCGGTACGGGCAAATAGAATAATCAACACCATTGTTGCCGAATCGGATTCCATTACAGATCTGTCTTTAGATGTTGTTAATAGAATTAATGAAGAATTGAACTTTATGTATGAACTTGACTTTTTAGATTTTAATATATATAATATATATGGAGAAAATATAGAAAGCTACGGAAAGGGAATTTATTTTAATGCACATCTTAATCCGACTGTTTTCAAAGAGTTATCTTCCGATCAAACCGCAACATATAGTATGGATGAAGTATTTGAAAAGGAAAAATATAAGTCGTATTACCGGGCAATTATTAATAAGGAAGGGAAAATTATAGGTTATACAAATTTGTTTTCCAACTTGGAAGTACAGGCGGAGATGATTGATTTCCGGCACACTCAATTTATAACCAAATTTATGATAGTGTGTGTCTGTATTGTTATGTTGATTGTTTTTCTTTCGATGTTTTTGGTGAGAAAGTTTACTCTTCCATTGTTGAAAGTTGCCGAACGCTTGTCCAATGTTAAATTGGGAGGAGAGATTAAAAAGATTGAATGGCGTCGGGATGATGAATTTGGGCAATTGATAAAGAATTATAATTTGTTGATTGATCGTTTGGATGAAAGTGCAGGAATGCTGGAAAAATCTTCCCAGGAAATTGCATGGAGGGATATGGCACGTCAGGTTGCCCACGAGATTAAAAATCCATTGACCCCTATGCGCTTGACTACTCAGCAAATGATGAGGCAGCTTTCCTCGAATGAGTCTGTGGATAAGGAAAAGTTAAGTCGTTATTTTGCAATGATTATTCAGCAAACAGATACACTTACCGACATTGCCAATTCTTTTTCCAATTTTGCGAAAGTTGATCAGCAGGATGGTTATCCGGAAGATTTATTACCCATTATTCAAAATACGATATCTTCTTTTGATGAGGCAGATGTTTCCTTTACGTTGAAAAATGATACCAAACATGAGGAGGTGCTTTCCTTTGTCAATAAATCCCAAATATCAAGGGTATTCAATAATCTGATAAAAAATGCTATTCAAGCCAAGAAGCCTGCGGAAAAACTATCCATCACTATTGAGCTTGACAACTACGGAGATAAAATGTGGCAGATAGCATTGACGGATACGGGTTTGGGTATGACCGAAGAAGTGAAGGCAAAAGTATTTTCTCCCAACTTTACAACCAAAACTTCCGGAACCGGACTTGGCTTGGCAATGACAAAACGTATAGTCAATGTTTGGGGAGGCAATATTTCCTTTGAATCAACCTGTAATGTAGGGACAGTATTTTATATTATGTTGCCAAAATATGAACTTCGCATTGCAGAGAAGGAAGAGTTAAGTGAACATGGCGAAGACGAAAAGAAATAGTCTTTAGCGTGAGTTCGGGCTTTATTTATTTGAACAAGAGAAATTACGCAACTTATAATAGTGAATGAGTAAATAAGAGATTGGAAGGATGCATAGACGAAACTTAAGAGCGTCATCGCAAGGCACGAAGCCATACGGAAATATAAGATTTACCTTTGCTAATGCAATGATACACCCGAAGGCGAAGCAGGTGAAAGAATAAAATAATAAACCACAAAGTAAGACGAATAGTTTCACGAAATAACACAAAGGATTTTCACGAAGATATTATTTAGTTGTTCACTTTGTTGTAAGCAAATCAACAAATCAGCAAATAACCAAATAACCAAATTTTCCTCCTTGTATCATTGACCCCAAACTCATGTTATTATAGCTAAAGAATGCCACAAAAACCTTTAAATCCCGAATGGATGGCAGGATTATAGAATAAATTGCGATACGGTTTTTAAGCCCCGAAGGGGTGATATAATAACTTTAGCTTCAAATGCCTCAAAACCGATAGAAGGGGATACACAAACGAAAGGATAAGCCCAAAAAGTCATAGCTATAGACCATATTTTTTTTGTAGATAATGGTGTTTTTACCGGACATTGCTGTTGCGAACTTAGACAAAGGTGTAGTAACCTTAGACAAGACTGTAGCGAGACCTTAGATAGGTGTAGCAATAGCTTAGATAGGTGTAGCGATAGCTTAGAAAGGTGTAGAAACAGTTTAGATAGGTGTAGCGATAGCTTAGATAGGTGTAGCAATAGTTTAGATAGGTGTAGCAATAGTTTAGATAGGTGTAGCGATAGCTTAGATAGATGTAGCAATAGCTTAGATAGGTGTAGCGATAGCTTAGATAGGTGTAGCGGAACTTTAGATAGGTGTAGCGATAGTTTAGAAGACTGTAGCGGAACTTTAGAAGGGTGTTGTACTGGACAAGGGCGTTCCCGTTGGACATTGGATTGGATTCGCTGCACAAATAGCATTGCAACATAAAAAAAAGCCTATGCTTTTCCAACTGGATTTGATCCCGAACTCATCTTATAATAAGCTATACAGGAAATAATTATCCATCTACAGTATATTTTTTTGGAAAATTAGAACATAAAAAAAGCAACTTTCGGTTAAAAAAAGTTATACATTTGCATGGAATCTTAAATTAAATTCACAATGAAGAAAACCAATTTTTACGGTAGAAACTTAAAAACAGCTAATATATGAGACACAAATTAATTGCTTGCACATTTATATTATTTTTCACCAATTATATTGGTCTTGCTCAGAAAAAAGCAATAAATTTAATCACGAAAGAGCAAAAACTGTATGAATTATCTATGGTATGGAAAGAATTGTCTTACAATTTTGCCAATATGGATAATTGTCCGGGATTAGATATTGACAGTTTGTATCGGGCGTTTATACCAATTATCCAAAACACAGAAAATGATTTTGAATATTGTAAGGAAATGGAGCGTTTCTTGGCGCATTTTAATAATGGACGTACTGATATTTATGATATTCCTCGTTATCTTGACCCGTATATTGCCCGCCCTTATATAAAAACAGTTTATAAAGATGAGAGAGTTTTTATTGATAATTTGGGAGAATTGCAGACAAAGGAACTTCAAATTGGAGATGAAATAGTCACGATAAATGGAATGAATGCAGTAGATTATTTTCAAAAATATTATGTTCCCTATATTTGTACCTCTAATGAAGAACATAAAATACATAAAGCTATGTTTAATAGTGGTCCTGCGCATTTATTATTAAAAGATACCAGGATTACCTTGGGTATAAAAACTGAAAAGGGTACAAAGAAAGTTGATATTTACGTAGATAATGGAATGGCAAGTTCGACTGATGCAAAAAAAGAAAATTGGTTGGTCAATAATGATCACTTGCATGCGAAAAGTAATGCTTTTGCAATAGACATAGAGAAAGATTTTGCATATATCCGCTTAATGAACTGTAATCAATCTTTTTCTGATTTTTTTGCTAAGAAATATCCTTTGCTGTTATTGGTAAATAATGTGATTATTGATATATCGCATAATAGCGGCGGAGATAATAGTTATACGACTTATGCGGTAAATTCTTTGTTAAATCAGGATACGATTTATCGTTATAAAATGACAACAAGAACGCACAATGCTTATGGGAAAGGAATTACCGGTCTCGGACTGTATGCTCGACCCGATTTTGATATTGAGGAATATTCCGAACAGTTAATCATACAGTATTACAAAGGAAATGCTTTTGAGGATATTAGTCAATTTATCAATTCGACGGATTATGAAAATCCTGTTGATTCGGAAAATCGTTATAAAGGAAATATTTATGTGATTATTGGGGAAAATACGGTTTCTGCCGGAGAAGGGCTTGCTATTGAACTTTCCCAGAATAAAAATATTACTTTCTTGGGAAAGAAAACATCAGGTTCTTTAGGGAATATATATCCTATTTGTTTGCCTTCAGGACTTGTTGTAACATTAAATATGACAAAAACATACGACTATCAAAACAATGATGTTTCATCAGGCATATTCCCACATTATGAATATGATTTCTCTGAATTTTATAAAACAGAAGATCCTGACGAAATGTTGGGTAAGTTTGTTGAAGTGATACAGGAATTTGAAACCAGAAAGTATTATCTTCAACGTTGATGTTAATAAAAAGATTTGGTAGTGCATTAAAAAAGTATGTTCTTTTACTACACCATCCTGTTTTTTTATGAGTGTTTTATTTAAGAATTTTACATACAATTCGGAAAAACGTTGAAATTATTTTCAACGTTTTTTTTACTTCTTCACAATCTTGAGGTATATAAAAAATATCTAACTGTTTCTTTTATATACTTTTCCACATTTCATTGTTAAAAACAATAAATATAAAACAATTAATATCCAGCATATTAAAGTATTTGTTTTACATTAAAGTGTTTATTAAAATAGATTAAAAGCAAGGAAATTAATTAACAATTTGTAGTTAAATAAATTAAAAACTCTAAGGAAATGGTCGTATGATTTTATCTAATTTTGATATAACAAAATCAAACAGCGATGAAACATATTTTTACATTGAACAAAGCTACAGGATATTCAATCAATCAACAGGCTATTCGTCCTGTTATAAAATTATTTTTCTTACTTTGCTTTATAGCATGTCCTTTTTCTTATTCAACGTATGCTCAAACGGATAAAAATGCAGAGCAAAAAGAGCAAGATATTTCACAATTAGGAGAAAAAATGACATCCTTTCTTTCTACCATAAACAGTAAGGAAGAACAAATTCAATTACAGATTGATAAACTGGAAGCAGAACTGGAAGCACATCAGGCAAAAAAGACAAAGAAGAAAAATCAAGCTGAATATGAATTGATAACAGAATCTTTAGAGAGTAAAATTGCTGATTTATACATTAAAAAGAGACAATGTCAAACATTGCGAAATGAAGCAATGACATTGATCTCTACCGTAAAAGATAAACAGGATAATTCTTCTTCAGATAGTAAGACTTTGAATTCCGGTACAAATTCCATTACTCAAAATCAACAAAAGCAAACAAATACAGACGAACAAAGAAGAATAACTAAATCTGCCACATCTACTGCAGCTGCAACATCGTCTGATAAAGAAAGACAAATTCAAGAGATGCGAAAAAATATTGCTCTAATGGCAGCTGAAATTGAGAGGAGAAAACAAGCCAATCAGTCTAGTCCTTCATCTGAAAGAGAAAAGCAAATTCAAGAGTCGGAAAAAGATGCAATAGCACAATCTGCACAAGTTGAGCAACAAACACAGGATGAACAAAAACAAGTTGATATAAATACAAATCCGTTATCTACACCGAGCTCCATTGATAAAGAAAAACAGATTCAAGAGTTAAAAAGGACTGTTGCGGATTTAAGTGCTCAAATGACAGCAAATGCTCAAAAACAAGATAATGTAAATGACCAAAAACAAAGAGAATTGGCTCTGTTAGTATCTGAAAAAGAAAAGGAAATTCAACAACAAAGAGAGATTATTGCAGAGTTAAGGACTCGGGTTCAGTCTCAATCTCAATCTCAAAAATATACTCAGATACAAAGTTTTCAGCCTGCATCATCTCAAAGTCAGCTTGTAGTTACTCCGGAAGATGTAAGTTCCGGTTATTATGTTGTTTTTGGTAGTTTTGCAGAAAGAAATAATGCAGACAGATTCCTGGCTAAACTGAAAAGAAAATATAATAATGTTACAGATTTGGGTAATGATAATGCCTATGGAATGTATCGAACAGGGATAGGTCCTTATAAAACAAAAGAAGAAGCGGCTAACCAAAGACCGACAGATGCAAGGAGTTGGTTATTACGGGTTGAAACGCTTCCTAATACAAAAATATTAGCTTATTTTGAAATACTTGAAGATTAAATAACTGTTTTCTTTTGAAATTGGTTGACAGAATTTGAGGAAAAGTGAAAAGCAATAAAGAGTAAAACATGTAAAAGCTTAAGACTTCATTTGAACCTTACATCTATTTCTCACTTCTTGTCAGTAACAAAAAAGACTGTGAAAACAGTCTTTTTTGTTTAATTTATTTCCTGCTTGTGCTATTATCGTTTATCCGTAATCCCGAACTCTTTCCAAGACGCCTGCGGCATGTCCATTTTAATGATTTTACGGGCTTGACTTGTTCTTACTTTCATTTCGGCAATTTCCTTTTTAAGTTCTTCCGTTTTTTCTTTCAATTTTGCTTTCAGCGTTTCCTGTTCATTATTTAAATTGATAATAACCTCAAGACGTTTATGTAAATCGGCGGTGAAAATTTCGTCAATTTTGCGTTCAGCCAATATTTTTTGGTTGTTCTTAATGCCGGATAACATCACTTGTGTATCGGTAATCTCCTGAGAATATGTTTTTGTAGCCATTTGATAAAATTTAATTAGTAAATATAGAATCTTTATATTTTTATAAACTAAATTAGCCGAAATTTATTATAATTAGTGTATCTTTTTATGAAAATTATTTACCTAAAATAAAAAAATATCTACCCGAAGTAAAAAGGCATCTGCCCGAAGTAAAAAGGCATCTTCCCGAAATAAAAAGGTATCTACCCAAAATAAAAAGTAATTTACCCGAAGAAAAAAGATATATTCCCAAAATAAAAAGGTATCCGCCCAAAGAAAAAAGGCATCTACCCAAAGTAAAAAGGCATCTGCCCGAAGCAAAAAGATATATTCCCGAAGCAAAAAGGCATCTACCCGAAGCAAAAAGGTATATTCCCAAAGTAAAAAGATACATTCCCAAAGCAAAAAGGTATTTACCTGAAATAAAAAGGAAGATAAAATAATGTTAGTCTGATATTTATTTGTTTAAATAAGAGAATTTATACAAGTTATAATAGTAAATAAGCGAATAAATGAATGAGTAAGACGAATGGTTTCACAAAGTCACACAAAGGATTTTCACGAAGTAATACGAAGGATTTTATAATAGGCTTGACCAAAACGATAGTACAAATAAGCAAATAATTAAATCAACAAATAAGCATTAAAAACATTTTTACCATTGATCCCGAACTCACGTTAAAATATATGCTATTCTACTTTCCGAGTCTATTCAATAATCTTGTATCCTGGCTGAGTATTTTTGCATCCGGCTTAAGGATTTCACAAAGAGGATTCATCAAAAAAGGCTGCAAATGCAGCCTCGTCGCAAAAAGTATTTTATATTTTAAAGCCTTAATAATTTTACTTCTTATTTTTAGTTTCATTTATCAAAGCAAGTTTCGCTTTTAATGTTTCTATTTCCTGTTTTGCCTGTTCTATTTTCTTGCCGAATTGTGCATTCAATTCTTCACTGTTTTTCGAATGAGCAAAGAATCCCAAATTATTCTCCCATAAATTAATATCATCGGTCAATTGTTTAATTTTATTTTGAAGAAAGCGTTGTTCTTTCTGGATTGAATTACTCGTTTTTCCATCTTGCTCACGCATATTATTAATTCGTTCGGCATATTTTTGGGCATCCATTTTTTCAGCCATTGCTTTTAATTCATCAAAGCGTTTATCTATTGCCGTATGAAATGCTTCCCATAGACGTTCTTTTTCAGAAATAGCAGTATAGCCTATTAAAGTCCATTCACGTTGAAATCCTTTCAAAGCCTCAAAATTTTCTTCTCTGGATTCTCCTAAAACATATTCGCTAACTCGTTTGATAAGGTCTTCTTTCTTTTGCAGATTTTCTGTTTCATGCTTTTGCACATCACTGAAATATTCCGTTTTAGCTGCAAAGAAATCATCACATGCTTTACGAAAACGTGTCCATAATGCTTCCGATTGTTTGCGTGAAATATAACCTATATTCTTCCATTCCTGCTGTAAGGCAAGCAAATCTGCTGTTGCTTTTTTCCAGTCACGGCGTAAAGCAATTGCTTCTGCTTCGATACACAGATTCAATTTCAAATTATAGTTATCAACCTGCTCTTCTTTTACTTTCGATAAATATTGTTTTCTGTTGGAATAAAATAAATCCAAAGACTGACGGAAACGTTCCCAAATTTCATCATGAACAGCTTTCGGAGCCGGACCGATTGTTTTCCATGTTTTAAACAATTCTGCTGCCTGTTCACTCAATGTATTAGCCTGTTTAATAGAAGTTAATTCTGGTGCGGAAATTTCATCCATTTTCTCACAAAGAGCTAATTTTGCCTTATAATTTTCTTCTTGTTGCTGGTCTAACTGTTCGTAATAATCCCTCCTGTGTTGATTGATTTTGTCGGAAGCCGTTTTAAAACGATTCCACAATTCTTCTTTTTTATCTTCATCAACAGGACCGGATTCTTTCCATTCCTTATGATATTGTTGCAGCAGTTTGAATGACTTCACAATGGAAGATTCTAACAACAAAGCCTCTGTCTTTTCACAGATCTCTAATTTCTTCTCTAAATTCTTCTTAAAATCAAGATCTCTTAATTCTCTATTTATTTTAATTTTATCAAAAAACCGTTCTACATAGAAATGATAATTTTGCCACAATTCCGTAACATTGGCTTGCGGCACAGGTCCGATTTCTTTCCATGCAAGCTGAATATCTTTAAATCGGTCATATATTTGCTTTAAGGAATCCGTAGAAGAATCAATTATCGTTTTCAACTCTTCTAATAAAGCTCGCTTTTTCTCTAAATTGGTGACTTTGGTTTGTTCCAATTCTTCGGCATATTTTGCCTTATTAGCCTTATATCGGTTAAAAGATTGATTAAAACGTTCTTCCCATTCGTCCGGAGAATAATCAAAATCTTCCTTATTCCCGCCATTAGCCAAAAAGGACTGCAATTGCTGTTCTTTATCTTCCTTATTTAATTGTAGAAAACGGATTTTTAAAATAGAAACCTGTTTTTTAATCTTTGCAACATCACTTTCTTCCACAATCTCTTCTAAAGTTGTTACAACTTCTTCACGGGTAAGATGATCGAAAAAATCATCGGAAATATCCGTTTCTTCCTCATCTTCCTGCTCCTGTTCATGGGATTCTGTTTCGATAACAGCATCTGAAATCAATGATTCTTTTTGCGGAGGATCAATAATTTCTATCTTTTCCTCTACTTCGGCTTGTTGTTCTATTTGAGGCTCAGTTTCTATTTTTCGCTCCTCCTCCAATTTATCAGCATCCTGATTTCCATTTTGTTTTTCCGTATCCTCAGTCTCTTTCGGCTGATTTTCTTGCAAAACAACAACCTCCGGTATTTCCTCAGAAATGTTTTCTGCAGAATTATCTTCGGATACTTCTAATTCTTTTTCCTGTTCATTTGGATTTTTTTCTTCCATTAGAGGAACCTTTTGCTGGGAAATAGATTCAACTTGCTGATTGTCCTCTACAGGCTGATTATTCTCTGTTGACATTGGTTCTTGTAGATCTTCCATATTGTAAATTAATTCGTTAGTAACAGTAATTAAACTGAAAGGTTAAACTTACCTAATTATTTATTATAAACATATTTCCTGAAAAAACAGGAAAGCAAAAATACTATTTTTTTTGACAAGAAACGAATTCTTTCATTGTTTCAAAAATACAAATAAAAATCCCTTGTAAGCTGTCGGTATTCTTCCGAATAATTGCCTTCCGGATCCCGAATAACCAGATTCTCTGTTTTCAATGCTTGTCTTTGGCGTGAAAAGAGCAGGATAACACGATTTGCCGGCTTTGAATGAAACGGTTGAATATTCAAAATATGATTACAAAATAAACTATAGTTACTGCAAGATGTAATTATTTTCTCCGATTCTATAACAGGAAGTATTACCGCAGAACTTCCAAAATCCGATAAACAATAATTAATACAATAAGCTAACTCTTCAAACGAAAGTGTATCAGTATGACGGCTAAGATTCCGTTTTTCAAAAGGAGATTTCAAAGAATCTTCAAAAAAAGGAGGATTGGAAACAATCAAATCAAAACGTTGCTTATTCTCAGCAACACAAAATTCCTGAACTGAAACATTTTCAAATCTGATTCTATTTTTCCAAGGCGAGTTTCCGGCATTTTCGTTGGATTCTTCTATCGAAGATCTATCAATATCAATCCCTGTTATTCTGGAACTGGAACGTTGTGCCAACATCAACGAAATCACTCCGCAGCCGCAGCCAATGTCTAAAATCTGTTTGCAGTTTTTTTTTATTGGAGTCCACGCACCCAATAAAACCGCATCTGTTCCGACTTTCATCGTGCTGCAATTATGATTTATCGAAAACTGTTTAAATTGGAAAATCGACATACTGTTAACCGCGACGTAGCAAGATGCTACGCCGAACTCGGGATCGGGGGTAAACGGTGAACGGTGAAGAGGATACGGTGGCTGAGTGGAGTCGAAGCCTGCCCAAAACTACCATCGTGTGTGTCGCAGCTTCGGCTCCGCTCAGCCACCGGCAGTGTTTTTTTTCATTCACCGTTTGCCGTTTATTCCCCTGGTTTTTCGGGTTTTTCTTTATCTAAAATCAACTTCTGTTTCGATTGAAGATTAAGGGAGTATTTTTTTGCATTTTCTCCCGTAACAATCATATTGAGTTCTTTCCTGTTGTTGAGATTTGCAATATGAATCTCAACAGTACTGTTGGAAGAATACTCATTTGTAAAGAAAATTTCATCCGATTCAACAGAAACAATTTGAATTTGAATCTTGCCGGATGCCAATTTTATCTTCCCACTTAAATCCAAAGCATTATCATAACTGTTTAACTGGAAAAATTTTATTTGACTTCCATTTAACATACTTCCCGACATTTTTATTATACTTCCTGTGTCTTCATCTTTATCGCAGGAAATAAACAGTGTAATTCCTGTCAGGCAGATTATCAGTGTAATTAGTTTTTTGGAATTTAATCCGATTTTAATCATAGAATAAAAATAGAGATTGTTAATATTTTATTAGTTCGTCATAGTGTCCCACTACGTTGCTGCTCAAAATAAAGCTCCTGCTATCATAGAACAGTAATCCTTATTGGATGAAATTTGAGATTCCACTGGTATTTTTTATCATAGAAGGCTGGAAAGACACTTACTTAACTCCCCTGAACATCCTGTTCCAACGGATTTTTCCTTCTCCCCAATTTTTAAACTTATCCAAAGAAAGCCATGCAAAAGACACTTTTCCTACAACATGGTCTTCAGGAACAAAACCCCAGTAACGGGAATCTGCCGAATTGTGCCTGTTATCTCCCATCATCCAATAATAATTCTGCTTGAATGTATAGCTATTGGCTTCCTGTCCATTGATAAAGATTTTTCCGTCTTTTATCTCCAAATCATTGTATTCATAATTTTTGATGATGCGTTTATACAAGTGTATCGTGGAATCATTCAACAACACTGTTTGCCCTTTTTGTGGAATAACAATAGGTCCGAAATTGTCTTTATTCCAACGATAGCGTTCATCCTGCGGAAAAATACCGTCTTCATAATAACCGACAGTATCTATTTGTGGAATAATGCCTATAACATTAGGCATTGCCGCAATCTTTTCCATTTGTTCTTTACTTAAATGATAAATGCTTTGGTTCATCGCTATTTGATGACGGTCTTCCTCATTAATATCCAATTCCATACGTTTCTTTTCAGGAATATCAGAACCATTAAAAACAACCAAATATTGTAACTGCATTTTTTTAGGGACAAAAGCCTCTTTTCCATTTACATATAAAACAGCATTTTCCATTCTCAATGTATCACCACTAACCCCAACACAACGTTTTACATAATTCTCCCGCTTATCAACCGGACGCGCAATGACGTGGTATTCCTTATTTACAACATCATATTCTTTCCCTTGAAAATAATCCATTCCATATTTTTGGAACAGTTCTTTATAGTAATGTACATTTCCATCCGAAAAATATGCCTGTGAAGCCCATTGATTAGGAGATTGAAATGCCTGCTTTATTCGCCGTACAACACTGTAATAGCTTTCACTTTGCCGTTCCAAGGCAACCGTATCTCCATCAGGATAGTTAAACACAACGGCATCATTGCGTTCCACGTCATGTAATCCGGACAATCGCAAATAAGGAAGTTGTAATTTATCCCAATACGATTTGGTATATTTAGTAAACGGAATTGTATGGTGGACAAAAGGAATAGCGATTGGCGTTTGAGGAATTTTAGGTCCGTAAGCTATTTTACTTACTGTCAGATAATCGCCTATCATTAACGTACCTTCCATAGAAGAAGTGGGAATAGTATAGAATTCCGCCCAGAAAGTCCGTATTATATAAGCAGCAACTACAGCATACAAAATAGCATCCGTCCATTCGCGGGTTTTGGTTTTCACCGACCTTTCCTTTGCATCCGCATTTTCGCTCTTTATATTTTTCCGCTTTGTTGTTAATAATTTTGATTTCCAAAAACCCAATTCCATAGCCGGAAGTTCTTCGCGTTTGTAGAATTTTTCCTTGGAAGAAAAACCCAAATACAGCATATAAGCAAAAGAAAAGAACGTTCCGGGAATAAGCGATATATAGCGTGTTTTGTTAAACATGCGAATTGTTTTCCATGTCATCAACATCAACATGAAAAAGAAAAAATATGGAATCAAGAAGAATAAAAGCCACCACCAAGGACGTTCAAGCACTTTAAGCCATATATATATATTATAAAACGGTATCAATGCCAGCCAACCTTTTACTCCGGCTTTTTGAAATACTCCATACAACCCAATAAATGTTCCTGCAAAACAAATACAGGTATAAATTATCAAAAACAACACACTAATATTCATCATTCTATCTATATTTTCGTTTATAAATTCAACATATCATTGATATTGTAAAACCCCTTTTTGTCAAGCAACCACTCTGCGGCACGCACAGCACCAATAGCAAATCCCTTACGGCTCAATGATGTGTGTTTTATTTCAATTCCATCCAATGCGGACGAATATGTAACGATATGAGTTCCTATAATATTGCTTAATCTCTCTGATTTTATGGACAATTCTGACAAGTTATCATTCATCTCATTGACCCATGTCTCTTTCTTGGATAGATATTTTATAATATCATCCGCCAATGTAATGGCAGTTCCGCTTGGTGCATCTTTTTTAGCCGTATGATGAATTTCCTCAATACTTACATCAAAATCATCATATCCGTTCATGATTTTTGCCAAAGCTTTGTTAAGGGCAAAAAACAAATTAACTCCCAAACTGAAATTGGAAGCATACAAAAAACTCCGATTTTCCTGCAAACAGACTTGTTTTACTTCTTCCAACTTATGATACCAACCCGTAGTTCCTACAACCACAGGAAGATTTATCTCAAAGCAACTATAAATATTATCTATTGCCGAATCAGGAGTGGAAAAATCAATGGCAACATCTCCACTAAGGATTTTTTCCCTGTATTTTTCCCAATCTTTTTTATTGTCAACATAAGCGACAATCTTATGTTGACGTTCGAGAGCCGCTATTTCTACCTGCTCCCCCATTTTTCCATAGCCCAAAAGTACAATATCCACAATCTATTTTAAATTAAAAATGAACGAAATATTTGCCGTTGCCGGTAAATGATTATTTGTATAAGAAGATGTTGGAAGATAATTGAACTGCACAGACGGAACCACATGCATAGTCAAATCATCCGAAATGTCATAAGACATCAAATGTGCATCCACCACCGCATCCAAAATATTAATCAAATACCAAGCTGCTGTTACTAAAATAAATATTTCCATATTTCGCTGATATTGCTGCTTGTTAAGATTAACATTTTCATCGCTTAAAGCATCAAATTCCGAATAGAGGTGCTCTTGTTCAGTCAAACGGTGACGATATTCATCCCTATACTGTTTATACTGGTTAAAATTAAGAACAATACCAAGCGTTGTTCCTGCAAAACCGGCATAAACAATGGGAATTTTCCAATATTTCCTGTTATATGCCTGTCCCAAACCCGGCAAAATCGACATCAAACCAGCTTTCTTGGGAGAATGTACTTTTACGGGTTTAATAGGTTTTGAAGTATCAGAAAGCAATATTTCTTCTTCCGATTGAACAATTAAACTATCCTGTTGCTGTGCCTGTATTTGCAATATAAAAAAAGAAAGGAAAAATACAGTAATGGAAATACTGCGGATATTTTTCTTAATCGTATACATTTTCAACCAATCTTTGTACTTTCTCATTTTCTGTCATCCTTTACGTTCTTCTTTCCGAAAAACTTTATGCCTTTACGCTTAATCTACTCTAAAAAAAGAAAGTTATAACAGTAGTGTTAATAATTATTTTTGTAATAGTTCGATAATCCTATTAAACTCTTCATCTGATTTGAATGCAATCGTGATATTTCCTTTTCCTTTTAGATTCCGTTTTATGTCAATATCGGTATTATACATTTTCTTCAAAGAAGTTTTGACAGTCTGAATATGGTGAGGTAACGCTATCTTGGTTGGTTTTTGCCTTTTGGAAGATTCCTGATTGAGTTTCCGCATCAATTCTTCTACCTGGCGAACAGACAGTTCTTCATAAACAATCTTATCCAAAATAGAAATCTGTTGACTTTCATCTTCTACCGCTGCCAACATTTTAGCATGTCCCATCGTAATTTGTCCTTCAATAATTGCTTTTTGAACAGGAGGATACAGTTTTAACAGACGCAGATAATTTGAGATAACGGGCCTGCTCTTTGACACTTTCCCAGCTAATTCATCCTGACGGATATTACATTCATCTAACAAACGCTGAAACGATAGAGCCACTTCAATAGGATTTAAGTCTTTCCGTTGAATGTTTTCTATTAAGCCCATCTCCAGCATCTGCATATCGCTTGCCGAACGGATATATGCCGGAATTTCCGTTAAGCCTGCCAACTTGGAAGCCCGTAAGCGACGCTCTCCCGCAATCAGTTGATAACGCCCATTTTTGCCTTTACGAATAGTTATTGGCTGTATAAGTCCATGGATTTTGATTGATTCAGCCAATTCATTTAGAGCCTCTTCTTCAAATTCATTACGAGGCTGCCAAGGGTTGGCATCTATTAATTCGACATCTATTTTTGTTAAATCGGAAGTCTTTATCCTGCTTGGAGAATCAGCTTTTACCACCGATTCATCAGGAGGAGTATAACTACCCAACAAAGCACTCAATCCTTGTCCTAATCCGCCTTTTTTTGCCGGTTTCTTTTCTTCCATATCTTATTTCATATTATTTTTGGTTAAAATCTCACGGGCTAAATTCAGGTAATTTAACGCACCTTTTGAAGCCGCATCATACAGCAAAACAGGTTTCCGAAAACTCGGAGCTTCACTCAAACGCACATTTCTATAAATTATCGTATTAAAAACCAAATTCTTAAAATGTGAACGGACATCCTCTAATACCTGATTACCCAAGCGTAAACGATTATCGTACATGGTCAATAAAATCCCTTCGATACTCAATTCGGTATTCAAATTCGACTGAACAATTTTAATAGTATTCAATAGCTTACCAAGTCCCTCCAATGCAAAATATTCACATTGAACAGGAATAAGCACCGTATCGGCAACCGTCAACGCATTCACTGTAATCAAGCCCAAAGACGGAGCACAGTCAATAATGATAAACTCATAATCATCTTTAACCGTTTCTATCGCTTTACGCATCATATATTCACGATTTTCCAAGTCAATCATTTCCAATTCAGCTCCAACCAAATTGATATGAGCCGGAATAATATCCAAATTTGGAACATCAGTAGCAACAATGGCATCATTCACGCCAATATTTCCAATCATGATTTCATAAATACTTCTCTCTACCTCACGGGGATCTACCCCCAAACCTGAAGATGAATTTGCTTGAGGATCAGCATCTATGAGCAGTGTCTTGTGCTCCAAAACCGCCAAAGAAGCTGATAGATTAATCGCAGTTGTAGTTTTCCCGACTCCTCCTTTTTGATTTGCAATCGCAATTATTTTTCCCATGGTAAACTCTATCTAAATTTAATTTACAAAGATACTGCTTTTTTAGGTATTTCTTTTCCGTTGTTGAAAAATAAGGCTACATCTTTCTTCCTAATTCTTTTGCCGTTTCAAGAGCAGCAGTATGAAGAGAATATCTCGACTTTTATTTATCTTGAAAATAAGCAACTGTCTCTTGTTGCCATTCCATATAATTTACTATATGACCATACAAACGCTTTATTCCGTCAAAACTTTCCATAGATCAGTTTCCGCACAAACCAAATACCATAGATTGTAACTGTTTTTTACCGGGTATGAAAGCATATAATAAACTTTGCCCGGATTATCCTGCTTCGTTCTCGCAGTTGCAAAGAACTGCGTTACAATTTTCGAGTTTTAAATACTACTATTATTCAAAACACACATATTTTCATCCTTTTCAAAAGAATATTCCTGTTTGAAAATTCAATTTGTCAGATAATTTTTTTCTCAGGGAAGATAACAAATAGAATTTGTCAGATAGAAATTTTATTATTTTAGCTTGAAAATTTAATTTGTATGATTACATATTCTAATTGCATGATAAAAAATTATAATCATAATATTACAATTTAAATTTGTTAGCTTACAAATATTAATTGTTAGAATATAAATTAAGATTGCAATATTACAAACTTTAATTGTATTCAAATAAATTTAAATTGAAAGTAAACAAAGTTTAATTGCATGATTACAATTTTAATTTGCATGCTTACAAATTAAAATTGAGAAGATTATTTCCTGAAAAATACAATATTTTTTTGATAATTTAGTTATTATAACAGTATTTATTTCTAAAAAAACATATTATGTTACCAAGAACTTATTCACAGGCAATTAGTGATGCACAGGTGATGTTAGCAGGCATTACCACTCACCAAGACAAACTAAAAAAACGAGGCATTGATGATGAATTTACAGACGATTTGCAAGCAACTATTAACGATTGTGTTCAATTGAACAACGAACAGGAAGCATTGAAAGCCAAACTCAAAGTAAAAACAGCAGAACTGAACAACCGCATGGCAAACCTTAAAGCAAAAACAAGTGAAGCCCGCACAATTGTGAAGTTAGATCTTCCGCAAACATCGTGGAAAGAGTTTGGCATTTTGGTAAAACGCTAAAAAATCAAGACGAGGAAACTCGTCTTGATAGTCAAATTTCCATAGTATCGTTATCGCACGGGACACAATGCTCATTTTCATTTTCAAACTCTATAGTAGCATGTTCAATATCTTCCGATTCCATTAACTCTTTTATCTGTTTTTTGAGTGGTTGCAGGTCTGATAATTTTATGTTCTTATCTTTTACCACAACATGTATACTTGCAACATTATATTGGCTGTCCAGACTCCAAACATGCAAATCATGAATAGAAGAAACTTCAGGAAGAACTGTCATTTTTTCTTTGAGATTGTTGATATCCATTTCTTTTGGAACACCTTGCAGCAAAACATTTAAGGTGGTTTTTAGATTTCGAATAACGTTATATAAAATAAAAATAGCTATTCCGATAGATAATAACGGATCTAAAACAGGCAAATCCACAAAAAACATAACAATGCTTACAATCAGTACGGCAATCCACCCCAAGACATCTTCCAATAAATGTAAAGAAACTACCCGCTCGTTAACGCTTTTCCCTTTGCGGGTGCGTAATACCGCAATCCCATTAATGACAACACCCAGAATCGCTAACATAAACATTCCTTCGACGACTACTTCCTGTGGGTTGAATAAGCGTTTCGCACATTCATAAATAACAATGGAAGAACCAATCAGCAAAATAATACAGTTCAACAAAGCTCCCAACAAGGCGAAACGCTTATATCCATAACTGTATTTTGCATTGGGAGAACGTTTTGCCAGTTTTTCGAAATACCAAGCCATTCCCAGCGAAATAGAATCGCCGAAATCGTGCAAAGCATCCGATAAAATAGCAACGCTATTGGTTAACAAGCCACCTATTAATTCAATAATAGTGAAAGAAAAATTGAGAAAGAACGCAAGGGCAATATTTTTCCCTGTTTGATGGTTATGATTATGTGAGTGATTATGCATATTACTGTTTTATTTTAACAAATGCAAAAGTACTTAACATTATCCAAATATCCCAAAATAAAAACAGGGAATGAAAATAATTATTTATGCAAATCAAGACTTGAGCGGTACAATGGTAAATGAGAAATGCAAAAAGTAATAAAAGGTAAGCATGTAAACAATTCAACAACTAAATTATAACTTCCTGTAAATTCATTTAACTTGTGTAACTCCTCTAAAATTATTTGATAGATTTAATACGTTAATTAATAGCACATAAATCACTTTTGAGGAAAATTCGAATATTGCAATGAAAATAAGAGATTGCCCGAATATTTCCAGCAATAAACAAAATGGTAAAACGTTTTAATTCGTGAATTCAGATTGGACAAGATATAGATGGAGCAAAATGCAATTATCCTTAAAGGAATACAAGTAAATAATCTTAAAAACATAGATGTAAGCATTCCCCGTGGTAAATTGGTTGTAGTAACCGGACTTTCAGGGAGTGGAAAATCTTCCCTGGTTTTTGATACGATATATGCCGAAGGGCAACGCCGTTATGTGGAGAGTTTGAATGCATATATACGGCAATTTTTAGGTAAGATTCAGAAGCCAACCATTGAACAGGTTCAAGGAATTCCTCCTGCTATTGTTATACAGCAGAAAGTAGGAACAAAAAATCCACGTTCTACCTTGGGAACATCCACCGAAATCTATGAATATATCAAATTATTGTTTGCTCGTGTAGGAGCGACCTATTCACCTGTTTCGGGCAAGGAAGTTGCCCGTGACAGTGTAAGTGATGTCTTTGATTTTATTTTTAGTTTGGATTCTCAAGCCAAGATTGTTATCCTGGCACCTTTTGCTGCAGATGAAAACCGTTCATTGCAACAACGGATGGAGGTATTTTTGCATCAAGGATTTAGTCGTTTATATTATAAAGGCGAAACCATTTTCATAGAAGAAGCCTTGCAAAAGAAATTTTTTAAGAAAGATAAACTTTTTTTGCTCATTGACAGGTGTACGCTTGAAGATAGTGAAGAAAACAAAGCCAGAATAGGCGACTCTATTGAAACAGCTTATTTTGAAGGAAATGGACATTGTGTAATACTGGCTTATGATGCAAATGGCGAAATGAAAGAATATCATTTTTCCAATAAATTTGAAGCGGATGGAATAATATTCCGAAAACCCAGTGTGAATATGTTTACCTTCAGCAATTCTTACGGAGCTTGTCCTGTTTGTAATGGAATAGGTGAGGCTATCGGCATAGATCCCGATTTGGTTATTCCCGATAAATCACTTTCTGTCTATGATAATGCCATTTCTTGTTGGAAAGGTGAGAAAATGAGTATGTACTACGATGAAATAGTTAAAAATTCCTATCGATTTGATTTTCCAATACACAAGCCTGTTAAAGATTTATCAAAAGAAGAATATGAACTCCTTTGGACTGGGAATCGTTACTTTACAGGCATTAACCGATTTTTTGCTTGGGTAGAGGAAAATATTCACAAAATCCAATACCGTGTATTGCTTTCTCGCTACAAAGGACGAACAACTTGTCCGGAGTGTCATGGCTCTCGCTTGGCAAAAGATGCGGATTATGTTAAGATTGACAAAAAATCTATTTCTGAAATTGTCTCTCTGTCTGTTGAAGATGCCCTGCATTTTTTCAGGAATTTAAAATTTAAAAATAAAGGGGATATAGCGATAGCGGAGTTTTTAATAGAAGAAATAACTACCCGCTTGCAATTTTTGTGTGATTTGGGATTGTCCTATATTACGTTGAACAGGGCTTCACATACATTGTCGGGAGGTGAATTTCAACGGGTGAACCTGGCGACTTCGTTGGGAAGCAATTTGGTTGGCTCTTTGTATATTTTGGATGAGCCAAGTATAGGATTGCACAGTGTTGACACGCATCGTTTGATTAATTTATTGAAACATTTGCGGGACATCGGCAATACGGTTTTGGTAGTTGAGCATGACGAAGATATTATTCAGGCGGCGGATTATGTGATTGATGTTGGTCCGTATGCCGGACAATATGGCGGCGAAATTGTTTTTGAAGGGACATTCAAAGAATTGCAAAAAAACACAACAAGTATAACCGCTCAATATATTAATCGTATTCAGCAAATTGAAATTCCTAAAAAACGACGTACATTTAAGCATTCGTTTCATTTGAGAGATGCGGATTTGCATAATCTGAAAAATGTAAGTGTGGAATTCCCTTTGGGGGTATTTACTGCTGTTACAGGAGTCTCGGGGAGCGGGAAATCATCATTAATAAAAGGTGTTCTGTACCCTGAATTAAAACATAAATTGGAAGATGAAGTTTTATCCCGCAAAGAAAATTCAAAATTGTCGGGAGATATAAAATGGATAGACAGTGTGGAATTTGTTGATCAGGAACCTATCGGACGCTCTTCACGTTCCAATCCGGCAACTTATGTCGGTGCTTTTGATTTTATTCGCCAGCTATATGCCGACCAGCCTTTGGCAAAACAACGAGGCTATAAACCCGGATTTTTTTCTTTGAATGTAGAAGGTGGACGCTGTGAAGTTTGTCAGGGAGAAGGAAAGATAAAAATCGGCATGCAATTTATGTCCGATGTCGAAATAATGTGCGATGAATGTAAGGGAAAACGCTATAAGGAAGAAGTCTTTGATATAAAAATCGGCAATAAGACTATTGCTGATATCTTAAATTTGACAATTGATGAAGCGATAGGCTTTTTTCAATCTCAACCTAAAAGTCGATTGCTTGAAAATACATTATCAACCTTGCAGCCTTTGCAGGATGTCGGATTAGGTTATTTACATTTGGGTCAGTCTTCGTCTTCCCTTTCGGGAGGAGAGGCTCAACGTATCAAACTGGCTTCTTTTTTGGGCAAAGCCTCCGATTCGAAAAAGATATTATTTATTTTTGATGAGCCTACTACCGGATTACATTACTACGATATTGAGAAATTGTATAAAATATTTCAGCTACTTGTTGAGCAAGGACACAGTATAATTGTGATTGAACATAATCTGGAGTTGATAAAGTGTGCCGACTGGATTATAGATATTGGTCCGGGCAGCGGTAGCAAAGGTGGAGAGATTCTTTTTGCGGGTATTCCCGAAGATATTGTTAAATGTTCCCGATCGCTTACAGGTAAATACTTGAAGGAAAAGATGAAATAGAATTACCAAAATAGCAGAGCTGTTTTTATGATTTTTTTTTATTCTTTTTTCTACTATTTCGATGTATTCTTCGATTGATGACCACATCTGCATAACTTTTTTTCGAGTTCTGTGTTACAGCAAATGAGAAATTGTTTCGGTTTTTATTTACTGCCGAGTAGTAAGTAGGGGAAAAAAAATTCCGCCTGGTATAGGAAAGCAAAAAACCTCTTCGGAAATGGTTTATTTTCCGAAGAGGTCTAAATTGCACTCGAATTTACCTTGTGATTACACTTTCGCTTCGATACCGAACTCCTTCCACTGCTCTTTTTGGAACTCGATTTTGACAATTTTGCGTGCTTCGCTCACTTGAGCCTTGAGGACTTTCAATTGTGCATCGAGGGCAGCGGTTTT
>QMCD01000574.1_pt1 | contig 25286 bp, 25 predicted proteins | sample 1821841 | NCBI WGS metagenome assembly QMCD01 (sample SAMN01991225, study PRJNA193472) | Termite gut metagenome, whole genome shotgun sequencing project. | isolation source: worker | host: Macrotermes natalensis | reverse complement strand
CCGCCCACGGCGGCGGCGATGGCGTCGCATTTGGCTTTTGTCCGGCTGGCGAGCAGGATGTCGGTAAATTCGGGATTTTTAGCGACTTTGTGCGCGACGACCGTTCCCACGCCGCCCGCGCCGATGATGATGACTCTTCCCATGTTAATTTTATTTTTATAAGTTTTTTTGCTGTTATTTGTCGAGCCTGTTTCTCAATTCCCGGATCAGCCTCAGACAGAGGACGATCAGGTAGAGACAGAAGAGCGCCAGACCGCCCAGCATGAGCCAGTGGTAGGTCGTTTTCAGCGGGATCATCCGGCACAGCATCACCAGTTCGAACGCGATGACGACGGCGATGATGGTTGTCAGGGTTCGGTAAGTGCGCAATTTTTCGATCCATTCGTTTCTTTCGTCCATAGCGGAGGTATTTGAACAAAAATACGGTTTGGACAAAGATAGTGAAAGCCGAGCGCAATCGTGCAAGCCTGCTTGCAAAAGATTGCCAAGGCGCATCCTGTATTATGCAAAACGGCGATCGTTACGCTCCGGAGAGATTGCCCTTCGATTGTTTGACGAGAGTTAGAAAAATCGGATGTAAACTATTTGTAACTCACTGTGCGCTATTCTGAAAAATTACCGATTGGCAAGAATATCTACATTTTTTCGTCTAAATATTTTCCGGTCTCGATGTGATTGAAATTCTTTAAAAAGCGTTGCATTGCGTTTACGATGTCATTTTTCCCAACCTCTCGACCATGAAACAGATCCTGTAGATCGGCAAATAATCGATCTATTTCTGCACAAGGCCTCGGGCTAACCGAGGTGATGACACCAAGAGCTTGATAACGGTCCATATCGACCTTTTCATCGTTGGTGAAAAATTCTTCGTAGGATTTCTCTCCGGTAGTATCCGAACCGGAATAATAAACCGGATAATCTTTAGATCCCGCATCGAGCGACCGGGCTTTTTCAATAGCTTCCTCCTCCGAATGACACCGGAGAACCCGGTATCCGTTCGCTTTGATGAACCGGGAAGCTATGTCGGAGAATTTTACCATTCTCTCTTTACTCAGTTTAGGGAAATAGATCTCTCCGGATCCCCCTAATACACTGGCCAACAGGCATATTTGCCCGCTTTCGTCAGGGGATACAAAATAACGGGTCACATCGTCGGGCGCCGATATGGGTTGCCGTTTGGCAAAACGCTCGATGAACCCGGCAGGCAGTGAACCGTTGGAAAAAGCGACATTGGCAAACCGCGCCGTGGTAACGGGATATTCCTTGGAATAAGCCATGATCATGTCTTCCATGATCTTCTTCGATGCCCCCATGATATTGACCGGGTTGGCCGCTTTATCGGTTGAGACACAGAAGAAGTGTTTCGGCCTGTATTCCCGGAGCAGGTCGAGTAATTTTCTGGCTCGCACTACATTGTTTTCCAAAAGAGCTTCTACGGAAAAGATGTCCTTTTCGCTGCGCACATGTTTGTGTGCCGAAAAATTTGCCACGATATCGAATCCATGTCGTGAGCGGAACATTTTTTCGAACACCGGGTCTGCATAACTCATCGGATAGGTCACATAATCGTCCGGAATAAATCCTCCGCTGCTGCGCAAGTCTCGCGTTAACTCGGTAAGACCATTCTCATTGATATCGACAACAACCAAAGTCGCAGGCCTGAAAGGAAGTACCGACCTGATGTACGAACTGCCGATAGTCCCTGCGCCGCCGATGACCAGTATGCTTTTGCCTTCGATTTCCCGTGAGATCTCTTTTTTATTCGCTTCAAGGTCTCCTGAAAACATCGAATGTGACCGTCCGGTAACAGATTTGCTGATGAATTGATTCAGTTCGATCATTTCTTGCCTATGCTTGTTTGAATTGGCAAAAGTAAATAATTTTCCATACTTTTGCGAATGACTATGTACGCAAAAGAAATAGATTTTATCCGGTCATTGTACGGGCAAGAAGGAACTATCCCACTGCACGCAGCCACATTTGCCGGTAATGAGAAAAAATACCTCGCCGAGTGTATCGATACCACGTATGTGTCCAGTGTCGGCGAGTTTGTAAACCGATTCGAGCGAGAGGTGGCGATCTACACGGGAGCGGCTCGGGCGGTGGTGTGTGTAAACGGAACCAATGCTCTGCACATGGCCCTGATGTTGGTCGGGGTCGAGCGAGGCGATGAAGTGATCACCCAGCCGCTGACCTTTATCGCGACAGCTAACGCGATTTCTTATTGCGGCGCCCATCCCGTTTTCTTGGACGTCGACCGTGACACGATGGGGCTTTCTCCGTTCAAAATGGCAGCGTGGCTGGAGCAGAACGCCGAAATTCGCCAAAACGCCTGTTATAACAAACAGACCGGCCGCAGGATCAGCGCCTGTGTTCCCATGCATACGTTCGGCCATCCGGTGCGGTTGGACGAATTGGTAGCGCTGTGCGCAGCCTGGCGGATCGAACTGGTGGAGGACGCGGCGGAAAGTTTGGGGAGTTTTTACAACGGGCGTCACACCGGTACTTTCGGTAGAATCGGCATATTGAGTTTCAACGGAAATAAAACCATCACCACGGGAGGCGGAGGAATGATGCTTTTCCGGGACGAAGACCTTGCCAGTCGTGCCAAACACCTGACTACGCAGGCCAAGATACCGCACCGGTGGGAATTCCGACACGACCATGTGGGATACAACTACCGGATGCCCAATATCAACGCCGCGTTGGGGTGTGCCCAGATGGAGGAGTTGCCCCGCTTTCTGAAGAGCAAACGCGAGACGGCCGAAGCCTACAAGGAGTATTTTGCAAATCATCCGGATATTCAGTTCATGTCCGAACCACCGGGAACGACATCCAATTATTGGCTCTGTGCCCTTTTGCTGAAAGATGCTCAAGCACGCAACGCATTCCTGCAAGAGACTAACGACGAAGGTGTGATGACCCGTCCGATATGGGAATTGATGAACCGTCTGCCGATGTTTGCGCAGACGCAATGCGGAGATTTAAGCAACGCAGAATTTTTGGCCGACCGCGTAGTAAACATTCCAAGCAGTGTGAGATGATGAAATGTGAACTTTCATTTATATTGATTGGTGGCGGTGGGCATTGTAAATCGGTCATCGAGGCAGTTGAAAGTGTGGGCGAGTCGATACTCGGGATATTGGACATGCCCGACAAGGCCGGCACCGAAGTATTGGGCTATCCGGTTTTGGGTAGCGATGCGGATATCGGCCAATGGGTCGGCAAGGCTCGCTTTTTGGTGACAATGGGGCACATAAAAAACAGTGCTCCGCGAGAGAGGTTGCACACCATGGTGGAGCAGGCCGGCGGAACGCTTGGGACAGTTGTCGCTTCCACTGCCCATGTTTCGAAACACGCTGTAATCGGAGAAGGTAGCGTCGTCCTGCACGGCGCCATGGTAAATGCAGGAGCACAGATCGGTAAGGGTTGTATTGTCAATACGTTGGCTAATGTGGAGCACGATGCCGTGATCGGCAACTTTTGCCATATTTCGACCGGTGCAATGGTCAATGGCGATTGTATGGTCGGCAGAGGCTCTTTTTTGGGGAGTCAAAGTGTCATGCTGAATGGTGCCTCCATAGCTGAGAGTTGTGTGATCGCCGCCGGTTCGTTTGTTCGTAAGTCAATAACGAAGAGCGGTATCTATGCGGGAAATCCGGCCGTATTGATAAAAAATCATGAGTAAAACGATCATTATCGCCGAAGCCGGCGTCAATCACAACGGCTCCATGGAGCTGGCCCGCAAACTGGTCGACGCGGCTATTGACGCCGGAGTCGATTATGTCAAGTTCCAAACCTTTAAGGCTGAAAATCTGGTAACCCGGGGCGCCCCAAAAGCTCAATACCAAGCGCGTAACATCGGAGGCGGAGACGATTCCCAATACGCCATGCTCAAAGAATTGGAACTGACGGAGGCAAACCATCACGAATTGATCAGCTATTGCGAACAAAAGGGCGTGCGTTTTTTCTCGACGGCGTTCGATTTGGAAAGCCTTGCGTTTTTAGAGTCGCTGGGGTTGCCGATGTGGAAGATCCCGAGCGGCGAGATCACCAATTTTCCCTACCTGCGGGCGATCGGACGGACAGGAAAGCCCGTTATTCTCTCGACAGGTATGGCCGAGATCGAAGAGATCGAAGAGGCCATCGATACATTGACCCGTTTTGGAACGCCGCGACAGGACATTACCCTGCTCCATTGCACTACCGAATACCCCGCCCCGAAAGACGAAGTCAACCTGCGGGCTATACAGACCCTCGGCGAGCGATTCGGATTGCCTGTCGGTTACTCCGACCATACGGAAGGGATCGAGATACCGGTGGCAGCCGTGGCTCTGGGGGCAACGGTCATCGAAAAGCATTTTACGCTCGACAAAAACCTGGAAGGTCCCGACCATAAAGCGTCTCTGGAACCGGATGAACTGATGCAAATGGTGCGAAATATCCGCGCCGTCGAGCAAGCCTTGGGCGACGGACTCAAAGTCCCGTCTGCGAGTGAACTAAAAAACAAGGCGATAGCCCGCAAGTCTATCGTCGCCGCAACGGTCATTGCCAAAGGTGAACGACTGACCGACGAAAACCTTATCGCCAAGCGTCCTGCCGACGGTCTTTCGCCCATGTTGTGGGAGAGCGTCATCGGCACCTGCGCCACACGGGATTTTGCACCCGACGAACCTGTCGAGCTATGAAAAAAATCTGCATAGTCACCGGCACGCGTGCCGAATGGGGCTTGCTTTCGTCACTGGCGAAACTGTTACGCGACGACCCCGGTATCGAGTTGCAAATCGTTGTGACCAACATGCATCTGGAAGAACGCTACGGCATGACCTGTCACGAAATCGAGGAGCAGGGCTTTACCATCGACTACCGTGTTCCCATGCATGCGGAGAGCGACGACAGGCGTGCCATCGTACAGTCTATCGGCCGGGCAATGTCGGGTTTTGCCGACGCATACGAGGCGTTGAGCCCCGATCTGTTGGTCGTGTTGGGCGATCGCTACGAACTGATCGCCGCTGTGAGTGCTGCGCTTCTGTTTAAAATTCCCGTAGCTCACCTGCATGGCGGCGAGATTACCGAGGGGGCCTACGACGACGCCATCCGCCACGCTATCACCAAAATGAGCCATCTGCATTTCACCTCGACCGAAGTCTACCGACAACGGGTGATACAGATGGGCGAACACCCTGACACGGTTTTCAACGTTGGTGCGATAGGTGTGGACAACATGAAAACATTGCCGCTTTGGAGCCGTGAAGAGACGGAGCGCAGTTTGGGCGGTTTCACTCTCGACCGCGATACGGCGTTGGTAACCTATCATCCCGTCACGCTGTCGGACGAATCGGCTGCAGTGCAAATTGAAACACTTTTGGAAGCGCTGGATGCCGTTACGAAATTACGGGTGATATTCACGATGCCCAACTCCGATACCGACAATTGGGCCATAGCCGAGGCCATCGGCCGTTGGTGCGAGCGCAATGCCGATCGTGCGGTGTGCTTTACTTCACTGGGCCAGATGCGTTACCTTTCGGTATTGCAATACATCGGCATGGTGGTGGGCAACTCAAGCAGCGGTGTCATCGAGGTTCCGAGTTTCAATATTCCCACGCTGGACATAGGCGACCGCCAGAAAGGCCGCATAGCCGCTGAAAGCGTCCATCACTGCTCTTTGAACAAAAATGAGATCGAAGCAAATATTTTATTACTTTTGAAGCGCGGATCCGGTATGCAAGTTTCCAATCCGTATGACAAACCAGGCACTGCCCGGGCTATTTTTGAGATCATAAAACAGAGCAAATTCTTGTTGCAAAAACATTTTTACGACAAGCCTTGAAGGATGACGGATCTGAATAAATATACGATAGATGCTTCCTGCACCGTCATGGATGCATTGACGAAAATAGACAGGTTGTCGGCGGATTTGTCTCTGACGCTTTTCGTAATCGATGAAGAACAACGAGTGGTCGGTTCAGTGACCGATGGTGATATCAGGCGCGGAATACTTCATGGGGCGAGTCTTGACGACTGTGTGCGGCAAGTGATGTCGAACGATTTCATCTATTGGGACGAAGAGCGTTTTGATCTCGATAAACTTAAACTGATTAAAGCTAAAAATATTAAACTGTTGCCGGTACTGGATGCCGGGCACAGGTTGTTGAAGGCGATCAATTTCAGTAAAACCCGCTCGCTGCTTCCGGTCGATGCGGTACTGATGGCCGGAGGCAAAGGGGAGCGCTTGCGCCCGATGACATTGACCACTCCCAAACCCCTGCTCGAAGTGGGGGGGCGTCCGATCATAGACTATAATATAAACAACCTGTTGCAGCATGGGGTTGAGCATATCAATGTGACGATCAATTATTTGGGGGAACAGATCGAGGCGCATTTTGCCGAGCCCCGCGAAGGCGTTCAGGTGCGGTGTGTTCGTGAGCCCGAATATTTGGGCACGATGGGTTCGATTAAATTCGTGGAACGGTGGTATAACGACACGGTGCTGGTGATGAACTCGGATTTGTTCACCAACATTGACCTGGAGGACTTCTTCCTGCATTTCATGGAACACGAAGCCGATATGAGTATCGCAGCGGTTCCGTACAGCGTGAATATCCCCTATGGGATTTTTGAGATCGAAGGGCGACGCAACATTAAAGGCGTAAAGGAGAAACCGAGTTTCCATTATTATGCCAATGCAGGCATCTACCTGCTTAAACGCGAGGTGCTGGATTATATCCCCGACGAAGAGTTTTTTAATGCCACCGATCTGATGAATTTATTGATCGACAAGGGGAAAAATGTGGTTCGTTTCCCTCTTTCGGGCTATTGGATCGATATCGGCAAGCCGGAGGATTTCAAAAAAGTACAGGACTTGGCACAACACATGCAAAAATGAAGCTGTTAATCACCATATGTGCCCGAGGCGGCAGCAAAGGAATTCCAGGGAAGAATATCAAGCTGCTCTGCGGGCGGCCGTTGATCGGATATACGATAGATGCCGCTCGTCGGTTTTCGGCGCAATACCCCGGTTCATCTATCGCTCTTTCGACCGATTCCGAAGCAATCAGGGCAACGGCGGCCGATTGTGGGCTCATAAGCGAATATTTGCGCCCAGCCCACCTTGCAGGAGACGCGGTCGGGAAAATAGAAGCCATAAAAGACATCCTCCTCTGGAGCGAAAAAAACAACGAAGAACGCTACGACTATATACTCGATATGGATGTCACCTCTCCGTTGCGCAACCTTGATGACCTGAACAGGGCTTTTGAGATCATCACCTCCGATCCCGATGCCTTGAACCTGTTTTCGGTCAGCCCCGCCAGCCGAAATCCTTATTTCAACATGGTTGAAAGGCAAACCAACGGATATTACGGCATTGTGAAACCCATCGAAACTGTTTTAGCCAGGCAAGCCGCTCCCAAAGTGTATGATCTGAACGCATCGTTCTATTTTTATAGGCGTGTATTTTTTGATCAGGGTTACAAGGGAGCCCTTACCGACCGTTCGTTAATCTATGAGGTTCCGCATACCTGTTTTGATCTTGATCATCCGATCGATTTCGAGATCATTTCTTTTTTATTGGAGAACGATAAACTCGATTTCGATCTATGAGGGTGGGAATCATAGGTTTGGGCTCCATTGCACGCAAGCATATCGCCGCATTGAGGTCGATCGATCCCGGTGTATCGATATGCGCTTTACGTCATTCGCACGATGCAAAACAGGAGGAAGGCGTCGAAAATGTTTTTTCCTACGATGCGCTCAAAGCCAAAGAGCCCGATTTCATTATCGTGTCGAATCCTACGGCCTGTCATCACAAAGCGATTGACCGTCTTGCAGATCAACCGATGCCATTATTTATAGAAAAGCCATTGCAGGATAATTTACTTCCGCCTCCTGATGTAAAGGCACATTCATATGTGGCATGTAATCTGAGGTTCTTGGATTGTTTGCTGTACCTGAAAACCGAGATCGCAGGGCAACGCATCAATGAGGTAAATTCATACTGCGGATCATATTTACCCGAATGGCGCCCCGGAACCGACTGGCGGGCGAGCTACAGTGCTGATGCAGGTCTCGGCGGAGGTGTACATATAGACCTGATCCATGAGATCGACTATCTTTGGTGGCTTTTCGGGAAACCGGAAAAGGTGAAGCATACTTTTCGGAGCGTCTCCTCGTTGGATATCCCGGCCTGCGATTACGCCAACTATATGATGGAATATCCAGAATTTGCCATTTCGGTCATGCTGAACTATTACCGACGCGATTACAAAAGGACGCTTGAGGTGTTGACTGATGCCGATACATGGTTGGTCGATCTGGCCTGCAACAGCGTCAAAAAAAATGGTGAGGTAATCTATAAAAGCGAGCAGACCTTTGTCGACACTTATATGGCCCAGATGCGGTATTTTATAGATTCTATCAATGGTGGCGAAAAAATGAACGACATAACGGAGGCATTCGAAGTATTGAAAATTTGTTTGGAATAATGGATCTTAAAGATAAAATAATCGTTGTCACGGGCAGCGGAGGTCTTATCGGACGGGAAATCGTGCGGTACTGCCGTTGGTGCGGAGCCATCATCGAAGGTGTGGATATCGGCAAAAACCGCTGGAACGAAATGCCCGACATGATTGCGGATGTGACGGATCCGGCCCAAACAGACAGGTTGATCGCCAGCGTGATGGAAAAACACGGCCGCATCGACGGTCTTGTGAATGCAGCCTATCCGCGCACGGCCGATTGGGGAGCACACATCGAGGAGGTTCCCTATGAAAGCTGGCAAAAAAATGTGGACATGCAACTGAACGCCGTTTTCCACATTTGCCGGCAGGTATTGACCGTGATGCGGAAACAACAGAGCGGAGCGGTGGTCAACATCGGATCGATCTACGGTGTGGTTGGCAATGACTTCACGCTTTACGAGAGTTATGGAGGAACTTCTCCGGCGGCATACAGCGCCATCAAGGGAGGGATCGTCAATCTGACGCGTTATTTGGCCTCGTATTATGGCAAGTACGGCGTGCGAGTGAACTGTGTCTCGCCGGGCGGCGTTCTGGACGGGCAACGGGATGAGTTTCAAAAAGAGTATAACCACCGTTCACCGCTCAAGCGCTTGGGCAGGCCAGAGGAGATGGCTCCCGCCGTGGCATTTTTGCTTTCGGGCGAGGCAAGCTACATTACAGGACACAATTTGATGGTCGACGGTGGTTGGACAGCAATATAAAATAGAGAGATGATGCACTTTGCCACTTCCAAAAGCCATGTCCAAGAGTTATTGACCGCACAACTGACGAATAATTTTCTGCTTGATCCGGCGGAACGTGCCGTTTTGAAAGCATATTTCGAGGAGGCGTTGCAACGGTGCGAATATTGTTTTTCCCATATGTCTTTCAAATATTACCAACGACAGGGCGAACCTTTTTTTAATCCATACCACTCGGTTCAGTATATGACGTTTCTTTATTACTTAGCTCATACGATCTATCAAAAAAGTCCTACCGGATCCTTGCTTTGCGATAAGTTGTACTACCTGAACAAGATGTTGAATGGAGTCGATATTTTCTACATAGTCAGATTACCGGACTTTTTCACGGCCGAACATCCTGTTGGTACGGTAATCGGAAAGGCTGAGATCGGCAACGGATTGCATTTTTATCAGGGATGCACGATCGGCGGATTTCACCGCAAGGATGGCGGGATCGACTATCCGGTAATCGGTGAAAATGTCAAGTTATATGCAAACTCTTCGGTAATTGGCGCTTGTCGGATCGGTTCGAACGTTAAGATCGGAGCGGGTACGATTATAAAAAATCAGGATATACCCGACCGGAGCATTGTATTTGGGCAATCGCCCGATTTAATCATTAAACATTTGAAGTCATGACAAAAGTATTTCGGTGCAAAACATGTTTAAATATGTCTAACCGTCCCCGTATCGAATTCGACGAACAGGGTCGTTGTAATGCATGCCAATGGGCGGAGGAGAAAAAAACGTCTGTTGATTGGAAGGAAAGGCAGCAGCAGTTGAAAGAGATGCTCCAAAAATACCGGAATAAATCGGGATACGATTGCCTGATTCCGGTCAGCGGCGGGAAAGATAGTTCGTATGTCTCATACAAATTGAAGTTCGAGTATGGCATGAATCCGTTGTGTGTAACGCTCAATCCTCCGTTGCCTTTTCCCGAAGGCGAGATGAATTTGAAGAATTTTGTCGCTAAAGGATTCGATCTGATGGCCCTTACCCCCAATCCGATCATTATGCAAAAGTTGTGTCGAATCGGTCTGTTTGAGGCGGGACAATCACTTCTGGGATGGCAGATCGCCCTTCAGACGGCTATTGCCCGGACTGCTGTCGCCTACAAAATACCGCTTATTTTTTACGGTGAGGATGGTGAGGTTGAGTACGGCGGAACCAGTAAGACAAAAAATCAAATGTGTTATGACATTCAATACGCCAAAGAGATTTATCTTTCCGGGAACGTTCGCTTTCTGGATCAACTGAACGTATCTAAAAACCAACTGACCCAATGGACTTATCCCAGTGACGAGGATATTCAGAAATTAGAATTGAAAGCCACACACTGGTCTTATTTTGAAGATTGGGATTCGGCACGTAATGCAAAATTGGCCATTCAGGAGTTCGGTTTGGTATCCCGAAAGGTCGCTAAAGCCTCCTATATTGAAAATGCGCAGAATGACACTCCTCTATATGATCTGCATGCCTACCTGATGTTTTTGAAATTCGGTTTTGGTCGCGCTACACAGGATGCGGGTATTGATATTCGCAGGGGGGTAATGACTCGGGAGGAAGGCTTTAAAATGGTTGAAAAATACGATCAGATTTATCCCGAACAGTATATCCAGATTTACCTCGATTATTATCAAATTACGAAAGAGGAGCTTGATACGATCTTTGACAAATGGGCCAATAAAGAATTGCTCCACAAGGTCAACGGTATTTGGGTTAAAAAGGAAGAGATCTATTAATCTTTTACCCCTGTAATTCTGCTTGGATGAAAACAATACTTTTCCTGCACCGGGAGCAACTCACCGATTTGTTCGTCCCTGTATCAAAACAGATAGGAACACGGATGAATATTTTGCATGTCGCCTACTCGGATAAAGAGGAGGCGATGTTGGAAGATGCCGGGATTCGAACCGATTACAATTATGAGAAATTACTCGCCGGACATTTGCAGCAGATCCGGTCGGTCGACCGGACGCTGCTGGAAGAGATCGACACCCTCTTTGTCGAGAATAGCGATCGTCGGTTCAATCTGAACGGCTCCTTGCAGAGCGACAGGGGGATGTCCGTGCTGAGCTATGAGGAGAGTTTGTTGCTGGCGCAGGCGCATTACAAGGTTTGGAAAGAGATCTTTGACAAATGGCATGTCGATCTGCTGATTCACGAACCGTGTTCGCTGTTTTTCAATCACTTGGCTGCCATACTCTGCAAAGCGCAGCAGGGCATCTATCTAACGCAATCGGCAACATATGGAAAAACCGAAGAACTGAACTACATCAATTTGATCCACGACGACTACACCTGCCCAGAGGTAGAACAGAACGAACTTTTTTACCTGAAACATTCCGAGAAGATGGACAGGGAGAGTTGCGATGCGTTTATCCGCAAATTCCGTTCGAGTTACGAGGTGTTTTTGTCGAACATTCAGCCGAAAACGAACCGATCCCTGCTTTGGCTCAGGAGCAGGAAACGACAATGGATGAGATTCCTAAAAAGAAACAAATACGATCGGATGCTTCAAAACGTCGATTATTGGCTCAATCTCAAGGACTCCATGGGCGATCGTTTGCGCAATCTGCGGGACTACAAAAAAAAGGGTATCCGCTTCGAAGAGCCTGTCGAGGGCGAAAAATATTACTATTATTCGTTTCACCAGGAGCCCGAAGCTGTCGTCCTGTATTTGGGAGACGGGATTTATGCCAACCAGGTGAAATTGATCGAAAACATCGCTGCCTCGTTGCCTGTCGGGTGTTACCTGTATGTGAAAGATCATCCTCACGAGTTTGCATACCGCTGTGCAGACGATTATTTACGGCTCGGTAAAGTGCCGAACATACGGCTTATTCGCTCGGCCATACCCGGTAAACAATTGATTAAAAATGCTGTCGGCGTATTTACCATAAACGGCACGGCAGGCTTCGAAGGAGTGATGCTTCGAAAACAGGTGTATTGTTTCGGGAAATCCTACTACTCTGATTACGAGGGTGTCAATTATATCCATAACATACGTGACCTTAGGAAAATAGTTTACGAGAATCAAGAGAAAATATACGAAGACGATGACCGTTTTTACGCCTTTGTCAATGGCTATCTGGATTCGTTGCACGTCGGGATGATAGACTTTTTTATGGGGCGCGCTAAAACGTATGGTATAGATTTGGATTTGAATGCCAGACGAATTGCCGATGACCTGGTTCGATTTAGCGAAAAATATCAGCCTTGAAAGCCAATCGAATAATTAATCGCCATTCATTGTATGTGCTCATCACCCTTTATGTGAGTGCAGTAGGTTTTTTGCGTTCTTTTTTGTTCATGCGCTGGCTGGATATGGGCGAATTGGGAATGATCAGTCTGATGCAAACCGTGATGATGTTTATCAGTCTTTTCCAATTCGGTCTGATCAATGGAGGCTATCGAATTTTCGCCCTGGATAAAACCGACCAACAACGGGCCATCAACAACGTCCTGTTTTCTTATTTTGCCTTGTTGGGAGGGCTGCTGATCCTGTTTTGGCTTACGTTGGTCATTACAGGCATAGAACTCGTTATGAACAACAGGTTGATGTTGGCGGCGTTAATATGCGGTTTTTTTGCCCTGATCAACAATTGGCTCACCAACACCCTGATCGGCAAACGCCTGATCAGGGATATCAATATCATCAACCTGATCTCCGCCACTTTGTCTCTGTCGGTCATACCCCTCATTATTTGGCTGGGTATGACGGGAGCTGTTCTGGTCATCGTGATCCAACCCCTGACCTTTGTCGTCATTACACTGATCAAACACAAGGACCTTCGCCCCAATGCCTGGAATTTTGATGTCAGTCAGGTCAAATACATCCTTTCTTTCGGGTTTATTCCCTTCCTTTGCGGAATATTTGTTCAGGCAAATTTACAGGTCGAACGATGGAGCATCGCAAAAGTACTCGGACCGGAAGCACTCGGAGAGTTTTATCTGGTGTTTCTCTATACGACTTTGTTTGTGTTGGCTCCGTTAGCGCTTCAGAATCTGTTCTTTCCCAAGGCGATTTACGCTTATGAGAACGATCAAATGAAGTCGTTCAAGGAGTTGTTAAAAAAACATGTGCTGCTTTTGACTTCATATGTCATTGTTGTTGTCGTACTGACTCTTGTGGCAATGCCCTTTTTTGTAAATTTGTTTTTTCCGCAACATGGTCCCTACACGGAATATGTTTATTATGTCATCCCGGGATTGATCGCCCTGGTTTTCTGCGATCCTTTTTCTATCATTCTCAATGCGACAGTACGGTTGAAGCCAATTTTTTATGCGGGGATTATCGCTTTAATCGTAAATGCCGGATTGATAGCCGGAACTATTCACGAGGATCTTTTTGATTTGAAAAATATGGCCATTATAAAATCCATTACCTATACCATTCCTTTTTTGATCTACCTGTTCTATATAATAAAAAATCATAGAGCGATCTTTAAAACCGGACATGTTAAGAAATGGATTAAATAATTAGCTTTGCATTGACGGAACCGGGATTCTGGGAAAATCTGCCAACATTAATGATACGGAAACTTTTGTAAAAATACAACCATGACTTTCTCTTCTGCCTGGCGCTATTTGCGCAACGTGTGTTATGTTGCCCTGAATCGTCGTCGGTTTGGGGGCTTGGGCCGGGATTGCCGGATCTATTCGCCGCTGAAAATAGTTGGCAAGCCGCATATATTTATTGGGGACCGGGTGGTTGTCGAATACAAAACGTGGCTGGCGGCAACGCCTGTCGAAGCCGGACGGACTCCTCGTTTGGAAATTGGCGAAGGAACGAATATCGGGCATTTCAATCACATCTACGCCACTCGAAACATAAAAATAGGGCGCCATGTGTTGACTGCGGACCGGGTATATATCAGCGACAACCTGCACGGTTATGAAGATGTAGATACGCCGGTTCTTCGACAGCCTGTCCGGCAAATCGCTCCGGTTGAGATCGGTGATGGCAGTTGGCTCGGAGAAGGTGTGTGTGTGATCGGTGCCAAAATCGGTAAAGGATGCGTGATCGGAGCGAATGCGGTTGTCACCAAAGACGTTCCGGATTATTCGGTAGCCGTCGGGATCCCGGCGCGGATTATCAAACGGTATTATCCCGAAACAAAGCAATGGATAACCCTAAAATAATTGAATGATGCATGCGAAATTACGTTTAAGTTTTCTTTTCTTCTCTTTTTGCTTTTTTCTCTTTAGTTCGTGCCAAAAAGGCGATCATTCTCAAGTGCCGGAGATTGATTATGTGGAATTGTTACGTTTGCCGGCGGACAGAGAGATCGGCGTGATCTCTTGCGATAAGCCTTGGGAAAAAGAGCTCAGTTTTCCCAACATTATAACACTCCCCAATAAATACATCATGTATTATATCGTATATGACGGGGACGGGAATCGCACGTTTAATACATGCTATGCGGAATCCACGGATGGTATAAACTGGGTGAAGCCGGAATTGGGTCTTGTTGAATTCAACGGGAATAAGAATAACAACATCATAAGCAAAGATTTTGAAGGGATGTCCGTTGAATATAAAGACGGTTCGTTTTACCTTTTAACTTATGCGGTAGATTTTGGGACCTATTTATATAAGAGTACGGACGGTCTGAATTTTGAAAAGGTAGAGACGTTTAAAGTACCTTACTGTTGTGATACGCAGAATCAGATCATCTATAATCAGACAACGGATAAATGGCATATCTATCTTCGAAGTTGGTATAAATCCACCAATGAAAATATCGTATATAACCATACAGATTCGCTATACAGGGCGGTTTCGCTGTTAGGCCCGCTGGCTAACACCTCGGAATTAGAAAACGTCAACATGGAACTTTCTGCAACTCCTTTTTGGCGTTGGGGTGAAGATTCAGGTATACCTCCTGCGTTATCCGACGAATTACCGATGGTCTTGTACAACACCAGTGATCATGATTACGATATCTATAATTCTTGTGTTCACCAGTATAATGATGGTACCATGATAGCCTACCCGATTCATTACTGGCATTTGCCCGACTCTCCGCCGGGAAGGCCTAACGACGGCTACGGCGGGGCTGGAATGTATTACAGTAACGATGGGGAAAATTTTGAAATGGTCACTACCGATTATGTCGATCCCGGTAATTTCTGGTTTGAGTACGCCTTGGGGCATGTCGAGACCGAAACGGAGTTGATCCATTATTATGTGAAATTCAATAAATCCCACGGAGATCCGGTTTGGGATACTAATAATCAGATAATCGCCCGGATCCATCTAAAATGAGGACATGAGGAAAAACAGACCGATCACAGGCCCCGCCGTGATTCTTACGGGCATCATCGGCCTGCTGGCCGCCGCTTCGTGTAAACACCGGCCCGACGACACGATGTATGAGTACCGGATCCGGGGCGAGACGTTGGCACTGGCCGACACCGAGCCCGATTCATTGCTGTTCGACCGGGTGGACCAGGTGCAGTTGTACGGACTGACCGAAACGGGCGAAGTGGTTTCGTATCACCAAGGGACGGATTACACCCTCGAAGGCAACCGCGTCCGCCGTACGGCCGATTCCCCGATTCCCAACCTGGCCGACCACCGGGTCAGGGTTCTGGATAACGGAAAATTCAGGTGGAACTCCGAACCGGATCGAAATCCCGAGTTGACGCTGCCTTATCAGATTTATGCCGACTATACCGTCCTGGAGGCATCGCCCGACAGGGTGACACCCCCTCTCTTTTCAGAGGGGGTGTTTCAGAAAATCGCCGCAAAGGGATATTTGAGGCTCGCTTGCATCGGGACATCCATCTCCTTTGGCGTGCATACCTATGCCCGTCATTATCATAACTCCGACTTCCAGACCTATCCGCAAATTATTGCCCGGGCGCTTAACCGCCACTACGGCATAACCTGCCAGGTAATCAACCGCTCCACTGACGGAGGTACGGTCGACCAAATCCGGGACCTGTCAGCAGTGATCGCCGAACAGCCCGATGTGGTACTCCTTGAAATGGGCATGAACGACCACACCGGCACCTCTCCGAACGCCGCCGCCTTCCGAGATGTCATTGACAACGCCGTTTCGGTGTTGCAGGCCGAGGGAATCGAGGTCATTCTGGTCGGTTTTTTCCAGCAAAACTGCGGCTGGGAACTCGAATATGAAGAGAACACCCTGAATTTCAACACTATCCTGAAAGAGGTTGCCTCGGAGTGCCGGGTCGGTTTTGCGGATATCTATTCGGCCTTTGAACGCCTGGACAAGACAAAATTGTATACGGATTACATGGGCGATTACATGCACCACCCCACCTCGTTCGGGCATCAGTTATACTACCTGGAGATCATGCCCTTTTTCCTGGACCGACCGATCGAACGATCCGTACTGTGGAGTTACGTGAATTAATCCTGCAAATTTTATTATTTTTGCAAAAAAAATGTAACCGAATGACAAACGTCTTAATCACCGGCGGTGCCGGGTTCATTGGCTCGAACCTTGCGTTGAAACTTATCGACAGGGGGTATACGGTTACCGTATTGGATAATCTCTCTCGGCAAATTCACGGGGAAGAACCGGAAAAGACGTCGCCGCTCTATCGATCGATCCGGAATAAAGTCCATTTTATTCGGGGTAGTGTTACCTGTCGCGAGGATTGGCTGAAAGCTCTTTCCGGCATGGACGCCATCGTACATCTGGCTGCCGAGACCGGAACCGGGCAATCGATGTATGAAATCGAAAAGTATACAACGGTCAACATCGGAGGAACCTCTTTGATGCTCGATCTGCTTACCAATACGAAACATTCTGTTTCGAAAGTGGTCGTTGCCTCTTCACGAGCCATCTACGGCGAAGGGCGTTACCGGTGTGGAGAGACGGAGTATGTCTACCCGTTTCCACGTGTGGACGAGGATATGAAGCGCGGTGATTTCGAGTGCAAGTACCCTGAATGTATGTCGTTGGAACTGGTCGGAACGACCGAAGATTCAATGATCCATCCCACATCGGTCTACGGGATTACCAAGCAAGTGCAGGAACAACTGGTCATGACCGTATGTCCGACCATCGGTATTGCACCGGTGGCTTTTCGCTACCAAAACGTCTATGGCCCGGGACAGTCGCTGTCGAATCCTTATACCGGCATTCTCTCGATCTTCTCGACCCGGATCAAAAACGGTAATGGGATCAACATCTTCGAGGACGGAAAAGAGTCGCGGGATTTTGTCTACATTGACGACGTGACGGATGCGACGATCCTCGGCTTGGAGAAGGACTCGGCGAACGGTGAATCATTCAACATCGGAACCGGCACAGCGACGGACGTGATGACCGTTGCCTCCACATTGGTTCAGAAATACGGAATTGAAGTCCCGCTTGCAATCAGTGGAAATTATCGCTTAGGGGACATCCGGCACAATTACGCCGACATTTCGAAAGCCCGCCATCTGTTGGGTTTCGAGCCGCGCTGGTCTTTCGAGGCTGGCATCGAACAATTCACCCGATGGGTAGACGGGCAAAACGTACATAAAGACTATTATGATGAATCTATCGAGGAGATGAAGAAAAAAGGCCTTTATAAATAGCGCGCATGAAACTTTTATTTATTGCTCCATTGTTTTATAAGTACGAAAAGGAGATTTATCGAGCTCTTGTACCCCGCTATGAAAAGGTTGTTTTTCGCAGTGTGTCCCCTTATGGGTTTTCCCTTTGTTACAACGCAATCCGAGTCATTTCCGGATGGCTTGCCCGCAAGATAAACGATCGATATGCTCGAGATTTATGTCGGTTGGTATCGAAAGAGAAATTCGATCGGATTTTCATCATTCGTGGTGATTTACAGTCGGCAGAATGGTTTCGAACGATCAAGGAACAAAATCCCGGTATAGAGATCGTTCACTATCAATGGGATTCCTTGCAAAATAACCCTAATGGTTTGGTAATCAGCAGATATGCTGATCGGAATTATTCCTTCGATTTGGGCGATGTGAAAAAACACCCGCAATTTGCACACGTTCCTCTGTTTTATAGTTGGGGTAACATGCCGACCGACGCCTTAAATGCAAAAATCGATACGGATGTATTTTTTCTCGGAAGTTATTACTTTCGCCGGCATGAAATCGTAAAACGGTTCAAAACGTTGTGTGAAAAACAGGGATTGATGTTTGCATCGTATATTTATCTTCCGCGATTGGTTTATTGGCGAAAAAAAATCTCGGGAGAAAAGTTAAAGAGAAACGATGTGCATTTCAGGCCGATATCGAGAAAGGACTATTATGAAGCGATAAAAAAAGCTAAGATCGTGTTGGATATTCACAGCCCGACACAAACCGGTGCCACGATACGGACTGTCGAGACACTGTCGCTCGGACGGAAATTGGTCTCGACAAATTTTATGCTTAAAAACGAGAGCTTTTATTCCCCTGAAAATATCTGCCTGTGGGATACAGAAGACGAGTTGAATCTCAAACAATTAATTTCAACGAAGTTCGACCATTCCAAAGATTCACATGTTTTAAGCCTGAACGATTGGTTAGATCGAATAGGAGTATAATGCTCGGTAGAATGACAGTTAATCCCTTGTCGATCCTGAAGACATTGATTTGTTTCTCCCTGTTTTTAACTTTCGGGAGTGTGCCGTCTGTTTTTTTCCCCTACGCTGTTGAAGTGTTACTTGCTGCGTCGACTATCTTGTTGATGCTTCTAAACAGGGAATACCGGGTAAATAAAAAAATGTTGCAGGTCGTTTCGATCGTATTTGTTATCTTGACCGTATCCATGTTTTTAACAGGATCATCCTTCGGTGATTATAAAATTCTTTTCATTCGGCTTGCTCTGGTTTTGCTCATTATTACCGCCTTTGGAAATAATTATAAGGAAATCACTCGTGGGATCGTGAATGCACTCTGGATCATTGTTGTTCTGGCATCCCTGAATTTCCTGTTGACCATGATTGTTCCTGAAGCATTCTCTATGCTTCAGAATGACAACGGGTACCAGGTTTATTCGCTTGGCTATTTGTTTAATATGGTAGGCGGACAGTCGATATTGAATATTGAGATCATTCGCAATCAATCCTTTTTCTGGGAACCCGGTGTTTTGCAGATCCCGATCAATGTGCTGATATATTATATTCTGATTGAAAAAGGGGAGCCTGTACGGAAAGCTATATTACCTATTTTCATCCTTTTGACGACTGTTTCCACCACCGGTTATATCCTGTTACTGTTTATTCTGTTTATGAAATTCAAAAACAGTTTTTCTTTGCGGGGAAAAGGTCTTATCAAAAGCATAGGCATGGCCTTGGTTGTGGTGGCGTTCTTACCGATCCTGTATGGCGAGATCATGAGCAAATTCCAGGGTGACGCCAAGGCTTCTTCTACATTGAGAACGTTCGACCTGCTCATCGGATTGAAGGTGGCAGCCGATTATCCTTTAACAGGAATCGGTATGAACAGCGATAAAATGCTCGAAATGACCGGTTTGGAAAATGTTGAGATCGAAGGAGAAGTGGTAAGCAATGAGCGGGGGAATACCAATTCTTTCATTGCGTTAGCGGCAAAACTGGGATTTCCTGTAACGATCGCGGTCCTCATCGCTTTATACTATCAGCGGTTATTCCATCACCGACTTGTTTTTTTTGTTATCATTGTACTTTCATTGGCTTCCGAACCCTTATTTGTTACTCATTTTGTATTTTTGTTTTTAATGTCTGCGGTTAAATTACCCTTGTCTACATGATAAATAACGTTAATTCGACGAAAAAACGACCATACATGAATATTGTCTATTTGATTTACGGGACTTATTCTGTCGGCGGCATAGAGCGGGTACTGTGCAACAAGACCAACTGGTTGGTGAAACACGGCTACGACGTGACCATCATCACGACGGATCAACGCGGCCGTTCTCCATTTTTCGATTTCGATCCCGCGATCCGAATGGTCGATCTGGGGATTGATTTCATGGAAACGAACGGGAGCTCTTTCTTTAGAAAGAGTTTTCGGTATTTTGAAAAGCAGAGCCAATATCGAGCAAAGTTGTCCCGGTTTTTGACGGAGAATCCCGCCGATATGGTAATCTCGATGTTCGGTACGGAGGTTCACTGGCTTCCAAAACTGCGAGACGGAAGTAAAAAAGTAGCCGAAATCCATTTCTCGAAATTTTTCCGCATGCAGCAGGCCCGCGGCGGATTGTGGTGGCTGTCGGATTGGATACGCTCCCGGGCGGATGAAAAAGCGATTCGGAAATACGACCGTTTCGTGGTGCTGACCCACGAGGATAAAGCGTATTGGGGTAACAAGCCCAATATGACGGTGATTCCCAACGCCACTTCGTTCATACCCGATCGCCCGGCTCCGCTGACCCGCAAGCAGGCGATCGCCGCGGGACGATTGGGGCATCAGAAAGGCTTCGAACGCCTGATCGCCGCCTGGGAGATCGCACGCCGCACCCATCCGGACTGGGCATTGTCCATTTTCGGTGGCGGAGAAGACCGGGAAACGCTGGCGGAACAGATCCGGGCGGCAGGTCTGCAAGGGGTGATTACTCTGCATGCTCCGACGACGGATATTGCCGATCGGTACCGGGAAAGTTCCCTCTATGTGTTGAGTTCCCGCTACGAGGGGCTTCCCATGGTGTTGCTGGAGTCGATGGCCTGCGGTGTTCCGGCGGTGGCATTCGCCTGCAAATGCGGCCCGCGCGACGTCATCGAACCGGAAGTGAACGGATTACTCGTGGAGGAGGGTGACATCGAAGCCTTGGCCCGGAGCATCATCCGCCTGATCGAGGATGAGCCGCTCCGCCGGCAACTCGGACACAACGCCCGCCGGACGATCGAAACCCGCTTCACCGAACCCGTCGTTATGCAACAATGGGTTGAGTTGTTTGAAAGTTTGAAAGTTTGAAAGCATGAAAAAATACGACCTTATTTTTATCTCCACATTCATCGACACGAAAATGATCGGAGAGTTGTTGCAATGCGTGGCAAAGAACCATGATCTTCGACTTTGTGTCGTACTGGTTGCTCAAAACGGCATTCGGATCGACACGGCGCCCTACGCTTCGACACACACGGAATTTCACGTGATTTCCGTCCCCGGACAACTCAATTTGTCCGCAGGGCGCAATGTGGGAATCGACTATGTGGTCGACAACGGGATTACCTCCGCATACGTCATGTTTCCCGATGACGATTCGTCTTTCGACGAAACATTTTTCCTGAATTTTCAGAAAGAAACCTCTGGGGGGGGGGCGTTACTCATTGATGTTTACGAAAAAGGTAGTCGAATAAAATATATAAAAAATTCGTTTGCTCCGGGGGTGCGGATAACTAAAAAGCACTATCTGGCAGTGGGGAGTACGAATATCATTATTCCATATAATTTATTCTTGCAAATTGGCCTGTTCGATGAAAATGTGGGAGTAGGTGCGAAATACGGAGCGGGAGAGGACGGAGATTATTTTTTCAGGTCTTTACAGTTCGTACCGCATTACACCTATACCCCGAATCTTTATAACTTTCACCCGGCTTCCGGTAAAAAATACGTGAATATGACCTTCGAGCAACTGAAAAAAAGGTTCAAAAACTATGGTGAAGGAGGTATTTATGTTCTTTGTAAATATGGATTATATGTGGGGGCGACATGTATGGTTTTTAGAGCACTGGGAGGAGGGATGATCTATGCATTAAAATTGAACTCTAAAATGAGTACTCTTTATTTCTATGCATTCGGTTGCCGAATAAAGACATTTTTTAAATGTATACTCCAAAAGGCTTAAAAATATGAAAATAATTTTTGTTACGCCATCCCTGAAAACCGGAGGCGGAAATCGAGTATTTATCGAGTTGGCTAATCAATTGATCGATTCCCACGAAGTGATTATCGTCGCACCGAACAATGCCGAGCAGAAACATACGTTCGAATGTGATGACAGGATAAATGTCGTATCGGTGGGTAGGCTCGGACGGACAAAAGTGACAAAACTATTTAATCTGATAAAAGCCGTCCGATATCTGAATGCGAATTACAGGGATGATGTGATCCTGTTTTCCGATCCGATCCTCTCCGTTTTCACTCCGTTGTTCAAGGGGCGAAAACTATATAGATTCATACAGGCTGATGATTACCGAATATTCGATGACGGAGCCATACTTGGCAACGGTATACTTCTACGGCTTTATAAAATGCTTTGCCTGAAATCGTACAAATCCCCAAGAGTTAAATTTATCTTCAATTCGAAGTATGTTCATGACAGATTCTGCAAAGATTCGGGGAAAGATATCGATTACAATCTCGTTCATCCTGCCCTCAATTTGCACATATTCAATGCTGAGGGTCGCAAGTCTGAGAAAGACAAGATATTGTTGTGCCTTGTCGGTCGTAAACATCCATGGAAAGGATTGATCACGTTCATCAATGTATGGAAAAATCTGGAGGAGAAATACAGATTGCAACTTGAAGTAGAGATCGTAAGCCATGATGATTTGTCGGCCTTTGATCTGAATCATATACAAGTGACTTTCCCCTGTTGCGATCGTGATATTGCCAATGCCTATCGGAGAGCAGATGTCTTTATTTCGACTTCTTGGTGGGAAGGTTTTGGGTTGCCTCCTTTGGAAGCAATGGCATGCGGTTGTGCAGTAATCCTTAGCGATGCCGGCGGGGTGAACGAATACGCCCTGCCTGGAAAGAATTGTTTGATGTTCGAGCCGAGAAACGAAGTAGAACTTGAAAAATGTTTGATAAAATTAATAAATGACAGAAAGTTACGAGCCAAAATATCCGATAATGGAATGGAGCGAGCCAAGGTTTTCACTTGGCAAAGATCAGCTAAGCAATTCATGGACATACTAAATCAACTCGAATAGGCCCCCATACGGTATGACTATCAATCCAAAGAATGGATAAAATCATGAAACGGTCAGAGCCGGATTCATCAGCTCCGACAGCAAACCGATTACAAAATGACAACCGCTTCAATTGTAACCTACAAAACGGATCGACAGGAATTGGCTACCGTATTGCGGTGTCTGAACGACAGTTGTGTTGAGCGCGTGTTTGTCGTCGACAACTCGCCCGATGATTCGTTGCGCGATTTCGGCGATTTTGCCCCCAAGGTAGAATACATTTGGGGACAGGGTAACATCGGCTATGGCGCGGCGCACAATATCGCCATTCGTCAGGCAATCGAAAACGGAGCGAGGTATCATGTTGTGCTCAATCCTGATATATACCTTATAACCGGTACTCTGGATGCACTCGAAAAATACATGGAGCAAAAACCGGATGTCGGGCTGGTAATGCCCAAAGTGGTTTATCCACATGGAGAAATACAGTATTTATGCAAACTTTTGCCTTCACCCATGGATTTGATCGGGAGGCGCTTCATCCCGTTTAAACGCTATGTGGAAAAGAAAAATTTTCGGTTTGAAATGCGTGCGAGCGGTTATGAAAAAGAGATGGAAGTCCCTTTTCTTAGTGGATGTTTTATGTTTTTCCGTGCCACAGCCTTGCATGATGTGCAGGGTTTCGATGATCGATTTTTTATGTATTGTGAAGACATCGACCTGTGTCGTCGAGTCAGTATGCGTGGGTATAAAACAATGTATTATCCTCAAGTGACCATTGTTCATGCTCATAAAAAAGAATCGTTTAAAAGTAGTGCCATGCTTAAAGCCCATGTAAAATCAGCCATTCGGTATTTTAATAAATGGGGATGGTTATGGGATCTTCGACGGAGAAAATATAACAGACGGATACTGCAAGAATTGAAATGACAAAGAGTAAAATCGTAATTTCGGCGGAAGCGGCTTTCTCGCCACACCCCTGACAGAAATCGGCTCTTTTTCATCGATAAAAATAAAGGATGAATAATCCTGTCGGAACCGGAGAAAATGATTACTTTTACGGCGAAATCCAATTGAGCTAAACCGGACATGGGGAACCATAAAATCAAATTTTTCGCCTGCCGCCAGTCGCGATACCTGGCAGAGCAGATCGCGCGCAGCTACGGCATCGAATTGGGCGACTCGTCTGTGCTGGAATTCAGCGACGGGGAATTCCAGCCCGCCTACAACGAAAGCATCCGGGGGTGTACCCTCTTCGTGATCCAGTCGACGTTCCCGCCTGCTGAAAACCTGATGGAACTCCTCTTCATGATCGACGCGGCCCACCGGGCTTCGGCCCACCGGGTGATCGCCGTGATCCCCTATTTCGGTTGGGCGCGGCAGGATCGCAAGGATCGTCCGCGGGTCTCGATCGGGGCTAAATTGGTGGCCAACCTGCTCAAGGCGGCCGGTGTCGACCGGGTCATGACCATGGACCTGCATGCCGACCAGATCCAGGGCTTTTTCGATATGCCGGTCGATCACCTTTACGCCAGCGGGATATTTGCGCCCTATATCCAGAAACTTGGCCTCGACAATCTGGTTATCGCCGCTCCCGACGTGGGAGGGGCCAAACGGGCCAACGCTTACGCCAGCTACCTGAATGCGCCGATGGTGATCTGCCACAAGCAGCGCGAGAAAGCCAACGTGGTAGGGCAGATGACGGTGATCGGCGACGTGGAGGGCAAGGATGTCATCATCCTCGACGATATGATCGACACGGCCGGCACGATCACCAAGGCTGCGGACATGCTGATGGACAAAGGAGCGGCCAGTGTGCGCGCTGCCGTGACGCATCCGGTGCTCTCCGGCCCGGCCTACGACCGGATCAACAAAAGCAAGCTGACGGAGGTGATCGTTACGGATACTATTCCGCTGAAACCGGGTGAGAACACGTCGAAATTCACGGTGCTTTCGGTGGCCGAGCTCTTTGCCGACGTGATCGGGCGGGTTTACAGCTACGAAGAGATCAGTTCGCGGTTTATTTTCTAATCTTATTTGCGGGTAAGAAAATTTATACTACTTTTGCAGACGTTAAAGCGGAGCGATCCGTTTTAGTAAGGTCAGGAAGGATGGGTGAGTGGCTGAAACCACCAGTTTGCTAAACTGACGTACGGGTTACCGTCCCGGGGGTTCGAATCCCCCTCCTTCCGCACAAAAAAGGCTGTCGAAAGACAGC
>QMCD01000573.1_pt1 | contig 25320 bp, 21 predicted proteins | sample 1821841 | NCBI WGS metagenome assembly QMCD01 (sample SAMN01991225, study PRJNA193472) | Termite gut metagenome, whole genome shotgun sequencing project. | isolation source: worker | host: Macrotermes natalensis | reverse complement strand
ACAAAGATAAACTACATAAAATGATTTTTGTTTACTCAAATTATAAAATAATTAACAAAATAATGTTATTAATTTAATTGATTGATATATAGTTATTTTTTGAAGAAGCTAAGAAAAATATTTTTCTGGCATTGACAAATCTATTCAATTGTACTTGCAATAAGCAAAGTAGGGATAGGAAATAGGAATAATAAGAATCAAATAACGTGAGTTCGGGGTCAAATGAAGTTGTTTATAGTTTATCGCTTAATGGCGAAATAGTATGGAAGTTAGAGAAGTTATAATAACATATATAATGATAGAATAGTACAATGTTTAAACTTTCAGATTTCAACCTTCAACATTATAATTTCCTGTAACTTCATTTAACTTGCATAACTTCTCTTAATCTAATAAATAAACCCCGAAGTCACGTTATTATAATATTCATAAAAAATCAAAACATTTTTTTTAATAATTTGTATTATGGAATGGTTTTTGAATTAAACAAAAATTATAATTTTAAACAATAAATAATAACAAAATTAATATTAACAATTAAATAATAATCGTTATGGGAAAAGAAGCAGTAGAAATTGCAGGTGTAGATGTAAAAAAACTAATTGAAATGCTCAATGCAGCATTATCAGAAGAATGGTTAGCCTATTATCAATATTGGATAGGAGCGAGATTAATGGAAGGTCCTATGAGAAGTGAAGTAGAGCCTGAATTACTTGTTCATGCCAATGAAGAATTGAGCCATGCGGAATTGGTTGCCAATCGTATCATACAATTAGACGGGACTCCGGTTACTAATCCTGTAGAGTGGACAAAATTAGCTCGTTGCAAATATGAAGATCCTACAGATCCGTATATAGAAGTGATTTTGGAACAAAACCTTAGAGGTGAAAGATGTGCTATCAAACGTTACGAAGAAATTGCTAATTATACCGTAGGAAAAGATCATGCTACTTATCAAATGGCAGTGTCTATTCTGGAAGATGAATTGGAGCATGAGCATGACATTGAAGATTGGTTAAAGGATCTTAACCGCATGAAAGAAGATATGAAAAAAATGAGAATGTAATTTTAAAAAACAAGAAATATGGAACAAGAAATTTTTTCTATGCCTCGTATAGGAGATAAGGCTCCTCGGTTTAAGGCTGTAACGACACAAGGTCCGGTTGATTTTCCTAAAGATTATGAAGGAAGTTGGGTGATATTGTTTAGTCATCCTTCGGATTTTACTCCGGTTTGTACTTCTGAATTCATTACGTTTGCTTCTATGGAAAAACAATTCAATGATGCAAATTGTAAGTTGATAGGTTTATCAGTCGACGGATTACACAGTCATATTGCATGGTTACGTGCTATCAAAGAAAAAATCGAATACAAAGGAATGAAAAATGTAGAAGTTAAATTCCCTTTGATTGATGATGTTTCGATGAATGTGGCAAAAAAATACGGTATGATTATGGAAGGGGAAGCAACTACTGCAGCCGTTCGTGCGGTATTTGTGATTGATCCTAAAGGAACAATCCGTGCGATTATTTACTATCCTTTGAGCTTGGGACGGAATTTTGATGAATTGTATCGTATTGTAATTGCGATGCAGACATCGGATGAATTTAAAGTATCCACGCCTGCTGATTGGAGACCGGGAGATGATGTTGTAGTAGGAGCCGCAGGAACTTGCGAAGCCGCCAACGACAGAATGACCGGCAAACATCCGGAATTAGATTGCAAAGACTGGTTTTTCTGTACAAAAAAATTAGATAAGGACACCGTCTTGAAGAAAATTATTAAAAAATAATTTATCTGATAAATATTTGCAAAAGGCTTGGTGGGTTTAACCAAGCCTTTTTTATGAAATAATTTTTATTATTTTTGTCAAATATGGTTAAAGAGCATTTGAATATTAGCTTAATTCAATCGGATATATCTTGTAGAGATATTGAAAGTAATTTTAATAATTATGAAAAGCTATTGGTATCGGTTGCCGAAAATTCGGATATTATTGTTCTACCTGAAATGTTTGCCTGTGGTTTTTCCGATGAGATTGCTCGTTATGGAGAACAATGCTATCAACAGAGCATTGATTTTTTATATAAAATTTCCCAAAATCATCATGCGGATGTTATTGCCAGTTTACCGGTGAAAGAAAATGATTTTCTTTATAATCGTTTGCTCTGGGTTCGTGAAAGTAAAATAATTGCAAGCTACGATAAACGACACTTGTTTTTTGGCTGCGAAAAACAGTTTTGTACGAAAGGGAAAGAAAAAATAATTGTTAATGTGAAAACGTGGAATATACTGCCTCTCATTTGTTATGATATCCGTTTTCCTGTTTGGTGCAGAAATAAATACGAAAACAAGACAATGCTTTATGATTGTTTATTGCTGACTGCCAATTTTCCGGCACCGCGTGCCGAAACCTTAAAATCATTATTGATTGCCAGAGCTATAGAAAATCAATCATACATTATCGGATTGAACCGCACAGGCAAAGACGGATACGGTAATCCTCACAATGGAAACAGTATGCTTATAAATCCATTGGGAGAAATTATAGCAGAAGCACCTTGTAATGAACAATATGTTTTAAATATTGGAATAGAACGGGATTTACTGAATGAATTACGTACTTCTTTTCCTGTTTACGAAGATTGGGACTAAATAAGTTAAGAATAGACCATTCAAACGTTTACTTCATCATTCAAAATGTTTACTTCGCGATTACAATCTCTTATTGCATAACTTCAATCGCTTATTGCATGACTTCAATCGCTTATTGCATGACTTCAATCGTTTATTGCACGACTTCAATCGTCTATTGCACGACTTCAATCGCTTATTGCATGACTTCAATCGTCTATTGCATAACTTCAATCGCTTATTGCACGACTTCAATCGTCTATTGCATGACTTCAATCGCTTATTGCACAACTTCAATCGCTTATTGCATGACTTCAATCGTCTATTGCATGACTTCAATCGTCTATTGCATAACTTCAATCGCTTATTGCATGATTGCAATTACTTATTGAATTATTACGAACGTTTACTTTTATTATACTACGCGAACTTTGTTCTTTAAATAGGCAAATGTATAGTCCGGTAGCTTTTCTTTTTGTGATTTTCTGTAAAGTATTTTTCCAATTTCGTAAATTTACATCATTTGAGCATAAATAGCGTTAAATGTATTGATATTTTCAGCAGTCAGAATACGGAAATTTCTTATAATTTCATACTGCTTTTGATTATCACTATCAATTTTTTCAAATATAGTAACGTAAGTTTGTGGTCAATGATGCATAGGAGAAAATTTGGCTATTTGCTTATAATAAAATGAACAACTAAATAATGCCTTTGTAAAAATCCTTTGTGTCACTTCGTGAAACCTTTCGTGAAACTTTATGATTTATTATTTTATTTGAAAAAAGATGGTATATTTGCTAAAGCTATCTCTTGACACAGTTTGTTGAATAGACCCCATAATGAAAAAAAATGTCATTGCCGTAATGATGTTCTAAAAGGACATATTTAGACTTTTCGATTTCTGAGATACACTCTTTGGATAGATTTAGTATTTTATTGCTACCGTGCATGTTTTTTTGACGGTTTTTGCTTCGCCGTTTAAGTTCCAGTATTGAATCAGAAAAAGGTATGTTCCAACCGAAGCTTTGATATTACCATCTATTACGCCATCCCATGTAAAATAACCTTCTGTTTCCAGAAATTGATTATTTACCAATTCCCGCACTTTTATTCCTGAAACATTGTAAATGGAAACACTTGCACGATATCCTGCTAAAGGAAAAGAATAGGAAAGATTTACTATATCATTATATCCGTCATTATCTGGGGAAAAAATTTCAGGATAAACTTCAAAATAAGAAGTCTGTTCCACATTTTCGCTATGGGAAGAATTTTTGTAACCGGGCGTTGCAAAACCAACGGTAGAAGCAGCGGAATGCCAATTGAATTCATCCTGCGTTTTTCGGTTGAAATGAATGCGTTCCAAACTCACGCCTTTTACCGACTTTAACAAAGGATAATGCATATTTTCGTTATAAGTAAATAAATCAATAACATGATCATAATGCAATAGAATCACCGTTCCTGATGTATTATTATAAGAAGGCAAAGAACTCATTTGAATAAAAGTTTCAGGATAAGGACAATCATATTGTTGCTGAACAATCTTTGAATTGGTTGAAAGAAGTTTATATTGCTTTGGAAAAAGTTGTTCCCCTGTAGATGAAACCAATTTTCCGGTATCTATACTGCCGTCGCTTTTATAAGTAGAAAGCCGTAAATACCGCAAATCTATAATGTTTTCCGACCGGTTGTAAATTTCCACAAAATCAATACCCGCATCTGTGGGATTAAACAGGATTTCATTGATAATAATATCGTTTTCCTGCGGATGAACAGCATAGGAAAAATTAACAGACGAATTTGCAGAAAGTTTATTTCCTGCACAATCGAAAAATGCATCAGTAAGAGTAAGCGTATAAATAGTTTCATCTTCCAAAGAACCGGATAGTTTCAATCGCACCGAACGAAAATTCATGCCGATAGATAAAACAGAATCCACTTTTAAAAAATGACTTAAAGAATAAGCATTCTTGTCTGCCAATTTTCCAGGTAACATGCTTTCGGAAAAATAAACCGTTATCTCATCTTCACTTTCCGAAGCTACAAAACGCAAAGCAGGAGGAAGAATATCAGGATTATTCAGGGCAACAGAATTTTTTGTTCCGGGTGTTCCGCCCTTATTACTCTGCGATGATTGCCAATTATTTTCTTCTTCGCAAACATTGTCCGTATCTATCATTTCCAGCGACCAACCACCGGCTTTCTTAATAGAATTATCATGCCACGAGTCCGAATACGGGACAAAATGAATTGTCTGTCCATTATTATCCATTAAATGGATAGTCTGCCCTCTATCGGTTAGCTGCATGCTCGATACAGAAGCCATATTGCTGTAATTTTCAAAAAGACTTGCATTAGCTGCTGCTGTTACAATGAGATATTCATGGGAATTAATCGTAACATTACTTAAAATCCGTAGACTATTACCTATTTGTAATTGCCAATTAGTTAAATCAATCGGATAATCTGCACGATTATACAATTCCAAATATTCCGCATTGGGCAATTTTACCACAGGGGAAGGCTTTGCCATAATTTCCGAAATAACAACATCAAAGAGTTGCGACCGGTATAAAAAGATTTCAAAAATAGTATCTTTCATCTTGTTTCCGGAAAGGTCAGCTATATTTCCAATAGATACAGCCAACGAAACATTGACAGGCAAAGAGTCAACATAAATTACATGTATCCGGGAAAAATTGTTTTGTGAGTAATAAACCGAATCAGGATTTCCAACATTATTGCCTATCAAATAATTCATTTTATTCAATGCAGAAACAGAATCCACCTCTTCATTAAATGTAATGATAATTTCATTTTTTGCTTGCTGATCAATAGTAATATTTATAATTTCAGGCGGGATAGTATCCACATAAATGCTACCGCAATAAATATCATCAAAATAAAAATTGCTTCGATTGCTTGCAGTATATTGACACATTATCCCTGCATAATCTACCGGATACAAAGCTGTATCAATGCATCGCGATTCTTCTTTAAGAGATGTTAATCCATTGTCCGAACAATACAAAATCCATTCTCCTGCAAGCGTTCGGACTACTTTTACACAAATATTAAAACTGCCTGCAATTGCCCCATCGGTAGCACTACATAATAAAGTATGTGTACTTCCTTGTTGTCGAAACAAACGTACAGCATCATTAGATAAATTTTCACCAAAACGAAGATAATATCCACAAACACCGGTATCCAAAAGATTTTGCCGGTCTGACATCAGGTAAAATCTCGCCAGATTATTATCCGAAGGAGCAAAACTCTCCCGTATCCAAAACCTCCATTCCATATCATCTTCAAGCAATTGTATAGGTAGACATAAATACGATTTTCCTGCTACGGAAGCATTTAATTGTAACTGAAAAGACGAATTAACTCTAAAGCTATCCACATTATTTAGCCAGGTTGGATTATTCGTCAAATCCCCATCACTGAAATCATCGAAGGCTTGAGCGTTAAGAAGAAGAATTAAGAATAAACATGCAGTAATCAAAATCAATTGTTTCATAATTTATACCTTTAGAATTTAATTTGTAAAAATATAAAAATAATTGACTGATTTTTTCCTGTCTTTTAAAAATATCGGAAAAAATTCTACCTTTGCACCTAATGGAACTAAAAGAAAAAGTTATATGGATAACAGGAGCTTCTTCGGGAATTGGAGAGGCTTGTGCGTACTTGCTCGCTAAAGAAAAAGCAAACTTAATTCTGACAGCATTAGAAGCAGATTTGCTAAAAAAAGTGCAGGAAAAATGTATTTCACTGGGAGGAAAATGTGAAATTCTCCCTTACGATTTATCCAATATTGAAGGTATTGAGAAACTTGTTGAAAAAGCTCTACAGTTTTTTGGTCGTGTGGATATTATGTATAATAATGCAGGTATTAGCCAACGGGCAAAAGCAGGCGATACTTTATTTGAAGTGGATAAGAAAATAATGGATGTCAATTTTTTTGCTCCTGTAAGAATTTCAAAATTGCTTTTACCCCAAATGATTGAAAACGGCGGTGGAACTTTTGTTACCACAACGAGCATTTCGGGACGTTTCGGATTTCCTTTGCGTTCGGCTTATTGTTCATCCAAACATGCTTTGTACGGATTTTTTGAAACTGTTCATGCCGAATATTATAAGCAAAATATCCGTTGTGTTATGGTTTGCCCCGGACGAGTAAAAACCAATATTTCATTTTATGCTTTGGAGAAAAATGGTAAACAACACGGTAGAATGGATGCAGGACAAGCCGGTGGGATTTCGGTTGAGAAAGCAGCAAAAAAAATCGTAAAAGCTATCTCTAAGCAAAAACCGGAAGTATTAGTCGGCAGTAAAGAATTGCTAATGGTATATTTTAAACGTTTTATTCCGGCATTGAATCGGAAATTGGCAAGAAATATAAAAGCAGAGTAAAATTAATAAACAGTTAATGGATTGAGTAAAAGAAAGACTGCTTTTACATTTCCTTGTAATTAAAAAACATCAAATAAACATTATAAATGAACAAATTTAATATCAGCGGTATTCAGCAAATTGGGATTGGCGTCGAAAATCTTGTAGAAGCATGGAAGTATTATATTGAGCTTTTTCAAATGGATGTAAAAATCCTTGACGATAACAATATCGCAGATATTATGGCTCCTTATATGGGAGGAAAACCACGTGCTAAACGTGCCGTTATCGCCATTAATATGCAAGGCGGCGGTGGATTTGAGATTTGGAATCATCAACAACACCAGCCAAAAAAACCGGATTTTGAACTTCAATTAGGGGACTTGGGTTGTTTTGCTGCAAAAATAAAAAGCCGGAATGTAAAGCAAAGTTTCGAAGAACTCTCAAAAAAGAATGTCAAAATATTGGGTGATGTGAATAAGTCAATTGACGGAAAAGATACATTTTTTATCGAAGATATTTATGGAAATATATTCCAGATTGTTGAAGACAAATATATTTTCCGCGATGAACATCGTTCGACAGGCGGACCCGTAGGAGCAATTGTCGGTTGCTCCGATATTGAAAAAACGCTTGTTCTTTACCACGAGATTTTGGGATATGATAAAATAATTGCAGACGAAACAGGTACATTTAAAGATATTTCTGTTTTGCCGTCAGGCGATGGAAATTTTCGCCGCATATTACTCACTGAATCAAAACCACGCAAAGGCAGTTTCAGCCGCTTGTTTGGACAATCGTATATCGAATTGATACAAGCACTTGACCGTATGCCTAACAAAATTTATGAAGGTCGTTATTGGGGAGATCCCGGCTTTATTCAAATTTGCTATGATGTCCGAAATATGCGTGCATTAGAAAAGAAATGCGAAAGTTTGGGTTTTCCTTTTACCGCCGACAGTGCCGCAAAACAAAAAAACGATGCCGAATCGTTTGAGATGGGAGATGCAGCCGGACATTTTACATATATAGAAGATCCCGATGGTTACCTGATTGAATTTGTTGAAACACATAAAATTCCAATCATGAAGAAATTGTGTATATATCTCAATCTTCGTAAACGTGATCCTGAAAAACCATTACCAGACTGTATTTTGAAACTACTTCGTTTTGCAAGAGTGAAACCTGAGAATGTAAAATAATAGACATCTTCAGAAAAAAGATGGTCTATTTTCCGAAGATGTCTATTGGAAGGTTATATTACTTTTGAAATATTACTCCCTTTTCTGTAATATATAATTTATATTCCTGTTCTCCTTTTTCTACGTCCAAAATATAATAGCTTTCTTCATCCACTTTTTGGATAAACTCAATATCATCTATTTTCCACTGTGCATACGGGGAATTCTGATAAGCTTTCCTGATATGATCAGGGAGATTATTAAAAAACATTTCGGTTTTTGTTCTAACCCAATTGGCATTCCAATCATACCAAACTTCCACTTCCTGATTAAATTCATCTAAAAATTCTGCTTTCATATAATCGCCTTCTTTCTCCCATTTTACGTTTTTGGCAGCAGAATAGCGTTCAGCCAATTCTATCTGGTAAATATCCGATTGTGCAGCTACAGGATTTACAAAAAATCCAACGAAAAACATTCCAGCTAAGACTGTTCTTAAAATTAATTTTTTATTCATGACATTTATTATTAAAAATTTCTAAAATAAGGTTTATTAGCAATCGTTCCATCCGAGTAAATGGCAAATTCCATTTCCCTCTCTCCTTTCTCCACTTCAAATTCAAAATAAGAGACCAGCTCTTCTTCATCAAAATCTTTCCGAATTTTAATATAGTCTATATCTTCAATCCTCCAGTCAGCATAATCGCTGCTATTAAAAGCATCCTGTATATTTCGTGGAAGCTTCTTATATTGCATATCTGTTTCAGTCCGCAACCAACTCCCACTATCATTAAACCATACCTTAACATCCATACCATCATCACGAAATTCGGCTGTCATATAACGGTCATCAAAATCCCATTTTACGTATTTTGCATTTGGATAAATCGTTTCCAAACTGTTTCTATAAGCTAAATCTACATTCTTATTCTTATTGCATCCTGTCATTAGCAAAAACACTGTTAAAAGTGTTAAAAATATATTTCTTTTCATGACTGTATCTTATTTTATTATTAATCAATTTTAGAATAAACAAATACTTTGCCATTTTATATATAAAAGCTATAACTTTTTATTGCATTTAGAAAATCATTCAAAACACTTAGCATAAACAGTTTGTGCTTAAGCTGTTTCTATATAAGATTCCTTTTCAAAATGTGTTTTTTCCATGTGTTTGCACATACGCACACTTGTTTTATAGACAAAATAAATTGAGTAATTGTTCGGAATCAAATCAAATTTAATAACTCTGTGTATATGTTTTATTTTGCAGTATTGTTTGTACTGCAAATCCAATGTCCAATGGAAACAGTCATGTCCAGCAGCTACAGCATTGTCTAATACCGCGACAGCGTTGTAAAGTTCCGCGACAGCGTTGTCCATCGTCGCGACATCATTGTTCAGTTCCGCGACACCAATGTCCATCATCGCGACACCATTGTAAAGTTCCGCGACACCATTGTAAAGTTCTGCGACAGTATTGTAAAGTTCCGCGACAGCATTGTCCATCATTTCGACAGCGTTGTCCATCATTTCGACAGCGTTGTCCATCATTTCGACAGCGTTGTCCATCATTTCGACAGCATTGTCCATCATTTCGACAGCGTTGTCCATCATTTCGACAGCATTGTCCATTGTTTCGACAGTCTTGTTCAAAGAAAGAAATGTCTTGTCTATCGTAGCAACAGTATTGTCCGGGAAAAACATCCTTCTCCGCAAAAAAATATGGTCTATCGCTATGACTTTTCCGGCTTATTCCTCTATTTTCGTATCTTCTTCTGTCGATTTTGTCCCGCCCGAAGTTCTATAATCCTATCATTCTTTCGGGATTTAAAGGCTTTTGTGGTATTCATCATCTATAATCATATTATCCCTTCGGGATTTAAAGATTCTTATAGCATTCATCATTTATATATTGAATAAGTTTCTATTTTATCTGACAGTACAAGGGTAGAATGTTTAAACTTTCAAATTCTTGGAACTTGCATAACTTCCCTTAATCAAATAAGTAAATCTCAAATTCACGTTGTAAATATTATTCAAGGCAGCGACATCCTTCTCGATGAGGGTTTTGGTACTTCCTTTGAGCTTTTCCCGGCTAACATTCGCCGCTTTCATCAGGTCGGCATATTTTACAATCACGTGAGTCAGTCGATGTATTGTTTCGTAAAAACTTGCAAAAAGAAAAGAGGATGCCCATCAGGACATCCTCACAATATTACATGAATTCTAAACTTTTACATTTTATATTTCCCAGGTATCTCCACTGTTGAGCAGATCATCAACATTGCGGATTTTAGAAGTACGCTGTGCTTCGCGGATTTGGTCTTCCAATAACTGGTCGTAAGAAGGAGCAGATGTAGAACGTATAACGCCCAAAGCAACCGGAAATTCAGGCAACTGCATTTTTGCAAGCATCAAATGCAAACCCGCATCCTGCTGATACATGTCATGAATCAAAATATCTTCTTCCCTGATTCCGTTTTCTCCGATTGTGACGACTTCCAAACCACGATCTCCCAAAATCAATCCTTTATTACGGTCTTTTCCAAATATCATTGGTTCACCATCACGCAGGATGATTTGATTATCGGCAGCCGTATCACGATTCGTAATCTGTGCATGTGTATTATCATTGAAGATAATACAATTCTGCAAAAATTCCACAACCGAAGTACCATTATGCTTAGCTGCCTCAAGCATCACTTCCTGCATCAGTTTCAGATTATTATCCACTACACGAGCAAAAAACGTTCCTTGTGCTCCCAAAACCAGTTCCCCCGGCATAAAAGGCTCTTCTATCGTTCCCTGAGGAGAAGTTTTTGTTACAGCTCCAAATTTGGTTGTAGGAGAATATTGCCCCTTGGTTAATCCATATATCTGATTATTGAATAATAAAATATTCAAATCTATATTTCTCCGAATTGCATGGATAAAATGATTTCCTCCAATTGCCAATGAATCACCGTCCCCGGAAATAACCCAAACACTTAACTGACGATTAGAAACCCGCACTCCCGTAGCAATGGGATTGGCACGTCCATGAATACCATGAAATCCATACGTATTTACATAGTATGGAAAGCGTGAAGCACAACCAATACCGGAAACCAAACAGAAATTTTCTTTCTTGTAACCGATTTTAGGAAATACATTTTCCAATGCTGCCAAAATAGCATGCGATCCACAACCCGGACACCATTTTACCATCTGATCACTGGCAAAATCATCTTTTGTTAAAGCAACTCTTGACTTTTCTATTGTTTCGTAACTCATGTTATTTTCCCTCCAAAATTTGGTTGAACTTTTCTATTAATTCTTCAGTTGTAAATGGTAATCCCTGTACTTTATCGTATTTCATATAAGTAAATTCAGGATGAACCATACGCAAATAATTAGCAAACTGTCCGTCATTGAGTTCACAAACCAGAATTTTCTTGAATTTCCTGAAAATATCGGTTGTGTTTTTAGGCAATGGCATAATATGCTTGAAATGAGCAAGACTTACTTTTTTACCTTGCTTTTGCATTGCATTAACAGCAACAAATGTCTGCCCGTAAGTTCCACCCCAGCTTACTACCAACAAATCACCTTCTTTATCACCATCCACTTCCTGTTCAGGAATGAAATCGGCAAGCTTTTGTACTTTTGCATTTCTAAAATGAACCATTTTTTCATGATTCAACGGATCGGTAGATACCTCGCCCTTCCCATCCGTTTTTTCCAAACCGCCAATTCGGTGACGTAAACCTTCCGTCCCCGGCAATGCCCATTTACGTACAAATGATTTCTCATCCCGACGATATGGCGCATAATCAGGATCGTTTGGCTGTGCAACAGGAGGATTGATGCCCTGTAAATCAGCTACTTTAGGTATACGGAACAATTCCGAACCCTGACCAATATAACCGTCTGTCAACAAAATAGTAGGAGTCATGTGTTCCATAGCCAATTTTGCAGCCGTATAAGCTGAAATAAAACAATCATTAGGAGATGATGCCGCAATTACAATACAAGGACATTCTCCATTACGCCCAAACAATGCCTGATACAAATCTCCCTGTTCTGACTTTGTCGGCATTCCTGTAGAAGGACCTGCACGCTGAACATCTACAATCACCAGAGGCAATTCCGTTATAACAGCCAAACCAATCGCTTCCGATTTCAATGATAATCCAGGACCGGAAGTAGTCGTTACCGCCATTGATCCGGCAAAAGAAGCCCCAATTGCAGAACAAATGCCTGCAATCTCATCCTCACATTGCATAACCCGTGCATTCAACGATTTATGCTTTGCCAATTCTATTAATATATCTGTAGCAGGCGTAATAGGATAAGAGCCTAAAAACAATGGTCGCTTTGAACGTTCCGATGCTGCCAATAATCCCCAGGCAGTAGCAATATTTCCCGAAATATTACGGTATGTACCTTTGGGAAGAGTTGCTGTAGCAATATGATAACGTGAATGTATTGCTTCAACAGATTCTGCGTAAATATAACCGGCTTTCAACACTTCAACATTTGCTTTGGCAATTTCCGGTTTTTTCTTAAACCGTGTATGAAGCAGTTTTGCAAGCGTATCCAAATCTCTCTCAAAGATAAAGGCAACAATACCCAATGCAAACATATTTTTGGTGCGTTCCGCTGCTTTCATGTCAAGTCCAAACTCAGCTCCTACCCTTTTTGCAGAAGAACTGATAGGTGCAGCAATAATGCTGTAGCTGGATAAACAGCCATCTTCCAACGGATTGAAAGTGTAACCCGCTTTTTCAATAGCTTTATCCACAAAGGAATCCTTATCTACAATGATGGTTCCTCCCATCATAACCCATTTAAGGTTGGCTTTTAAGGAAGCCGGATTCATAGCTACCAAAACATCACATTTGTCTCCAATGGTACGGATTTTCTTACCAATATGAACCTGGTATCCGGAAACTCCCGCAACCGTATTATGCGGTGCTCGAATTTCGGCAGGATAGTCGGGAAATGTAGCCAAATCATTCCCCGTTAATGCCGAAGCATCAGAAAATAGTGTTCCTGTCAACTGCATTCCGTCTCCGGAATCTCCTACAAACTTGACCGCAACGCTATCTTTTTCAATAGTTTTGAACTTGTCACTTGCCATAGTTAATTATATATAATTTTTATTTTTATTTTCCATAAAATATTCTGCAAAAGTATAGTTTTTATTTCAATCTCAATACTTTTTTATTAACTATTTTATCCACAAAAAAAGTGACTTTTTTATAGTATAAATCAAAATGTTATCTTAAAGAATAAACTTTAACGTGAGTTCGGGGTCAATGATGCAAGAGTGCAATGTTTAATGCTTATTTGCTTATTTGTTGATTTGTTTATAACGAAGAGAACAGCTAAATAATACCTTCGTAAAATCCGAAATGTTTAAATCTTCAACTTTATATCTTCCTGTAACTTCATTGAACTTGTGTAAACTCTTTTAAGCAAATAAATATTGACCTCAGGTTAATATATACTTTCCGTATTGGTACTTCATGTTTAGCTATTTTTCTGTTTAATCAATTATTTTCATAATACTTTTCTTTAAAAACCGTTACTGTAATTCGTAATTATTTTTTATAATAACATTTATTAAGATATGAAATTCTTTCAGATTGCTTCCATCCTATTGATGATAATCTTATTTTTAGGAGCTAATTTTTATGTTTTTTACCGGATTTGGATGATGATTCCCCATAATATTATAGCCAGAACCGTTTTTGTTGTGTTGGCGACGGGTGTTCTGCTATCTTTTTTCATGTTCTTTTTCCTAAGCAAAGTATTTCCTTTAAATATATTATCAGTTTTATACAGGATTGGAACTTCATGGATTTTTATCTTTATTTACCTATTAATAATATTCCTGACACTTGATTTGTTACGGATTACCCATCTTGTGCCTGTTAAGCCATTCATGTATCATAATTGGCTTGGATTAGGGATAATGACCGGAGTTGTTACATTGATTATGATTGGAGGATATATCAATTATCTTCATAAAAAGAAAATCTCGTTAGAGATTGTTGTGGATAAGCAAAATACGGTCAATGACAGTCTGAAAATTGTAGCTATAAGTGATATGCATTTGGGACATGGAACAGGAAGTAAAGAATTTAAACGCTGGGTAGAACTTATCAATCGGGAAGAGCCTGATTTGTTATTGATTGCCGGAGATATCATTGATAACGATTGCCGTCCTTTATATCATCAACAGATGGCGGAAATATTTCATAGCATTAAAACAAAATATGGGATATATGCGGCATTCGGCAATCACGAATATATTTCAAATGCCCCACAAAGTATGAAGTTCTTACAAGATGCCGGTGTAGTTGTCTTACGGGATTCTGCGGTTTTGATTAATGATTTAGTATATATATTGGGACGTGATGACAGGAGCAATCACGAAAGAAAATCTATCGGAGAATTAGCAGGCAATTTAGACAAAAATAAGCCTGTTATTATGCTTGACCATCAGCCATATCATTTGGAAGATGCAGAAAAGAATAGCATAGACTTACAGATTTCCGGTCATACTCATTATGGACAAGTCTGGCCAATTTCGTGGATAACTAATTTAATGTATGAAAAATCTCACGGATACCTTAAAAAAGGAAACAGTCATATTTATGTTACCTCCGGAATAGGAATCTGGGGAGGGAAATTTCGGATAGGAAGCAATTCGGAATATGTTGTGATTGACTTTGTAGTGCAATAATTTGGATAATAGCATGCAACCATAAGCAGGAAAATTACACTCCCTTCTCGGAAAACAAGTAAGAAATTGCTTCGGCAAAGTAGAATAGTATATATTTCATCTCCCTTTTCCTTTCGGGCAGATGCCTTTTATTCTTGGGCAGATGCCTTTTCTTTTCGGGCAGATACCTTTTTTCTTTAGGTAGATGCCTTTTCCAATCGGGCAGATTACTTTTTGTTTCGGGAAGATACCTTTTGTCTTTGGGTAGATAGCTTTTCTTTTTAGGAAGATACCTTTTTATTTCGGATAGATACCTTTTGTATTTGGGTAGATTGCTTTTTACTTCGGGGAGATGCCTTTTGTATTTGGGTAGATTGCTTTTTACTTCGGGGAGATGCCTTTTGTATTTGGGTAGATTGCTTTCGGATTCGGGTAGATAGTTTTTTATTTCGGATAGATAATTTTTACAAAAAGATACACTAATTACAATAGACCTCTGCCTACCTAAATTGTAAGATTGTAATGACGAAGCACGAGGAAGGCAAAGCGGGATTGACAGTCTATTTAAGAAAAATTGTTTGTTGGGATAAATTTATTGATATGCCTATTCAAAAAAAATGTACATTTGCAAATAAAAAATTAATGTATATTTAAAATAAAATTATCATGAAAAAATTGTTATTAATTTTGGTTTCCATAGTCTTTACTATGAATATTGTTTATGCACAGCTTCCTATAGGATCATACGCTCCTGATTTCAAATTATTCGAAATTGATAAGAGTACAGGAAATCTAATCACAACAGATACGATTCATTTATATGAATATTTAGATGCCGGAAAACCAACAATGCTTGATTTTTCTGCAACATGGTGTAATCCCTGTTGGTTATATCATAATGGTCATGCTATGAAAACAGCTTATGAAACGTATGGTCCTGACGGAACAGATGAGTTAAGGGTTCTCTATATAGAAGGAAGTTATGGAAATTATTCCAGTTTGACTGGTGGAAAGGATGCTAGCGGATCTGCTTCACAAGGAAATTGGCTGAATGGAACTCCTTATCCTATGATTCCAACATATCTTTCTCCCAATACAAAGACTGTAGTTTCTGATTATGAAGTACGAGGTTATCCAACTTTATATATGGTTTGTCCAAATAGAAGCGTGGTCTATATGCCTAGAACTACAAATACGACTCCCAGCGCTACAGATATATATAATTATGCAAAAGCATGCCCTTGCTTTTCTGAAATTGAAAATAATGCTGCAATATTTCATTTGATAGAGCCAACAGGATTATATACATGTACAGATGAAGTAACTCCTCAAATTATATTACAAAATACAGGTTCTGACACGTTAACCAAAGTAGAATTTATTATTGATCTTGATGGAACGACATCTACTTATGAGTGGACAGGAAGTTTAACTAAACATGAAATAGAAACTGTTACATTGCATACCCTTTCCGGTTTATCAACTGCTACTCATAATTATACAGTAACAATTAATACCGCCAATGATGTTGAAGATACCGATAGTGTTATGAATCAAATATCAACCACTTTTACGATTAGTAATGAGTCTAGTATAATGACTATAAATGAAAATTTTTCTTCCAATCCGAATTGGGAAATAAATGGTTCACTTTGGTATTACAGTACCGGCGGTGCTATGTATTTTTTTGCATCGAATGCTTCTGTTGAATACGAAGCATCTGAATTTATTTTACCATTATTAAATATCGGAAATTCTTCAAGTGAGGGATTTGGGTTATCGTTTGATGTTGCGTATGCTCCATTTTATTATTCTCGCGATGGAAATACATATTATGATAAATTAGAGATTCAGGTTTCTACTTGCGGAAGCAACTGGACAACCGTCTATTCAAAACGAACAGATTTACCAACTACATCTGCTGTAACATCCCAAACTTGGGGACCATCATCGAATAGTCAATGGCGGACTGAAATGATTAACCTATCTTCTTATATTACGACTTCTGGTTCTGATAAATTCCTTGTTAAATTTATAGGAACCAGTTGGGGTGCAAATGTTATTTGGATAGATAATCTTAAATTTGGCAGCAATGTTGTTTCTGTTTCAGAAATGGACATTTCTAACAATTCAATTACAGTTTTCCCTAACCCTGCTAATGACCGTATTACAATATTATCAGATAATGCAGAAATTCAAAAAGTAGAACTGTATAATCTACAGGGGCAATTAATCACAAACCAACAATTAAATGATAATACCCTGGATATTTCTAATTTGTCAGCAGGAATGTATTCCGTTCGTATTATTACCGAAAAAGGAGTTGCGGTGAAAAACATTATAAAAAAATAAAGTATAAACTTATTTATAGAAAAACTCTTTAAAGGGAAAATCTTTAAAGAGTTTTTTTTATTTTTGTAAAACATAAATTATAAATTACATGAAACATATTATTATAGCATTTGCTTTATCCTTCGTATCTCTTGCTCTATATGCCCAGCCGGATGATTTTTCCAATATTATAATGGACAATAAAATATATCATCCCGATATTATTTCCATGAAAGTAGATAATCCGGGGATGAATTTTTCCTTGCCGATTATTCCGCTAAATTCTTCCGAGTATCTGACATTGACTTTTGATGATGTTAGTGACCAGTCAAAATATCTGAAATATACATTCATCCATTGCTCGTATGACTGGAAGCCTACCGAGAATTTCCATCCGATAGATTTTATGAGTAAATTTACCGAGGGCGATATCTTTGATTACGAATCTTCGGCTACTACCATGCAATTTTATACTACTTACTCACTGAATTTTCCCAATGATGATGTAGGAGTAAATAAGTCGGGGAATTATATTCTGTATGTATATGAAGATGATAACGGAACATATACGCCCATTCTTACCCATCGTTTTTGCATGGTGGAGCGATTAGTTTCCATCACGGCAAATATACAACAGTCTTCCAATATTGCAACCCGCTACCAGGATCAGGAAATTGCCTTTCAGGTAGAAACATCTAATTATAGAGTAAATAATGCGAACCGGAATTTAAAAGTAGTTGTTGCTCAGAATGGACGTTTGGATAATGCTTATGTTGCCACCACCCCCTCTTCTCTTTCTGCCGATGTGTTGCGTTATGATCGTCCCAATGAAATTGTTTTTGAAGGAGGCACTGAATTTCGGATTTTCAATATACGTTCTCTGCGCAGCACCATGGAAAGTATTTCCCGCCATGCTTTTGTTGACGGACAAAACCATACATTTGTTAATGTAGATAAGGAGAGGGTTCATTTAGCTTATGAAGACAGGACAGATATCAATGGGTGCTATTTTATTGCCGCCGACGATGGCTTTAGCCTTCAAAATGCTGATTATACCAATGTGCATTTTTCGCTGCAATGTATGCCTCCCAAAGATGTGGACTTGTATATCTATGGAGAATTAACAAACTGGACATTGGCACCAGAATATAAATTGGATTATCATCCATACCGAAAACAGTGGGAAGTATCCCTGTATTTGAAAACAGGCTATTACAATTACACTTATTTGGCTGTACCAAAAGGAAAAACAGAAGCTACTTTTATGTACACCGAAGGAAGTCATTGGCAAACGGAAAACCGCTATACCTTTTTAGCTTATTATAATGGTGATGGATTACAATATGATCGAATTATCGGCTACATGCAGGCTTTCTCGTTTGAAAAGGAAGGACAGCAAAGGAAATTATTTAACATAAAATCGAATAAGTAGGATTTTGTAAGACACACTAAATAACGTGAGTTTGGGGTTTACTTATTTGATTAATAGAAGTTACGCAAGTTAAATGAAGTTACAGGAAGTTATAAAGTTGAAGGTTGAAACATTGTACCATTATATATTATAACTTCTTAACTTCTCTAACTTCCATACTATTTCACCATTAAGAGATAAACTTTAAACTATAAACAACTTCATTAGATCCCGAACTCACGTTAAATAATATTTCTCCATATCTAATTTCTTTTTCTTGATTTTGTAAAAGTCTAAATGATTACTTTTGCAGCGAAAAATATGCAACAGAAAAAATCAGTCGGACATATCGCTATCTTTATGAGCAGTGTGATTTTTGGGTTAAATACACCCATTTCCCGCACACTGATACCGGAAACATTAAATCCATACGCACTTACTTTTTTGCGTATGTTAGGAGCGATGTTTCTTTTTTGGTTGGTTTCCATCTTTTCAAAAAAAGAACATGTTCCACCCAAAGATATTCTAATGCTGTTTTTTGCTTCCGTTATTGGAATCGTATTAAATCAAATGTCTTTTATAGTCGGGTTATCCCATACTTCTCCGATTGATGCTTCTATCATACTTACATTGTCACCTATTACAAGCATGTTTTTAGCGGCAATGATACTCAAAGAACCCATTACGCTGAAAAAAGCCTTTGGTGTTTTGCTGGGAGCATCGGGTGCATTGTTGCTTATTCTCAGCAGGCAAAATACACAAATGGGACAGGGAAATCTCACCGGGAATTTAATTGTTTTGCTAAGCATGTTATCTTTTGCCCTGTACCTTACCGTATTCAAAAAATTGATTTCAAAATATTCTCCGGTTACGTGCATGAAATGGATGTTTTTATTTGCAAGCATTATAACGTTTCCTTTTTCTTACAAGGCTTTGTCCGAAGTTAACTTTTCATCCTTTACAATAGATGTATATTTGAGAATAGGATATGTTATTATCTTTGCTACTTTTATTGCTTATTTTCTAATTCCAATAGGGCAAAAGCTATTGCGTCCGACTGTAGTAAGTACGTATAATTACTTACAGCCGATTATTGCTTCGCTTGTGGCTGTAATGCTTGGCATGGATACATTCGGAATAGAAAAAATCGCATCCGGAATTTTAGTCTTTATCGGGGTATATTTTGTAACGATAAGCAAATCAAGAGCACAAATGGAAAAAGAAAAGAAAAACAAAATAAATCAGATCTATTAGGGGTATAAGCTAAGGTGAGTTGGGGGAGAAAATGCTTATTGGGTTATTTGTTGATTTGCTTATTTGTTTATAGCTGAAAGTTGAAAGTTTAAGCTAAAATCTGAAACTCATTTTATCATTGTAGCACTTCACTTGACACAGTTCAGTGAATAGACCCCAGTTTTTGTAGTGTCCGACATGTCGGCTACCATTTTTTTATCCTTGAAAATACTTTCCGACGTGTCGGATACCGGTTTTTTGTCCTTGAAAATACTTTCCGATATGTCGGCTATCATCTTTTTACACTCAAAAGTGGTGTCCACCGTGGCTAAAAGCGTTTTTTGCCCCTCAAAGGCGGTAGCAAAACTTCACGTCACTAACCTGAATCGGATAAACTATATTTTGATAACTTTTTTAACGGCAATTCCACCTGTCGTATGTACCCGTAACATATATATCCCGGATGCCGGAAACGAAAAATCCATTTCAACAAAATCATTTCCTCCATACGATAAGCTATACAAGATTTGTCCCCAAACATCTATAATTTCCAATTTTACTATCCGGTACGGATAAAATGTTTTTATTTGCAGCATGGACTGTACAGGATTGGGATATATATGTACAATATCGTTTTTATTCTCAGCGGAAGCATCTAATAATTTAAAAGCAAGCCAATAATCAGGTACCCCATAACCGGTAAGCGTATCAGGATTTTGAACATGATTACAGCTTTGGAAAATAGCTCTTATAATTTCATGACTTGTTTTCTGCGGGAAAGCCTGCCGCAAACAAGCTACCAGTCCGGCATTGACAGGAGAGGAAAAAGAAGTTCCGTTTCCCTTTTCAATATTTCCATTTGATTTCTGTACATAAGTATCTAATCCGACAGAAGCAAGATTGGGTTTTATCCGATTGAACAAAGCACTTCCACGCGAGCTGAAACTTGCCAGTTGACCTTCGGTGTTGATAGCAGCTACGGATAATACATTATAAGCATCGGCAGGAATACTGATATATTTCCAGTTTTTATCCCCTTCATTTCCGGCTGAATTAGAAACAATCATCCCTTTTTCTATTGCCATAGCAACTGCTATAGATGCTACACTATGTAGTCCATCCGAATCAGCAAAAGTATGGCTTGTGTTTTTTGAGTCAAATTCGCTATATCCCAAAGAAATGTTCACAACATCTGTTCCCAAACTGTCGGCACATTCCAAACCGGCAACCAGAAAATATTCTTCCAGAATTTCTTCATACGAATTAGCTTCGGTCTTCATAATCACATATTGGGCTTCCGGAGCCGTTCCTACTGCCGTATAAGGAATCTTTCCTGCCATCAATGACAAGACAGACATTCCATGTGTACTGTTGAAAAATATATCATGATCTTCCCTGACAAAATCATAACGACCAATCAGACGATTTTCCTGATGCAAATTCTCAAAGATTGGAAAATCCAAGCCTCCATAACCGGCATCCAATAAGGCAATCAACATTCCATTTCCTTTATAGCCTATATGATGCAAAAAATGTCCGTTATGTAATTTAATTTGCGGATACATTAGTCCATAATAAGCCGTATCTACAGAAAAAGTGGTCAAAGAAGGAATCTTTTCCCTCTTTTCGGGGATAATTTCCCGAAATGCCTTCCCTGAAATTAAATTCTGATAATTAACTCTATGCAATGCAGATGCCGATTTAACAAATGAAAGTTGTCGTATTGCATTTAAGCAGGATGAATCACAGGAAATAACAATATAATTCATCCATTTGGATTGAGTTAATAAGCCAATAGCAGTATCTTGCTTTAAAACAGCTGCAATATATGACGTATCAACAGGGTAATCTTCTTTTGTTATGGGAATATTATAACGTCTTCTGTTTTCAATGGCACGCGGAGAAAGAATATCGGAGGGCTTATATTGCTGATAATTCGGTTTGTCATTAAAAATAACAAGATAAGCAGGGGGAGCTTGCGAAAAGACTTCAAACGAAAAAAGGAAGAAAAAAAGAATCGCTATTTTTTCAATAAACCTCTTCGGAAAATGATTTGCCTTGATAGCTTCTTGTTTTGCCATGATGCCCTCTTATTTACTCATTTACTATTATAACTTCCTGTAACTTCATTTAACTTGTGTAATTTCTATTAATCAAATAAGTAAACCCCGAACCCACCTTAGCTATATGAACCAATCTTCATACTTTGGCAATTCCTCGCAAAGCAAATAACTCCCGGTAGATTTCTTGAGAATCATTTCTTGTTTCCCATTGAATAAAACAATATATTTCGCTTGCAAAACAGCATTATAAGTAGCTATCTGGTATAGTGTTTTCCGGGAAAGTTTTACTGTTGGAGCTTTACATTCAACAATCAACAGGCATTCGCCTTTAGAAAAAACAACAATATCATATCTTCGAGAAAGTTGGTTGTACCGGATTTCTTTTTCGACCGAAATGGCAATTTTGGGAACATTAAGCCCATTAATTAAATACAAAAGATAAGTCTGTCTAACTTCTTCTTCAGGAGTACATATAACATACCGGCGGCGGACAGGATCAAAAATTTCCTTTTTACCATTAGCCGCTATACGCGTCTTTATCTCCATTTAGGCTTCCAGAAATTTATCTATAATAGTATCTATAGCAATACTTTCAGCTTCTGCACGGTAATTCTTTACAATACGGTGGCGCATAACCAAATGGGCAACAGCTTTTACGTTTTCAATATCCGGAGATATTTTTCCCGAAAGCACAGCATGTGCCTTTCCTGCAATAATCAGGTTTTGTGAACATCTCGGTCCCGCTCCCCATGCCAAATATTTATTTGCCCAATCGTGGGCTGCTGCTGTGTTCGGACGGGTCATCATAGAAAGCCGTACAGCATATTGGTACACATTATCAGCAACAGGGATACGCTGTAACAATTTTTGATAATACAAAATCTCATCAACGTTAATTACCTGTTTGGGTTCATGCATATCACCTCCAATAGTAGATTTTACAATATCAACTTCCTCAGCAAAAGAAGGGTAATCCAGATAAATATTGAACATAAAACGGTCAAGCTGAGCTTCGGGTAATGGATAGGTTCCTTCCTGTTCAATAGGATTTTGTGTCGCCAAAACAAAAAAAGGATTGGGTAAAAGGTGAGTTGTCCCTGCCATGGAAACGCTTCGTTCCTGCATAGCTTCCAATAATGCTGACTGCGTTTTAGGAGGAGTACGGTTAATCTCATCAGCCAAAACGATATTGGAAAAGATAGGTCCTTTCACAAAACGAAATTGCCGTTGGTCATCCAATATCTCTGTTCCCATAATATCACTGGGCATTAAATCGGGCGTGAATTGAATACGGTTGTACGACAACCCCAAAGCTTTGGCAATGGTTGTAATCATCAAGGTTTTTGCCAGTCCCGGAACACCAATCAACAGCACATGCCCACGACTAAAAATAGTTATCAATATATTTTTGATTACTTCATCCTGCCCAACAATTACTTTGCCTGTCTCTTCCTTGAGTTGAGCATATTTTTCTGTAAAGCTAACAATAGCTTCTTTATCTGAATTAAATGTTATCATGATTATCTTAACCTTTTATTTACGGATTAAGTGGTTATTATTTAAAATTGAATTCCCCAATCATCTATAAATGGACAATATTTAAAATCTTCATTTATTTTCAAATGGGTGTACTTCACTTTATTCTTTGCCCATTGAAGCAAAATCTTTTGTTTCTTTGCTTCAAATGCAGCATTTTTGATTTTTTCATAATCATCAATCAAATTGGCTCTATGCTCATTCCGTTTGTCTTTGAGATACAATATTCTGTATGCCTGATTGCCACTTTCGGTAATCATGGGAGTAGTCCGGGTATATTCTCCCGGTTTTAGTCCTTCCACTATATATAAAATAGTTTTATCATACTGCATTAATTGATCTTCTTGAAAAGCATGAGAAGCCGTATAAGGATTTACCAGCATTCCGCCAAAAGTTTTATTAGGATCATCCGAAAACAAAATAGCTGCCGAATCGAATGAAATATTCGTTGTTTTCAGAAGATTATAAATACTATCCAAAAAGTTCTTAGCCTCCAGCATTGCTTCCTGTGAAGGTTTGGGCTTGATCAGGATATGAGCCACATTGATTCTCTCGCCTCTGCGTTCGAGCATTCTTATCAAATGATAACCTGCCTCTGTTTCCACTACTGCTGAAATCTCACCCGGTTTCAAAGCATAAGCAGCCACTTCAAATTCCGGATAGAGTTCTCCTCTTCCCGTAAAGCCAACTTCTCCGCCTTTGAGTGCACTTCCCGGGTCTTCGGAATACATTCTTGCAAAAGTGCTAAAATTCTCTCCGCGTATAACCCTATCCCGAATATCTTCCAAACGTTGCCGTACTGAAATTTTTTCTGTCTCCAAAATAGCCGGTGTTTTGACAATCTGTGCAATTTCATATTCTATTGGGATAACAGGTATACTGTCTTTGGGAATAGAATTATAATAATCTTTCACATCCTGACTAATTATATTGACATCAGCAGTCAGCTTCCGGCGCATTTCTTCGGATAAATACTCATCTCGCATCTGTTCTCTGGAATCTGCTTTTATTTCGGCAAGACTTTTCTCATAATATTGCTCTAATTTTTGGACATCTCCTCCCAATTGCATAATTTGTTGCCGGATATTATAATCTAAACGCTCATTCACCTGCGCATCGGTAACAACAATACTGTCTAAATCTGCCTGGTCTATTAACAGTTTCTGAAAAATAAGTTGTTCTAAAATGTCACAACGCAGTAATTCCTGGTCTTCCAGGGTTTTTATACCGGATTGATATTTGAATCCTTCAAATGCATATTCCAAATCAGAACGGGTAATGATAGTCTTTCCTACCGATACAATTACCTCATCAATAACAGATTTGTTACTTTGTGCAAAACTACTGCAACAGACTATTAATAGTAAAACAACAATACATTTTTTCATGCAAGATAATATAATTTTATTGCTAAAACTCAATTTTTTCAAATTAGTAATCTTATAACGTACAATCTTTCCAATTATTCTACCTTTGAAATATACATTGGGTTATTTTTTTGAAAACAAAACAGCAAATTGATTTTCAGGGAAAGAAATCCTTATCATAGAAACGGTATATTTGTATTGTAATTCGGATATTGGGATACAGTTGTGCCGTTTTTATTTTTGTGATACCTTTCTCTTAACAAAAGGGAAGTGTTTTGCTTTTTATAGCTTAACGGTGAAATACTGCAAAGGTGTAATGTTTAAACTTTCAATCTTCTCTCTCTTTTCCTCGTTCGGCAAAGGTTCTACCTTTGTCGTTTTATCTTGACAGGCTTTGCCTGTTTCTTTTTACAGGTAAAACCTGTTGAAATAAAACGGACGAGGC
>QMCD01001090.1_pt1 | contig 25334 bp, 21 predicted proteins | sample 1821841 | NCBI WGS metagenome assembly QMCD01 (sample SAMN01991225, study PRJNA193472) | Termite gut metagenome, whole genome shotgun sequencing project. | isolation source: worker | host: Macrotermes natalensis | reverse complement strand
AAATCTATTTAGCAAAAAATGCGAATAAAGCACATATATTAAGCAATATATACTACAAATATTTGAAGGGGCTGTATCAAAAGTTTTATGGTGAAAAGAGTTTTCTAGCTTTTCACTTAGCACTAACCGTTTTTATGGATTCCCGTCTTCGCGGAAATGACAATCGGGGTAATGTCTGTGCTTTTGATACAGCTCCTTGTTGATATCTTATTTGTTGATGTTGTTAGTCAAGCCTGCTTGCTTTCCAGATAGTACTCCACGGACTTTTTGTGGCTCCGTCCGTGTAGCGTATCTTGTAATAGTGAGTGGTGTGTGGAGGGATGCCCACCGTGTAGTTTGTCGCTGAACCACTAACAGTTTTGATCCTTTTAAAGTTGTGGGTATCATAAGACTCCCAAATCTCATAATTATCTGCACCCGGCACCGGTGCCCATTTTAAGGTGACTTGTTTGATTCCTCTCGTAGCGAGTTTAGGACCTCTTGTCACGCTAAATGTGTACTGACCACCGTTTTGAGGAGCAGTGTAATCATCTATGTCTAAATAGTAAGTACCTTTTGCTATAGGGAAGTTAATAGTGTTTCCCATTATGCCGGACAACAAAGGATTACCTTTTTTGTCACGGATGAAGAAGTGGTTTCCCTTTAACCCGGCAGCGGCTGTCGTTTTGATTCTTATGCTTGTTGCGTAAGAGATACGGATCATATACATGTCTTTTTGATCAATGTTACTTTTATTACTGGTCGCAATTACGCCGGTGTATTTTTTTCCAAGCGTGATATTTCTGGCATTCATTTTTATCTCGTTGGTTCCGGGTATTGCTTCAGAAAAAGTCTCGTCATATGAAATTCTTTTTGTGGTAATAACAAAAGTATCATTGGTTGCTATGTGGGGGTTATTAACCTGCACATAGTATGTGCCTCTTGGTAGGTACCAAGTTTTGTTAAATGTGGTTGTGCCAAGACGAGCAAGGTCTTGTAGGTGAGTATCAAAAGCAAGAGCTACGTTCTTGGATTTGTTTAGGGCGTATAAACTTATAGCCGATCTGTAGTTTTCTTCAAGACCATTGTTCAGCCCGGTTACGCTGATGGTAAATTTGCTGGCTTTAACAAGTGTAACCTTGTAGTACTTAACGCTGGCTGCCGTAGATTCTACTGTTCTTTTTCCTGCCGGAGGAAGCGAAATAGGCTTCGTGGCGTCTATTTTGTTTTTTGATATTGTTGGCTCATCATAAAGTGGGTTTACTCGGTTAAACTCTTCAGCACTATTCAGTGTGGCTGTTGCGCTGGGTTGAAGTGCTTGCTCAGGTATAAACACTTCGTGTTTGATACCTCCATCTTGATCGGCATTAGGATTTGCTAGCGCCGAAGTTGGCATTAAGCCAAACGCCAAAGCAGTTGCTAAAGTCCAAGCAACCACTTTGCGCGCACCTTTTACAGAGTGTGGATTCTTCATGTTTACCCTCCCATTTGGTAAAGCAGTTTTGATACGACCTAAAATCGCATGTAAATACTTGGAGGTAATTGTAGCATAAGATAATAGATATAAATAAGACACAACTAATAAACTGCTAAAAATATATTAAACACTTGTAAATAACCACACTTATTCATAAATATAAAAAAAACGCTCCTGCTAATGCAGGAGCGCCAATAAGATCTGTTAGGGAAGTGCCAAATTATCGGATAGTGCTGTAGAGCCTGTAGGTTATACTCCAAGGACCTTTTTTACTTCCGTCAATAGCACGGATTTTGTAATAGTGGGTATCATATCGAGGAACTTTTGCGGTGTAGCTACGAGCTTTTGAGTTTAAGATCTTTACTCTTTTGAACTTTTCACCATAACCGGTTGAGCGCCAAACTTCATATTTGTCTGCGCCCTTAACTGCAGCCCACTTTAACCTGTGAGTATTTTTTGCAACAGTAAGTTTAGGTCCTTTGGTGATATTGAGCGTATATTTGCCGCCATTGTATGGATCGCTTGAGTCAACAATGCGAATCACATAGGTACCTTTTTTGAGTAATTCAATATTTGATGTTTTACCCATTACAGCTGAGTCTATGTAGGCACCGGTTTTGCTACCGTCTTTATGATAAACATTAATGCTGTTACCCTTAAGACCTGCATCAGCTGATGTTTTGATGTTGATTGATGTTGGGTATGGAATAGTAAACTTAAACCAATCATATTCATCAATGCGAGCGTGATTTAAAGTTGCAACTAAGCCGGTATAGGTTTTATCAAGTTTTATAAGTCTCGCCTTAGCGTAAGTTTCATTTGTGCCGGGTATAGCTTCTTTTATGGTCTCGTTGTATTGAGTGGTTTTTGTGGTTATGTAAAAATTATCTGTGTTCGCCCAAGAATCTACTTGTAAATAATATGTTCCTTTGGGCAAAAACCAAGACTTATCCAGAGCTGAAGTTTTTTCATTATCAAAATTCATGTATAGATCAAACATTAGTGCTTTCTTTGCTTTTTGATCTAAACCGTATAAGGTAAGTCTAGGTCTGATTGTGGCTGCGGTTCCGTCATCAGTATTAAGCTCTGTAAAACTCATGTTCAGGCGAGCGGCTTTTGTAAGAGTTATTCTGTAATACTTTAGAGTATCCTCCTGACCATTGATATATGTTTTGCCATTAAGAGGCAGGGATTTTGGCTTCGTGGCATCAATGGTAGATTTTGGAATAGTATTTTCACCTGAGAGAGGGCTTATAGCACCAAAAGTGTCGCCAAGTTTTAGCTTATCGAGGTCTCTTGCTTTAATATCATCTATTGCAGCTTCCGGCTCAGCGGCTACTTTTGGCTCTACAGTTTCTGCTTTAAGTTCCGGAAAACTTGCTTTCTCGTTGATGGCAAATGCTGCAGTTGGCATTAAACCAAAGGCTAAAGTTATAGCCAGCATCCAGGCAGCAACTTTTCGCCAACTCTTTACATTATGTGGTTTTTTCATGGTTTTCTCCCACCACTTATTTAGACTTGCCTAGAATTCCCTCTAGACCCATACTCTTAACATGTTAGCACAAAAAGATATTGAGATATATAATAAAAGCTTAGATGTATAAAATTAGAAGAATATTTATATAGTTGCAAATACACTTTTGTATACATACTGTAAGTGGTTATTTACTGAAGTTGTTTAATCATCTGGTGAAGTGTTTGATTTTGATGCGAGCTTACAAAAAGTGGTTGTATTTCTTTTTGCGATCTTCTTTGTCCGTACTTTTTTTCTTAAAAGCGCCTTTTGTTTCCGAGGTCTTTCCATCGTATACAATGCGTCCATTTTTAAGTGCCAAAGTATGATCAAAGCCCCATGTCTTAGCCGCTTCATACATGGAGCAAAAGAGGATAGTGGTTGTATCATCACGGATGAGCTCTTTTAAGCGATCTGCACACTTAGCTTTGAACTCCTCATCTACACCAACTACCCATGTATCGATAAGCAAGATGTTGTAATCAAGATTGAGTATCAAAGACGGCACAATTCTAAATTTTTGCTGCTTTGTGAGCTGCTTTATTGGCTTATCGATAAGTGAACCAAGCTCGGAAAACTCAATAGCTTTTGGGATAACTTCTTTTATCTGCGTTTTAGACAAGCCTATCATTCGCGCGCGAACAAACAGGCTTTTGCGTGCGGTCAAGTTTGGGTCTAGGCCGGACATAGTGGTGGAAAAAACATCAACTCCGCCATTGATGACGATCTTTCCGTTGCTTGGAAGAGCAAGTCCGGATATCAAATTAAGAAGTGTAGTTTTTCCGGAATTGCTTAAACCAACAACATTTACTGCCTGACCTTTATTTACTGTGAAGCTAAGGTTGTCTAATACCAGGTTGGTTTTAATTGCTCTACGATATCGCTTAGAAAAAAGCGATAAAAGACGTTCTTTTTGGCTCGTATAAGTTCTGAATCGTTTGGTGACACCAAAAAACTCTACGGCAATGTCCGAGTCAGAGCTCTCGTTGCGTATGATCGAAAAGCCTTTTGAGCCCGATGTTATTTTCATTCTATCCAGCTGCATCAAGAACCTCAGATTTTAATCTATGATAGTTAAACCATGCCAATAGACCGGTCACAATTAAAATACCAAGAAACACCAAGCATCGATATGGGTCATTAAAGATCCACTCATCAAAGTAAACCGCATCTCTAAAAGACATCACTATAAAAGCAATCGGATTAAACGTTAGCCATGTTTGTACTATCTCATTAGAACTGTTGCTGATAGGAATAATAATGTCTGAGAACCAAAAGAATGGCAAGCTCATCGCGCCTACAAGATTGCAGAAATCTTTACTTATGGCAGACAAACAAGATGCGAAAAGCGAGAAGCAATAACAAAACAATACCATCAGCACTGCGAGTAAGGGTATTTGGATCCAATAGAGAGTAGGCATTGCGCCAAAGGGCAAAGCAACAATCAGCATTGCTCCGTAACAGATGAGAAAGATTATAAAGCCTGACATCAAAGAGATGCTTGGAGCAACAGATGGAGAAAACGCGTTTAGCTTTAATGCTCGCGATTGCTTTTTAATGGCGTTTGCCGACTTAGAGAATATCGCTTGTATAAAAAACCAAGGGAAAAGCCCTGAAGCTACCCACAGTAGATACGGCTTTGAGCTTTCAAAGCCAAGTCCACCACGCATTCCCAGCCATACTGCTCCACCAAAAATAAGCATGTAGAGCAAAGGATGTGCAAAGACCCAAAACCACCCCAAGATAGTGTCACGCCTTTGTTTTTCCAGATCGAGAAGGCCAAACTGCCAAAGCATTGGTAAGCGACTGAGGTTGGATAAGATTATCTCTTTAAGTGTCGAGAGCACTGTTATATTTCCTTCTTAAGATTCGTCTCGGCTGGGATCAGATGATTTGTCGTTATTAGATTTTGAGCCTCTCTTCCGTGGGCGCTTTACAAAGTGGTGTTTCAAGATTGGTTCGGTCAGCTTTAAGGCGAACACCAATGCTGCAACCACTCCTACGAGCACAACGAGTGCAACTACGCGCACCCAATCCCCACGCCCAATAATCAGCAGCGCAACTACAGATAGCAGTCCGGTAAGCACATACAGAATATATGCTGTGGTCTTTTGGTCATAGCCGATTTTCATCAGGCGGTGGTGAATATGTGATGTATCGGCTGCCACAACAGACTTGCCCGATCTTATCCGCCTAATTATCGAAGTTAGTGTATCCAGTGCCGGGATGCCCGCAATCACTATCGGCACCAACAGCGTGATGATAACAGGAGTGCGGGTGGCACCAAAAAGCGACACCAACCCAAGAATGAATCCAAGCGACAGAGCTCCGGAATCACCCATGAAAACTTTAGCCGGATGAAAGTTGTATTTAAGAAAAGCAATGCAAGACCCCGCAAGCGCCAGAGTAATCAAACTAACATCGCTATAACTCTTCCATGTAGAGATAATAAAAAGTGTTATTGCCGATATTGCAACGATACCTGATGCCAAACCATCAAGTCCGTCGATGAGGTTGATGATGTTTGCAAATGCCACCAGATAAAATATTGTCAACGGATAAGCAAACAGTCCAATGTGGATGATATCCCCGGTAAGGGGGTTTGTAAATGTGTCAAACAAAACGCCGGAAAAACAGGCAATGGTTGCAGCTGCGATTTGTCCAACTAACTTATACCTTACACGCAGGTTCTTAAAGTCGTCAAAAAGACCAACTGCAAATATCAAAAGGACAGCGAGCAGCACACCAATATAGTTGATGTTGTATGTAAGTCCGAGGTCTATATCGGCAAATATTGGACTAAACAGAAGTGTTAGTACTCCAAGCGAGAATAAGATGCCCACCATGATTGCTACTCCACCAAGACGAGGAGTAGGGTATTCATTTATTCGCCGACCATCGGGGTAATCTATAGCATTGAATCTGTTCGCAAGCTTAATAGCCATTGGCGTTGCTACAAGTGTAACCACCAAGGCTATTGCGAATGCTAAGCCATACCAGACTAAATTCAACTTATAGCGCCCTTTTCGTCAAAATTAATAGACTACGATGTAATCCCCCATGCAAGTACAAGATTCTGCCTCCTGCTAACCAGGTAAACATTATAAAAGATAGACGCTTTAAAAGTTCGCGAGAATTCTGCGAGATGAAAGAGACGGCTCGAGTCAAAGAATTCAAAGAAAACGATTCAATTAATCTCTATTGTATTTGTTCAAATGTCCACAGACCTTAAACAATGTGAAAACTCATCCAAATGGATGAAGCACGATCTGATAACTAGATGCTATTATGTTCAAATAAGCTGTTGCCGCTAAGGTTCAGATAGTGCTTAAAGCAAGACGTTCTCATAGAGAAGTGGCGTGTAATGAATAAGTCGACGCTTCTTTGGGCAAGGGCTAATGGATCGTTATATCTAAACTTAGGAGAGATGAAGAGAAAGGGCACAATATGGGTTTTATTGAGGCTTTTACAGGTGCACTTGGGGGAAGTTTTGCTGATCAATGGGTAGACTTCTACACTGTTCCATCAGGGGTTTCTGCTACGGCAGGTATTTGTCCGGCAGTCAAGCAGCAAACAAATGCAGGTCGTGGTTCCAACACAAAAGCAAGCGAAAACATCATCACCAATGGATCAAAGATCGTTGTTCCCGAAGGTTTTGCAGTTGTCACATTTGAAAACGGTGCCATCACAGGATTTATTGCTCAGCCTGGTGGCTATATCTACACCAATGACACCTCGGTACACGCGCAATCCTTTTTTACCGGCGGCGGTCTAATTGACAGTGTAATCACTAATTCATGGGAGCGCTTTAAATTTGGCGGAATCCCCGGAGATCAACAGTTGGCATTTTATGTAAATCTCAAGGAGATACCAAACAATAGATTTGGCACCCAAAGCCCAATATATTGGGATGACTCATATCTGGGCGCACAGGCCGGTGCTGTTACCAGAGGAACTTATACTTTATACATTTCCGATCCTATTTTGTTTGTTAAGGGATACGTACCAGCACAGTATATAGTGCAAAACGCCGTACCATTTGATTTTGCAGATTTTGACAATCCGGCGGCGGAGCAATTATTCAACGAAGTTGTGCAGTCTTTATCGGCAGCATTTTCTAAATACACTAATGACCCAAATCAAAATCATCGCATTACTAATATACAAAGTGACAGTGTTGGTTTTGCACAATCGCTGTCTTCGGCTGTAGAAGAAAACTACCAGTGGAAAACATCACGTGGATTAGAGATCGTAAAGACTGCCCTGCAGGCCGTTGAATACGATGAGACTACGCGTGCACTTTTGGCCGATGTGCAAAAAGCCGATGCTTTGGCCGGATCACGCGGAAATGCTTTCTTGCAGCAATCTGTGGCGCGCGGTATCGAAGCTGCCGGCTCCAGCGAAGGTGGCGCTATTGGGCTTGGTATGATGGGCATGGGTATTGGAGCGGCTACAGGTGTTGGTGGAGGCATTCAGCAGCCTAATACTCCTGCAACCGGTAATCCATTTGTGGCAGAGCAGCAGGCAGCTGCGGCAGCGGCAGCACAAGCAGCACAAGCACCGATTCCGGTGGCGGCTGCACCTGTGGCGGCTGACCCATATGAGGAGCTCACCAAACTAAAAGGTCTGCTGGATGCAGGTATAATTACACAAGCGGACTTTGACACCAAGAAGGCTCAGTTATTGGGGTTGTAAAACCAAACGGGGAGAGTTCATAAGTTTAGAGGTGGGCAAGTTGCTCAAGAAAGCAACTTGCCCGTGTATTAACTTTGGGAGTAAGCATGACAAACAGAACCGATTTTCCACCTCCTAATGCAAACCAACAAGCTTTTCCTCCACCTGCAGCAGGAAACCAAGTTAACGCACAAAATATTCAAGATGCGCTCGAAAAAGCTGTAGCACCTAAGGTCATTAACACTTCAAACAACAAAAACGATGGTCTTAACAAATGTCCTCGCTGCGGTTCCACCGAGATTTCAACGCAGCCCGGCACAGGCATGCTCGTTTGTCACCATTGTCGTTATGTTTTTGAGGTGGCTGTTGCGGTATTTAAAGACCCAAAAGAGCTGATTGGTGAGGCGATTGGTACCGGTGCGGGCGATATTACTATCGATGAAACGCAGGTAACTATCAAATGCCAAGGTTGTGGCGCCGAAGTAGTAGTAAATATTGAGGGCAGTATGACTTCTAGGTGCCATTGGTGTCGTCAAGTTCTTTCGCTTGAAAACCAGATGCCAAACGGTGCGGTTCCGGATGTATTGTTGCCGTTTTTGCTCAGCAGAGAGACCGCTAAGCAGCACATAGAGGCGTTTGCTAAAAAGCGCACATTTTATGCAAACTCACATTTTAAGCGTGAGTTTACTACCGAAAACATTATCGGAGTTTATTTGCCATACATGGTAGTTGACGCAAATGTCCATTGCGACATACGTGGCAAGGCCGGTGATGTTGTTCGCAAATACACCGTAGGAAGCGGCGACAACAAAAAAACTTACTATGACATTGACCTCTACGATATTGGTCGAGACTTTGATCTGGCAATAGACAATCTTACCGTAGAGGCCAGCACTGATAAGCTAAATGTGAACAACAAAATGAACACCAACAACATCATCAACTCCATACTGCCATTTGATCTTGAGAACGCGGTTCACTATAACGGCAACTATTTAAAGGGATTCAACTCAGAAAGAAGAGATACAAATATCAACGATCTGAGAGGTCTTGTAGACGCGCAAGTAAGAGATGTGGCCAGGTTTAAGGCAAACAGCACCGCAACAAAGTACGACGGAGGCATCAAGTGGGAGAGCCAAGATATGGATACAAAAGGTTCTCAATGGCTGTCGGCGTACTTGCCGGTTTGGCTATACTCCTACATGCAGGTCAAGGGAAACGGCCAAAAGCTACTGCACTATATTGCCGTAAATGCGCGAACCGGAGAGACTATGGGTTCGGTTCCGGTGAGTATTGGTCGTTTGCTGTTTGTCTCGTCACTCATTGAGGTCGGGTTGCTGTTTTTAGTTATTATTTTCTTTTTGTTTTTGGTATTTTAGGTTTAGAGCAGAAAGGGGTTGTATCAAAAGCATAGGCATAGCCCAGATTGTCATTTTTGCAATTCCTCCTGTCATTTACGCGCAGGCGGGAATCCATAACGAACAGAGTTAGTGCTATGTGAAATACTAAAGGAATCTTTTCGCCATAAAACTTTTGATACAGTCTCACACAGAAAGCTTTGCATAGAGATAAGGATAGTTAATTATGGAAGCGTTATTTGCACAACTACTTGACAGTGTTGATCTGACACAGGTCTTAGCAGTATTTGCAAGCTCCGATGAAGATGGAGTAGGTGCGGTTCTTCTTCTATTGCTCGGTGGGCCGGCGTTTTTTATGTTTACATACATGAGGTACAGAAATACCGACAAGCGACACAGGCATGAGATTGAAACACCTGCCGAGATGAACAATTTGCAGCAATACAACAACTTTATCAAGCACCTCACCAGGCAAAGCTCATCCACAATTACCGGTGCAAATGATAACGTAGTGTCAGGATCGCTGCTTTCTAACGGCGGTGCGTCAAAAAGTTTTAAAGCGATAAACGACATAACGAAGAACTTTAAGTAAAGTTAACAGGAGGCAACTAGTTCTCACTTATTTATGTATTCGCTTCGCCAAGGTTATTAGTTCTGAGGCCTGCGAGAGAACTATGCCGCCTAGCACCAACACAATTCCCAGCCAGGCGAGAGGTGTGATGACTTCGCCTAAGAGCAGGGAGGCTAAAATAACCGCGCTGGGTAGTTCACTTGTAGACATGATCGTGGTTACGCTGTTCGGCAAGTGGGGAGCAGCTCCTTGTATTAGTAAAAGTGGCACTATTATTCCACCTAAAGCGATAAGCAGTCCAAATCCAAACAAGATCGGAGCCGGAGGCATTGATAAGGAGTCGGTAAATATCGGCACTAACGCTATTGCCAGAATGAGGCGGGCAAGGGCCACTATTGCGGTGCGGTTAATGGTTGGAACATCGGTTGCCACTCTACCGCTTAAGAACAAGAAGATTGCATAGGCAAGTGCGGATACCAATCCCAAGACGACGCCAATGATGTTGAGTGAAATCTCTTCTTCGAAAACTCCGGTGGTGAGAACGGTTCCAAAGATCACAATTGCTCCGGAAGCAAGCGTAATCAGTCGTGGTCTTTGGCGCTCTACAATAGCTTGAATGGCAATGCCCATCCACACATATTGAAACATCAAAATGATAGTGACAGTTGCCGAGACATACTTTAGGGCAAAGAAGTACGTGGCACTCATGATGTAGGCAAAAACGCCGATGCCCATAAGACCGAGAGCTTGTTGAAGTGCGATCTTTTTGCGTACGAATATGATTGAGATTAAAGCGAGAATGATGGCTGCAAAGAGGTTTTGAATCAACATGCTGCTAGCCGGGTTAAAACCGAGGCTATACGCAATAGGAAGCAGCGGCAACATGGAGCCGTAACAAACTCCACCGGCAAAGACCATTAGTGCATATTTAAGTGATTTGGGCGTAGCGTGTCCTTTTCTCGATAATTTGTACCTGGAATATATTAATTGATATAGATTGATAGCGATGCGTGAATTAATCGGTGCTCAGGTTGTCTGTTAACAGCAACAGTGTTTAGCTTTACATTGCTATTTACAAAGCTCAGAGCGCAGAGTACACTGAATAAATTATTAGGCTATGGGTGAGGACTGCTATTTTTGGCTCGTGCTATAAGCCGAAAAGCGAGTACTTCTTTCCGGAATGTATTGATTTCTAGGAGGTATGTGTATGAAAATCCAAAACAAGTTCGTGAATAAACATGTTCTGACAAGAGTTGCAGCTCTTTTCATGGCGATGTGTCTTGCGTTCACCATGGTTTCTATAGCTGCGCCAAGCGTGGCTAGTGCAGCTCCGGAAACAGGCGAAGTAGCAGCGAAAGCAAGTGGAACACTTAAGGTAAATAGTCTTAAATGGGCTAAATCTTCGCTGGATACAACACTTATTGCCAAAAATGCTTATCTGCAAGCAAAACTTACGGTAAAAGTGAAGAACAGCATGGCGGGCTCTAACTGTGTTGCGGTTACTATTCAAAACACTAAGACTAAAGTAAAAATGACTGAACATGCTAATAAGAACGGTGGGTCAGTGTACTTTATGCTGCAGCCTACAAAAAAGCATATTGGAACTTGGAAAGTCATTTCTGTAAGTGCAGCTAAGCGTACACAAAAAAATGTTGGTGTAAGACCCGGTTATTGGGATCCGTGGGGTAAATGGAATCCACCAACCAACATTATCAGCACCAAGTATAAGAACTTGAAGACCGTTAAAGTATCCAAACCTAATCTCAAAGTAACGCGTGGAGCAGAAACAAAACTAACTATTACTTCCCCTAAAACAATCTTGTCTTCGGAAAAAACAATTCCACTTACCGCTACATTAAAAGATGCAAAAGGCAAGGCAGTTGTCGGCAAAACTGTTAAGTTCCAGGTAAATGTGGATGGAGCTACCAAGAATGACAAGCCCATTATAGTTTCTGCGAAAACTAACAAAAAAGGTGTAGCTAAAGTAAACGCCAAGTTTAAAACAGTAAAGCATGCTTCTGACGAATATAGAGCGCTTAGCGTGGTTGCCTACTTTACAGGGCAAGCGAAGAAATATTGCATTTCTGAATCTAAGAGTATTAAAGTAAAAGTGCCCAAGCCCAAGACCGAGTTCTCAGTGGCGCCTGTGTGGGATGGTCATACCGGGCAAAAGACCTTTACGACCAAAGTAGTTTATTCTGAGGGACCAACAAAAGGTCAGCCCGTAGCCGGTGTTCCGATCGTTTGGACTTTTGATGAGGTTGGACGCACGGGCGGATATATCCAAAACGAAACTGTAAACACGGATGCTCAAGGTGTGTCCAGTTTTACATGGACACTTGGTTCCGGAGACTGGAAGGACTATGACGTAAACGTGTCCGAGCAGATAAGAAATCGACTCGATGCACCTTACGCAGCTCCAACTGCCAAGACTTACAGGCTTACAAAACAGCAAGGAGTCATAAATTACACTATTGACACAAGCAAGCTTCAGCTAATGGCCGGGTCAACCGGAGATGGTGGCAATTGGTTCAGCGCAGCCGCTTCGTCAAGGAACAATCTTACGGTGACTAGTGCGCAGAATATTCTCGTAGATTCTTCGGGCAAGCCTTTGCCACAGATTGGGATCATAGATAGTAGCTCAAACAAATTGATTTGCTCGATTAAATCTACTGCCGGCGGCAATGTTGGGAAGTATTTGATCCAGAACAAAGCGGTAGAGTTCAGCTTGAACGGCACAAATAGTATTCCAAACAAAGCCTCAAATAGGTTTACCGGTATCAGTGGATTTACAACTACAACGCAAGTTGAGATCACACTAACTCTGCCGGAATTTGCGAACAACCTATACCCGGAATACAAGTTTGTTCCTATAGCAAAGACGGTCACAAAGAGATTGTCTTAAGTAATTACCGTGTGATCTAATACATGTGCAAAGCCCGGAAACTTGATTTTCTGTCTGATATGCTAAATTATGAAAGCCGTCATATTGTTGGCGGCTTTCATAATTCTATAGTTGATGCCCTCATCGTATCTGCAGCTGAGCACAGTGGTTGTTCAGTACTTTACACGGAAGATCTTAATGTGGCACAACAGATAAACGGCATAACAATAATCAGTCTATTTACTGGGGGCGAATAATGAAACACGAAGAATTAACAATGGTGGATCTGCTGATTGAAACTCATGTTGAGCTTAAGCGACAGGGGCCTGGTAGTGACGAGATGACTTTGAAGGCTTTGAGTTTTCTTGGTGATTTAGATGCTGTTTCATCTGTAGTGGATATGGGCTGTGGAACCGGTAGTCAAACGATACAGCTGGCAGAGCAGATACGAGGAAGAGTCATTGGGCTGGATCAGTTCTCGGCATTTATCGATGTGTTAAACGCGCAAGCTAAAGGCATGAATTTAGAGGACAAGGTTAAAGGGATCGTTGGTTCGATGGATGATCTGCCGTTTGAGCCGGAGCAATTTGATCTCATTTGGTCAGAGGGTGCTATAGACAGTATTGGTTTTGAGAAAGGGTTGAGCTACTGGCACAGCTTCTTGAAGGAAGGTGGCCATGTTGCAGTAACATCGCCGTCTTGGTTTAGCTCAAAACGTCCAGAGGAAGTTGAGAGATTTTGGATCGATGCCGGAAGTTGCTTAGATTCAATTGAAGACAACATTGCGATCCTGCAAAAATGCGGCTATAGCTTTGTTGCTGCATTTGCATTGCCCGAATCTTGCTGGATAAACGACTACTTTGCCCCACGAGATGTAGTAGAAGAAAAGCTGATGAAGAAGTACGCAGGCAGTAAGACTTTAGACGATTACATTGCCGGCTCCAGACAAGAAATTGAGCTCTACTTAAAGTACAGGCAGTATTATGGATATGCTTTTTACATAGGCAAGAAGATGTAGTTAACTAAGAAGTTGACAAATCTCTGTAGTTCCACAATGGTATATTGTATTAATGAATGCCTTGCGTATTGAGCAAAATTGATGCAGCTATTGAGCAAAAATGCTATACTTATTGAGCAAAACTAAAGCATTGAGAGGTTGTAGTCAATGGTAAATGCATTTAAACGAGCAGTTGTGCAGACGCTTTCAGATCGTGCTAGTGAGCCCAGAAGATTTCTCCAGGCACTGGTTGGTCCTAGACAAACCGGGAAAACAACTGCGATTAAACAAGTTATGGAACAAATAAAGATTCCTGCTCATTATGTTAGTGCTGACGATGTAATGATATCCAAGCAGGATTGGCTTCGATCACAATGGCAATATGCCCGTTCATTGATTACTGACACCAACAAAACCGCTTTGTTGGTTATTGATGAGATTCAAAACATCTTACAATGGTCAACAATTGTGAAAGCGTATTGGGATGAGGATACTTGGCAAGAACGAGACCTCCGTGTCATCATTTCCGGATCAGCCCCTTTGTTGCTGCAATCAGGGCTTGCCGAATCGTTGATGGGGCGTTTTGAAATTATCCATAATACACATTGGGGTTTCAAAGAAGTAAAAGAAGCGTTTGATTACTCCTTGGAGGATTTCTTAGTGTATGGCGGATATCCCGGAGCGGCAAAACTGATAGATGATCGCTCTAGGTGGCTTGACTATATGAGTAATAGTATTATCGAGCCAACTCTCCAAAGAGATGTCATTGGTCTTGAGAGTGTGAGAAAGCCCGCACTAATGAGGTCATTGCTTATTTTGGGACTCATGTATTCGGGGCGTGAGATTTCTTATAGAAAAATCCAAGGGCAGCTTGATGATGCGGGAAATACCACAACGCTTGCCCACTACTTACAGTTACTTGGAAATGCCGGTCTTATTTCGGGAATACAAAAATATGATACTAAAGCTTTAAGATCCCGCTCAAGCACTCCGAGGCTTATTGCGCACAATACCGGATTAATCACTGCCGTTCAGAGGGGAGACATTCAAAGTAGTTTGATTGCTCCGGAACTGCGGGGGCACTTGGTTGAAAGTGCGGTAGGCGCGTACTTGCTCTCACGCTCAAAAATCGAAAACTTTGAAGTATTTTGGTGGCGTGAAGGTAACTGCGAAGTTGACTTTATTGTTGTTTCCGGCGATAAGGTTACTGCTATTGAGGTAAAAAGCGGGCGCATAAAAAATCTAAAAGGGCAAATGGCTTTTAAAAAACAGTATCCTGATGCGAGACTAATGCTTGTTGGAGATGTCAATAACCCAATAGAAAAATTTCTATTGGGCGAAGTGAGGTTGTTTTAGGATATGCTTCCTTAGGCATATAAACACTTAGATAATAGAGCACATAAAATACGTCTTATCGTGTAAAAAACCTTTTGTTCAGGTTGTACAATGGTCAAAGCAAGAGGCTCTACTCAAGTTTTTGCATAATTGCTTGCTTTTGCTAGTTTTACGCTCAGGGTTCAGTCGGAGAAAAATGAAAAAGCTTAGTCTTAAGGTTCTTTACCTGATAGTAATGACCGTTGTTTTTGGGTTGGCATTAATTGTGTTTTTTACGGTTGATGTACAGGTGCAAGAAGCTCAAAACAAAGAGATGCTTGCAGAAGAAGCTCGTGTATTTGCAGCAGAGATGGATGCAGTATGGGAGTTTATTCAAAATACACAAAAGCGAATTAACTATACATCAGATGGCGCTTATGAGTTTAAGGGACTCCATTGTGCGATAGTTGGAAAAAGCGTAGGTATTCTTTTTTCAGCAAATAACGACTATAAGATCAGATATACAAACTTCAATCCGAGAAGCGTGCAAGGGCTTCCGGATGGATTTGAAGAAAAAGCATTGACGCTATTTAATGACGACCGCTCACAAAAAGAGTTTTACGAATACAGCGAGTTTAACAAAGAGAGATCATTTAGATATGCAAGAGCATTGGAAGTTGATTCCAGTTGCTTGGAGTGCCATGGTGAGCCTGCCGGAGAATTGGATATTGTGGGCTATCCAAGAGAGGGCTGGACTTTAAGTTCTGTTGGCGGTGCCATAAGCATCGTAATTCCTGTCGACATATATCAGGAAGTTGTTGTTTCAAATGTCACACGTGATGTTGGTTTCTTTTTACTTATCACGATAGTAATTGGGGGAGTGATCTATTTTATTACCGCAAGATTCGTTTTTTATCCTCTGGACAAAATGAAAGTTGCTTTTTCGGATATACAAGGCGGAGATCTGCATGTGACTATGGAAGAGAGTCACCTCACAAAAGAAATAAGTGACTTAGCAAAAAACTTTAACGAGATGGCAAGAGAAATAAAGACAGTCTATTCAAAACTGGAAAGCGAAGTGGCAGATCGAACCATAGAGCTCAGAGAGGCAAACGAGCTTCTTAAAAAGCAGCGAGACATTCTTCAGCGCTTAAATATTGAGCTTGAGCAAAAAACAAAGTCAAAGGACGACTTGCTCTCAATGGTAAATCATGAATTGAGAACGCCACTCACTTCAATCATTACGTTTGCAGAGATATCAAAGACTAAAAGTGCCAGTGCGGCTGATCGACAGTCTTGGGAGGAAGTGGAAGCTAATGGCCAAGCACTGCTTGCAATGATTAACACTATGCTGGACATAGCGCGTTCTGACGCTGGTAGCATTAAAACAATTGTCGAGGTCATAGATCTTGGAGACATAGTTTCTTCTGTAAAAGCAACCGTAGTTTCTCTGATTACAAAAAAGCGTATTACGTTTAAAGCAAGTATTGATTCAGACGTCCCGCTCATATACGGAGACTATGAGAAAATATTGCGTATGTTGGAAAACCTCATAGGAAACGCTATAAAGTTCACTTCAGAAGAAGGTTGCATCGAGTTAAAAATCAGTTACGATGCCATAAACAATACCGTATTGATCTTGGTAAGTGATTCAGGTATCGGTATAGCTCAGGAGGACATGGAGAGGATATTTGAAAGATTTGAGCAAGTGGATTCCACGTCGACACGGCATTATGGTGGAAGTGGCTTAGGTTTATCTCTTGTAAAAGAATATGCTGCTTTGCAAAATTATTCAATTGCTGTAGAAAGCACGCTTGGAAAAGGTTCTACTTTTACTATAATAATCCCCAAAAAAGCGATAGTTAAGGAGTAAGGCATTGTTCAAGGTAATGCTGATCGATGATGAAGAAATAATACATCGAGCTATTGAAAAACTTTTGCTCTCAAAAAACTATTCGTATTGTGGTGCTACCGATGGCGAAGAGGGCATGAGAATATTGTCGGATGAAAAGCCTGATCTGCTTTTACTTGACGTTATGTTGCCCGGGATAAACGGTTTTGATCTCTGCAAAGAAATTCGCGAACAGGGCAGAAGAATACCGATCATATTTCTTTCGGCAAAAAATGACATCGTTGACAAAAGCATTGGCTTTAAAGCCGGTGGCGATGACTATGTTACTAAGCCATTTAATTCAACCGAGTTGATGCTACGAATTGAAGCTAACATTCGCAGGCACAAAGACACTGTGGAGTTTGCTCATTGTTTAAACAGAGGGGGCATTGCAGCGATAGGCTCTTTAGAGATTCATTTTGACAAATATTTGGTGCTTGTGAAGGGCGAGCCGGTTGCACTAACGACAAAGGAATTTGAGATTGTAGCCTTTTTAGCGGCAAATCCCGGAAAGGTTTTTACAAGAGACCAAATATCAGAATACATTTGGGGGCAAGCAGAAGGCAAAGACTCAAATAGTATTACTGTGTTTGTGCGTAAGATTCGCGAAAAGATAGAAGATAATCCATCAGAGCCAAAATATTTATTAACCGTGCAGCGTGTGGGTTATAAAATGACTGATAGTTTTAATCACACTGAAAGAAGTAATTAACACTTGATGGCACTTACTTTGCAACCAGCAAGTTAATATCGCATTAATATTTGCTTTATCCAAACTTTATAACCTATGCATTGTAATTAAGTCTGCACCTTTCTAGAGTGTGGATAAGGGTTTTCCTGCTTTCAAAATGGAAGTACCTGCAAAGAAAGGAAAGGAGATCTATATGAACCAACCATTCAGTAGACGAAAGTTTGTAGCTTTATCATCTGCAGCAGCAGTAACTGCTGCCTTAGGAAGTGGGTGCACTCTTCAAAAAACCGAAGAGGAAGTAAAGACCGAGGAGCCAAAAACGAGTGTCGTTCGTTTTGCCTGCGGGCAATGGAACTGCACCGGAACCTGTGGTCAGAATGTGTATGTTAAAGATGGCAGCATAACAAAAGTTGAGCCGGCAGATATGGGTGATGACTATTATCAGCGAAACATCTGTCTTAAAGGGATAACCTATGCTATGCAGCAAGTTACTTCTGCAGACAGAATCAAGTATCCAATGAGACGTGTTGGAGAACGTGGCGCAGGAGACTGGGAGCGGATATCTTGGGATGAGGCAATGACTGAAATTGTCGATAAGTTTAACAAGGTAAAGGAAGAATACGGCCCAAAATCTGTTGCGGGCGTACAAATGACCGGAAACCTCTCGATCATTGCTTATAATGCACCGCAAAGAATGATGAATTTGGTTGGCGGAACATGGATCTCATTTATCGGGCTTATGAGTGACGGTGCGCAGGCATATGGTTTCATGATCCCGCTGGGAACCAGTGATGTGGCAAACGGTTGGGATGATATGTTGGATGGCAGCAACTTCTTGATTACTGTAGGACAAAACATTCCTGCAGTAAAAAATGGTTACATGCGCTATGTTTTAGATGCTCAAGAGCGCGGCATGTATTATGCGGCGTTTGATCCTCGTTTCTCGCGAGGAGTATCAAAGGCAGATGAGTGGGTGCCGGTACGTCCCGGCACAGATCCTGCCTTGCTTCTGGGTATGATGCAGCATATTATTGCCAATAACTGGCACGATGAAAAATACCTCAAGGCGTATACAAATGCACCATTTTTAATCAGGTCTGATAGTGGCATGATGCTAAAACAGACCGATTTAGGAAACACCGGCGAGGCCTATGTTGTACTTAATGCTACAGGAGATGCCACAGCGGAACCTTCGGCGGATGTTGACTGTACATTGTACGGAGAGTATACAGCCACCATTGACGGAGCACAGGTTAAGTGTTCAACTGCTTGGAAGCTGTTTGTTGACAGCTTAAACAGTACATATACTCCAGAACAAGCAGCAGATATAACAGAGATATCAGCAGATAAGATCAAAGATCTTGCGGACAGGTACGCTAACAAAGGCCCATCAACCATTCGCGTGGGGCAGGGATCAACGCGCTATTACAACGGACACCTATCTCCTCTAAATGCTGTTGTATTGGCGTTGATCTGCGGCAATATTGGCACCAAGCATGCCGGCGTAAGTTGGGAATCCGGATCATTTGATATCTTTGGCGGAAACTTGCCAACAGGTTGGGATGAGTGGATTAAAGTAAACACAAAAGTAGAAATCCCTGATCAAATACCCGGGGATGTAGGCTTTGAAGCCATCCGAACAGGAAATCCTTATCCAATTAAAGCATTGTGGATATCGCAATATGGTATTGGAAGTCAGGCGCCGGAGACCGAGAATTTATTTGAAAGCACCTTATCAAAGCTCGACTTTATAGTTGTATCCGACACGTTGATGAACTATGGCGCAAAGTTTGCCGATATCGTGCTTCCGGTCGTCTCATATTACGAATGCCCAACCGGTGACATGGTGTGCGGGTATGATGCGCACAAGTTACTTCAACGTTCCCAGCAGGTAATACCTCCGCTTTGGGAAGCAAAGAGTGACTGGGATATTGGTCGTGCATTCGCAGATAAACTTGGTTTGCTGGATCTTTGGGATAAATACGGCAGCACTGTAGAAGAAAACATGGAGTGGAGTTTAGCCAACAATACCGCCCCGGAAATCCAAGCAACAGATTGGACTGAGTGGCGTGAAAAAGGCGTAAGCAGACTAAACATGAAGCAGCCTTGGGTTGCGCTTGAGGATAAAAACTTCCCAACAAGCACAGGGCGTGCACATATTTACTTCGAGGAGTTTGTGGAGTTTGACCAGCAACTTCCATGTCACAGTGAGCCTATCGAGAGCAACCGCACAGAGCTTGCGCAAAAGTACCCACTTACATTTATGACAGCTCACCCGTACTTCTCCACACATGGGCAAAACGTTACACTTCCTTGGATTCGTGAGTTTGTACCGGAACCTACTTTAGATATGAACCCGATAGATGCATCTGCACGAGGGCTTAAAGATGGCGATATGGTGCGAGTATTTAATGATCGAGGCAGCTTTAAAGTTAAGCTGTACGTTAACGAAGGTATAAAGCCGGGATGCTTGAACAACTATCAAGGTTGGTGGCCTGAGCACTATGCAGAGGGACACCACGGAAACGTTACTCACTATAAAGTAAACCCGATGCAGGCATCGTTTTATGAAAGCAATTGGGCTGCTTGTGACAATTTGGTCGAAGTCGAGAAGGCATAGGGAGCTGATATAAATGGCAATACGTTATGGCATGGCTATAAATACTAAGCGTTGCATCGGTTGTCGCACTTGCGCCGTCTCATGCAAGATGGAGAACACCGTTCCTGTAGGTGCTTTTAGAGTAAAGGTTCTAAACAGCAAAGGAACACTTGAAGGAGATGCATACGAAGGAGTTTTCCCAAATGTAAGTATGGTGTTTACTACCTCGATGTGTCAGCATTGCACCACGCCTGCGTGCAATGAGGTATGTCCAACCGGAGCTGCGCAGCAACGAGAAGATGGGATCGTCTTTATAGATCAGGATATGTGTATTGGCTGTAGAACCTGTGAATCTGCTTGTCCATATGATGCCCGTTCTCTTAATAAGGATACCGGCACAGAGATAAAGTGCACCATGTGCATGCATCGTTTGGACGAAGGGCTAACACCCATGTGCTCATTCTGTTGTCCGGTGCAAGCTATTACAATACCGCCGTAAACGAGGTGTATACACTGTCGGTGAAATACAGCTTGCTCTCACATTCGTCGCCGCCGTGATTGAAAAAGGCACAGAGCCAAATACTTACTATATTTGATAAGTATTTAGGAAGAACCGATTGAATTGGCACTTCCTTAGAGAATAGCAAAAACATAAGAATGCAGGATAAATGAACGGAGCGGGATGACCATGAATGCTAAAGAGGAAGCGAGCTATGCAGAGTTAGTAGGGTCGTTATACTTACTTTTGGCGCAATGCTTGTCCCGCCCTACATCAGAATTAGCTGAAAAGCTTCTGGATAAACGCTTGCAAACAGCATTTGAGGAAGCCTTTGCTGATTCTAAGTCTCAGCAATGTGAGAGCGCTTTGATGAAGCTGGCAGACATATCCGGCAAGCATAACAATGCTGAGGACTTGAGACTCTTTCTGGAACTTGACTACAACCGTTTGTTTGTTGGGCCGGAAAAGCTACTGGCACCACCGTATGAGTCTGTGTATCTAAGCAGTAGAACACTAAGTAATTCAGGAATAAATGAGAAGATGACGATTGATTCAATTTACGCGTCAGAAATAAAGCGAGAATATGCTGAAGTGGGGTTTGTTCCGGCAGCAGAATTTAATGATTTTGCAGATCATATTGCACTTGAAATTGAGTTTATGGGACACCTATATGGGTTAATTGCCAAAGAGCTTGCAAATAACAACCGGCAATTAGACGGTGATTCTCTTTTGACAAGAATTAACAGTACAAGGGAAAACTTTGCACGGAATCATTTAAGCAAATGGCTGCCCACACTTTATGAGCGAGTGAGTAAAAACTCAAGCACAGATTTTTATACTGCCATTGTTGGTTTGGCTAAAACAATGGCTGAGTTGGAAAATGAGTCTGTGCGGTCTTGAAATATGCCGTGTTAAATCGGCAATAGGGTAAAGCTTGGTCAGACTGCCCAAAAACTACGTGTCTGACCCGAGTTGTCATTCCCGCGCAGGCGACAGTCCATAACATACGGCAAACACTATACTGAATAAATAGATTTCCGCCTGCGCGGGAATGACAGAGTGAGACTTTTCGGACACCTTGTGGTAAGCGGAACAACGAAAAACAACAAAAGGCGATTTATTTCTTTTGCAATTTGTTGAATTATGCATATTAGGGTTCGCAGAAAATCAAACAACAAACAGATTGAGCAGGAAGCTGATTGAGTATTTTCCATTATCTTGTAAAGCTTTGGCTGTAAGATTTGCACCCATGCTCTCTGCCAGACTTTTTGCAATTGTTAGTCCAAGTCCTGATCCTTCTTGGTTGCGCGATTGATCTAGCACAAAGAATGGTTCAAAAAGCTGATCTAGCTGGGTATCGCGTATTAAGGTGTCGGTGTCATTTGTAAAGCTTAAAACCACGTTGTTTGGTTTCACCTCCAGCCGGATACGTAGAAAGCTCTTTGCGTAGCGGGCGGCGTTTTGAAAGAGGTTTTCTAAGATGCGCTCCAGTGCATCTGCGTTTGCTAGTGCAAAAACCGGATCAGCGGGCATGCTTATCGATACCTCTAATCCGGATTTTTCGAGTAGCTGATATTGGCTTGCTGCTGTCTCATTTAACGCTCGGGCGATATCAATTGATTGTCTGTCCAGAGGTTCATTTTTTGCATTCGCCAAAGACAGCTCATAAAAATCGGCTATCAGGCGTTTAAGTGAGCTAGCTTTGCGCTCTATCGCGTCAAGAGCTTCCAAGCTCTCCTCGTTTAGCCCCACTTTATCAATCAGCGACAGATAACCAAGTATACCGGTTAGAGGTGTGCGCAGATCGTGACTGATGTGTTCGATCTGCGCTTTTAAGTTTGCTTCGCGATTTGCGTGCTCTATCGCGCTTTGTCTTATGTCGGCCAGGGTTTTGTTTATGGTTACAAGCAGCGACTCCAAATCTTTATTTGGGTTGGGGAGCCTTACTATGCGGTTGTCTTCAAGGTGCTTTGATATGTCGTTCAGCTCACCCTCCACATTTTTTATGGAGTGACGCAACAGGTAATAGCGAGCAGCAAAATACACCACTATTGCTAAGGCTATTACTAATAATATCTGCCACATAAAACGTCCTCCATAAGTGTCCTAAAATTTCTTTTTATCCCTCTCGCGTCTCATTTGTCATTCCCGCCTGCTCGGGAATGACAGGGGGCAGCGGGAATGACCATCTGCTTCTAGACCTCCACTTTTCGGGCTCGCCATATTCCTATGCCTAAAAAGATCAGGATGCTGGCAAATCCGGCTACCATGCATTTCATTAAGCCAAACGGATTGTTCCAGAGGAAATCGGCTTGTCCGGACATGTTTATTACAACCTCATGGGCTAAGAAATTTGAAGGCAACCAACTTGCGATATCTGCGACAAGATCAAAGCGCTGTCCGATGGCAGAAAGAGCTAGAGGTATGCCAAAAACTATTGCTCCCCAAAGCACTATTGCCGAGGTAGTGTTATTGAGTACAGTAACACAAGCTGCGCCCAAAATTATTGTCGCAATCACCGAGGGTAAAGCTGCTCCTACTCCTTGAAGCAGATATTGGATGGGTACCGAGGCAGGTCCTTCAAGCAATACGGTCGCGCTGACTATGTATACCAATAGAATGAATGCCATGCTGAGTAATCCCAGAATAATGCATACAAATATCTTACCTAAGAAGAGCTGAGTGCGCGAAATGCCTTGTGTTACCGCATTCTTAAATATCCCATTCTTTTTATCGTCGGCATATAAAAATGCGACCATAAGTCCTGCACCCAAAAAAAGAAAGACAAGGCTGGCAATCAAATTGCTGAGTGAAAACCAAACTGTGCCGTAGGGAAAATCTGCATCGCTTGAAGCAACAACAAACAAAAGAATGTTTCCTGCCAAAATAATTGCGCTGGTAATTCCTGTGATTAGATAGAAATCGCGGCTTCTAATGGCACGATAGAGCTCGCTTTTTAGATAATTAAGCATTTGCGTTGCTCCTTTCTTTTAAGTTGATGTAGTACTGCTCAAGAGACATTTGGTGGCGGCTTAGCGAGTAGATATCCATTCCATGTTCAGCAGCGACCTTGCTAAAATATTCAATTGGCCTACTCGGGTCAATTACGCGAATTGTGTTTTCCGGTAGCACCTGGTATCTGCTTTGTTGCAGCTGACGTTCAAGTAAAACGGCATACGATTCAACATTGGAGATCTTTATGTCGATAAAGTTTGAGCAGCGTTCTTTTAGGGTATCAACCGAGACCTCTTCAAGCAGTTGTCCTCGGTTTAAAAATGCATACACAGTTGCCAGTTGTTCAAGTTCCGGCAAGTTGTGACTGGAAAGCACAATCGTGATGCTACGTTCTTTGTTTAGCTTAAGCATCAGGTTTCGCATTTCGATAATGCCGCTGGGGTCAAGCCCACTGATCGGCTCGTCCAATATCAGTACCTCCGGCTCGCCTAGTAGAGCTATTGCTAAGCCTAAGCGCTGCTTCATGCCCATAGATAAGCTTTTAGCCTTCTTGTTTTTTGCATAGGCAAGGTTCACCAAATCAAGCACTTTGTTAATTGTGTCTTTGCCCGGTACGCCTTTTTGCAAACGATAATATTCCAGGTTGCCGGCAACACTAAGATTTGGATAAAACCCGGGCTGCTCCACAATAACTCCGGTGCGACTGCGTACTTTTTCCAAGTCTTTTTGCGTACTTGCGCCAAGGATCTGTATCTCGCCTTTAGTTGCAAACTGCAGCCCCGATAATAGCTTGAATAGCGTGCTTTTTCCGGCACCGTTATCGCCGATAAGCCCATAGATATCACCCGGATTTACTGTGATATTCACGTCGTTTAGCGCCGCAAAGCTTCCAAAGCGTTTGGTTATTTGCCTTGTTTTAATTACAGCTTCCATAAAACTACTCTTCCTGTTTTCATGCGTTTAATTACAGGAAAACTTTAGCTCGCGACCACTTAATAAGTACTCAAGAAAAAATAAAGAAAGGCTAAAGATTTCACGACACAAGCTCTTATACCAATTGGGGATAATGGGAGACACTCAGCCCCTACACCAACTTAAATCCTATGCCCCATACATTTTTGATGTATTCATCGTCCGGCGCAATGGCAGAAAGCTTCTTGCGAATATTGCTTACATGCACGTTAACTGTGTTGTCCTCGCCATAATAGCCGCTTTTCCAAACTAACTCATATAATCGCTCACGCGAGAATACAGTATCGGGAGCTTTAATTAGTGTGTGGAGGATATCGAATTCGTGCCCAGTGAGTATTACCTCTTTGCCCTTAAGCTTTGCTTGTCGCTTGGGCACATTGATGCTTAGGTTTCTAAAGGTGTAAATCTCATTTTCGCTGGTTGCATCTGTGTTTGTCGAGCTCGTATTCTTATAGCGCCTAAGCGCAGCTTGGATGCGGGCTACTACTTCTGCCGTCTCAAAAGGCTTGACCATGTAGTCATCAGCTCCCAAAGCGAGCGCTTCTACCTTGCTTTCAAGTTGCACCTTGGCTGAGATTACGATGATCGGAATATCCAGATTCATCTCATTGCGGATATATAAGATGAGCTCCTCACCGGTTTTTCCGGGGATCATCAGATCCAGCAGTATCAGATCGGGTTTTGCTTTCTCCAGTCTAAGTTGCGCTTCAGTGCCGGAAAATGCTTGCTCAACTGCGTATCCCGACTTTACACATATTTTTGCGAGAAGATTATTGATATCCGTGTCGTCTTCGACGATCAGTATGCTATTTGGCTTCAACCGGACTCTCCCTTCTTGCCAAGTATTAGCTTACCTCAAAATCTAGCTTCCCATGTTCTTCTCCATTTATTATAAGTGTGAGTGAGTGGATTCCGGGGTAATGTTTTCTTATGCTTGTACTGGCAACTAATAAGCAATTA
>QMCD01000660.1_pt1 | contig 25346 bp, 14 predicted proteins | sample 1821841 | NCBI WGS metagenome assembly QMCD01 (sample SAMN01991225, study PRJNA193472) | Termite gut metagenome, whole genome shotgun sequencing project. | isolation source: worker | host: Macrotermes natalensis | reverse complement strand
AGTTCAGAGGGGTCAGGGATATACCGTTCTTTATTTTTAGGCTGACTAAACTTTTTGCCTAAATAAACGATTACCAACAAGAAAATCTACTTGACCCAAAAAATTGTTGCCGTTCAAAATGTTGCCCACAAGGACACAAAGAGGGAAGTCCGGGTCAGCGGATTATTTTCATAACCTTAGGTAAGCAAAGCGCAACCTAAGGAAAAGATGAGCCAAAAACTGCCTGAAAGGCAGAATTCAGGCATAATTAGACAATGACTTTTCCCTATGTTTTCATTTTATCTCTTGTTATTTCTCCATTTCCACCATCAGAAAACCGTCTTGCTCTTCATCCTGATATTGCCGGCAAACTTTGTATCCGGCTGATTCATATAACCGTATATTATGAGTGCTGGAAGCGGCTGTAAATAGCTGAAACTTTTTAGCTTCGGGATTGGCTTTTTCCACTTCCGCAAGCAACCTTTTGCCCAATCCCCGTCTGCGATAGCCGGTATCTACCATCAGTTTTCCTATCCAAACCCGGTCGCTGTACACTCTATATTTTATGGATGCAATAATTTCCCCACCGGATACAGCCTTAAGAAATGTGCAGCAATCAAAGTCGGACAAAATGGATTCGTAGGTTTGCCTTAACGGCTCAATGTCGTAATTGCCGTGTGCTTCCGCTTCTGTTATGAATGCTTGCTTTTGAAGATGGAATATTTTTTTCAAATCGTCTATGTTTGCTGTGCTTATAGTAATATCTTCGTATTTCATTTTTTATATCGTTTTTTTGCAATAACACACATTATAAATTGCATTCATTTACAATAGTTTATCGTCTTTTATCGAGTGCTGAATATTCGTTGTATGTTTCATACATAACTGTTTCTTCCAGTTTTTTTCTTTCCGTAGAATGCCGCTCCGGGTCTAAGAATCCGTTTTCCGGATAGCCAAGAATTATTAATGCGGTTGGTTCTATGTATTGGGGTATATTAAATTCTTTTCTGATAATCTCCGGGTCAAATAATCCGACCATTACACTGCCAATGCCCAGCTCTCTTGCCGATAGCATAAGATGGTCGCAAACAATGCCGATGTCCAAATCGCCGGAACATTTATTGTCGAAAGGACGAATCAACTCATTTCTTGTATCGCGGCATACGATAAATACGCATTGAGATCCGAAGGTTTTATACGCCTTTTGTACTTTTACTATATTTTCGGGCTGCCGGACTACAATAATCCGCTGAGGCTGCCGGTTGCATGCGGTTGGGGCGAGTCGCCCGGCAGATAGAATCTGCTGTAATTTTTCCGTTTCTATTTGCTGTTCCGTAAATCCTCTTGTAGTGCAGCGCTGCTTCGCCAGTTCTAAAAAATTCATGTCTTTATTTTCTTGTTTATTATTCTTTTTGCGAGGGTAAAGATACAAAAAACGGCAAATTCTTGAATTGTACAGATTAATAAAAGAAGTACGACAGTCTACAACCGTCGCACTTCGATTCTTGTAACCAGCTAAATCTCTTAACACTTACAACACGAACAATTTATACATTCGCATTTTTCGCACTTGCAACATGGACACAGTGTTGTTTCCGTTTCTACTGCCGGTTTGCAACCGCAACCGGCTGTAAATTCCTTAATTTTGCCTTTGTTTTCCATTTTCTTATTCTTTTAATGGTAAAAAATAAAATTATCAATACAAAGGTAATATGGCTCAGGGGGTGGTGTCCAACTCTTTTTTCCGGTTTTTATGATAATCTTCCATTTCCTTGTCAATATGCTTGATTTCCTTTATTTTGGAAGAAAGTTCATCAAATTCAAGGGTTGGAAACTGCTTTTTCAGGTATTCGATTTTTTCGGCATACGGACAGTTATTTCCGGGACAATCGTTCATTGCTTCCACAATTTTCAGCGCAAGATTTTTTCTGAAAACATCGTCCAATAATAAATGATGTGCTTTCTGCAAGCCTTGTGCGGCAGCTTTGAATTGCGTCAGGATTTTGTCGGGATCGCTGTCATCGTTTATCATTTTGATAATTCCTTCCAGTTGCCCTTTGACAGTAGCAATTCTCTTTACAACATCTTCTGTTATTTCTTTAGGTATCATATAGCGTATTTTTAAAATTTGTGTAAAAATATAAAACACAGGGGGTATTCGCCAAATTTTCCCAATCGGCAAGAATAGAATACTTCGGAAAATAATTAATGCTAAAAAACTTTGCGTCTTTGCGCACTTTGCGACTTTGCGTTTAACCCCAAAAGCGCAAGCTTTAACACGAAGCCGCAAAGTTCGCAAAGCTGCAAAGAAATTTTCTGATTTTCCGAAGAGGTCTAATATTACAAATTAATCAAAATCACATCTTATATTATCCACGAAATCACATACTTCAGCTTTTCATTATCCGGAAAATCTTTTAAAATCTCAAATTTACCTTCAATGCCCAGCTCTTTACAGGTAAGTTCAAAATGACAAAGCGCGATTCCCATATCAATGGAATCAAATAGAAGGTAAGGGTTTTTATAAAAGTGTACCGCTTTATCGTCAACCAATGCCCGCCATTCCTGCTTATTGTTTGCAGAAGGCGCTAAACGAACCATTTCAAGTGGTTGTAAGAAAGTTCCTGCTGCGGATTTAGTCAGCGGACGGTCGAAATTCCCGTCAAAGAAAAGCTCTTCGAAAGATATGCGCGAAGCATGCTTGTTGTCTGCCCTGATAATATATTTCTCCAAAAATCGCTTCCTGTCGCTTGTATATCCGGCGGGCGACACAATTTTTAATTTCTCATTTGGCTTGAGCTGTATTTGTTTTTTAAAGTCGCTCCGGCTGAAAGAGCCTCCCAGCCAACACGTTCCTAACCCCAAATCCGTACAAAACAGGACTGCTTGTTCAAACATATATGCCGCCGCGGTTTCGGCAAAAGGCGCTTCCTCGTATATTAATGCCAAATAATCGCACGCACCTTTAATCCATCCGTAAGTTCCTAATTTTACAGGTTTTCCGTCAGAATTCACATTTATCAGTTCTATTCGTGCTTTTGCCCCGAAAGGAGCTTGCAGTTGATTGATAAACTCTCTAATTTGATTGATATGCTCTTGTCGCAACGGCTCGCCGGTATAAGTGCGAACGGAACGCCGTTTTTGAATTGTTTCTACTATGCTCATAATAGTTTTAGTATATTTTACCGGTAATGTTGTTTTTCATTTAGATGGTAAAAATAATATTTTTTATTTCGCTTTTTTACTTTTGAATTCATATATTGCCTCTTTATTCATTTCCGCAGAAAAACAATTAACCAGGCGGGAAAAAGAAATTTTGCGGTTAATCCGTCAATAATCACCGGAAAAACATGTTGGAAAAACCGGATATTGATAATGCAATGGAAGCTCTTAATGCGGCACGAGATTACAGCATTATCAAAATAGCAAGATTGGTAAAACACTTGCCAAAGTCTTTCCGTACTTTTACCGGTCTAAATTGTGTAAATAAATGAATCTTAACGAAACAAGCAGACAGGAATATATTTCGCGAATGAACAAGGTGATGAACTATGTGGACAGGCATATTGACGAGGCGTTGAACCTTAACGTATTAGCCGGAGTTGCCAACTTTTCGCCTTATCATTTCCACCGTATATTTACTTTTTTGACGGGTGAAACTCCCGGAAATTATGTTCAACGAATGCGTGTCGAAAAAGCGGCGAGGCTTTTGCAAAACGACAAACGAAAGTCAATAAGCGAAATTGCTTACGCCTGCGGATTTGGAAGCGTATCGCTGTTCAGCCGCTCTTTTCGTGCTTATTTTGGCGTTACGGCAAAAGAGTTCCGTCTGCGGGAAAAAGCCGTTTTTGTGAAAGACGGATTGCGGTATAGCAAGACCGGACAATTGATAAGCAAGAATTTGAAACAGGAATTTGATTTTGATGCGCAACTTTACACCGTCAAACTTAATAATTTAATTTTTATGAACACAAAAGTTGAAATCAAAGAAATGCCGGAAATCAATGTGGTGTATATTCGCCACACCGGCCAGTACAATCAAATCGGAAAAGTTTACGAAAAGCTAATGAAATGGGCGGGTCCGAGAGGGCTTGTCAATTCGGGAACCAAAACCATCACCATTTATCAGGACGATCCGGCGGTAACGGAAATAGAAAAAGTGCGTCAAGACGCTTGTATCACGGTCAACGGCGATGTGAAAGTTGAAGGTGAAATCGGCAAAGCCACTATTCCCGGCGGGAAATATGCGGCAGGTCGTTTTCAAGTGGATTCAAAAGGTTTCGAAAAAGCGTGGAATACCATGTGTTTATGGGTTACCGAGAGCGGATACCAATTCTGCGGAAGTCCGTATGAGTTGTATTATAATTCTTTGGAGGAAGACATGCACGAGCAATTCGATGTGGAAATTTGCATTCCGGTGAAACCGTTATAGCAAAATCTAAAACAAAGTTCCGAATTAAAAGAGCGATTGAAGAAATGTTCTCTTCCTCGCTCTTTTTGTATTAGAAACCAACTTATTTTGTACCGGATAAGTTACGGTTCTTAATTCAAGCTGATAAGCAGATGGCTGATTTAGACATTTCATCATTCTACTGCTTATCCGACTTCTTATGAAACATTTTTTTTCTGTGACTATCCGGTCTTTTTCCAGGTTTTCTTTTTGAGAAAAAACGTTTGTCAGGATAGTCCTTCGGATTGTAGGCAGGAGCTTCTCCTAACTGTTCGGGAACAGGAAGCTTAGAGATGTTTTTTTCTAAAAACTTCTCAATACGTGCAAATTTTCCCTGTTCGCGCTCCGAAACGAAGGTAAGTCCGGTTCCGTCTTTTTGGGCACGGGCGGTACGGCCGATCCGGTGGATGTAATCTTCTGCATCGCGCGGCACATCGTAGTTAATCACAATATCAACATTTTCAATATCAATACCACGAGAAACTATGTTGGTGGCTACGAGGATGTTTATCTTTCCGTTTTTGAAATCAAGCATCACCGAATCCCTTTCGTTTTGACCTAAATCGGAGTGCATTTCTCCAACCAGCAAGTGAAGCCGCTTGAGCGTTTTATAAATCTCCCTTACCTTCAGCTTGGACGATGAAAAAATAATTACTTTATCGTATTTTTTCTCGTCAAAAAGAGTTTGGATAATTCCGATTTTCTGCGTTTCGTGGCAAATATATGCGGCTTGCATAATTTTTTCCGCCGGTTTGGAAACAGCAATATTGACAAAAACAGGGTCTTGTAGAATGTTTTGTGCCAATTTTTTTATTTTTTCAGGCATAGTTGCCGAAAAAAGGATTGTTTGCCGTTCTTTCGGTAATTTCTCGACAATTTGCAGAATATCATCATAAAAGCCCATATCAAGCATACGGTCGGCCTCATCCAGGATGAAATAACTTACTTTTGAAAAGTCGACATTTCCCATACTGATATGCGAGATCAACCGTCCCGGGGTCGCCACCACAAAATCGGCTCCGAGCTGCATTGCTTTTTTCTGTTGATCCCACGCCATGGCATCATTTCCACCATATACAGCAACCGAAGAGATAGGGAGAAAATAAGAAAATGCCTCCAACTGCTGGTCTATCTGTTGTGCCAACTCGCGCGTAGGCGACATGATAATAGCGTTTACCGAATTAGGATCGTGCGACTCTTTAAGCATTTTGTTCAGCAACGGCAACAAATAGGCAGCGGTTTTTCCGGTTCCGGTTTGTGCGCACGCAATAATATCGCGGCCTTCCATGATAATCGGCATGGATTTTTCCTGTATTGGTGTCATCTCCTTGAAATTCATGGCAGCCAAGCCTTCCATGAGCGGTTCTTCAAATCCTAATTCTTCAAACTTCATAACTTATTATTTTTGCATGCAAATATAACAAAAAAAGAGGTCACAAAAATTAGCGGCCTCTTTTTTAATCTTCATTTACAACGTCTTATTTTTTTACCAGTTTATTAGAATAAACTTTCTTGTCAATCTTCAAACGAAGAATGTAGTTTCCTGCTGCGATATCAGAGGTATTGGCGTTGAAAGCATAATCACTTTTTTCGAGTTTTTCGTTTACAATTTGCTTAACGGCTTTACCGGTCATATCAACGAGGTCAATCTCTACTTTTGCATCTTTATGCAAGGAAAAAGTTACGCGAAGATCATTTTCAAACGGATTAGGCGACACATTGAACTCGAAATTTTCGATAAGCGTGCTTCCTTTTTCACTTATAACGTCTTTTCCTGATTCTCCAAATTGGAGTGCCGGTGTTTCATAGAAAGCCTCTCTTGTTTTACTTCCGCAAGCACATTTGCAGTTGGTTTTAATTTCTGATTCCAAAACAATTAACACCGGATAACGAACACCTTTTGCAAAATATTGATAGCGGATACTGGTTATTTGATATTCTTCCTCACTGCCGCTTACGGTTTGGAAGGTCTGTGTGTACAGTTTTTCTACTTTTACGCGAAGAACGTCTTTATAAACATTTCCGTCAGGTAAAATCAAGGTTCCTGTTGCATCGGCTTGCGTAGTGTAGGTACCTTTGATAGGATTTACTTTTCCGTTGTCGAGGTAAGAATAAATACCGTCCATTATTCCTTCTATTTTTTCGCCATAGTAGAACGGAAATTTGAGGTCAATAATCGGTTCGTTAAAACGGATTTTTACGGATGAGTTTTCCAAGCCCCAATATTTCTTTTGTGTTTGGCTGATTTCAAAAATGGTATTTTTAGCGCCACCTTCATCGCAAATTAAATTCAGATTATTGTTGCTTGTGATAGTCCTGTCTTCCGACTGACGAAGTACCATTCCTTCATTCAACTCTTTTGATTGGGAGAAATCCCATACTAAACCGGTTCCTCCTGCTCCGGGAGCTTGATATTCTATTTGTTTTAAATTGCGAACATCTCCCGGACGCAACGCATTACAATCGTAAGTAACGCTTTGAGCGAAAAGCGCAGTTGTAGCAAATAACGCTAATGCGAATGTGTATACTTTTTTCATTTTGTAAATATTTTAGTGTTTTTTAATTGATTGACTGTGATAAATTTTACAAAGTTATATTTTTTTCCGGTATTTCTGTGTAAGAAAATATTAAATTTTTGTTGCAGACTTAATTTAATGTTTAAATTTCGTTATTCTCAAAAAATACACTATCTTTGCGGCTTACTTTTTTGCTTATTTTTTGCATAAATTAACTACATTTGCCAATATGAAATTGTTACAAAAGAAACTGTCTAAATATGACGCGCCTCAAAAAGTAAAAGAGGCGGGTGTTTATCCATATTTTCGAGTAATAGAAAGTGACCAGGATACAGAGGTTATCATCAATGGTAAAAAAGTATTAATGTTTGGCTCAAACAGTTATTTAGGCTTGACAAACCATCCCAAAGTCAAAGAAGCAGCTATCGCAGCCACGCAGAAATATGGGACTGGATGTGCCGGCTCTCGCTTCTTGAACGGAACGCTGGATTTACATATTGAACTGGAAAAAAAATTGGCTGCATTTGTCGGCAAAGAAGATGCTATTATTTACTCAACCGGATTTCAGGTTAACATGGGAGTAGTCCCTGCCTTGACCGGAAGGGAAGATTACCTTATCTACGATGAGTTAGACCACGCGTCTATCATGGCAGGGAAGCAATTATCTTTCTCCAAAATGCTTAAATTTAAGCACAATGACATGGGATCATTAGAAAAGGTGTTGCAAAAATGCGAACCTGATAAGGTGAAGTTAATTGTGGTAGATGGTGTATTCAGCATGGAAGGCGACATAATCAAGTTGCCGGAATTAGTTGAATTGTCAAAAAAATACGATGCAAGCATTTATGTAGACGAAGCACACAGTTTTGGTGTCTTAGGCAATCACGGGCGTGGAGTCTGCGATCATTTCGGATTGACCGGCGATGTGGATGTTATTATGGGGACATTCAGTAAGTCGCTGGCTTCGATCGGCGGTTTTGTTGCTGCTGATGAGTCGATTATCAACTGGCTGAGACACAATTCGCGTTCTTATATTTTCAGTGCAAGTGCTACCCCGGCTGCTACAGCTGCCGCATTAGCCGCTTTGGAAATCATGCAAACAGAGCCTGAAAGAATACAAAAACTGTGGGAGGTAACCCATTTGGCATTGGACGGATTCCGTTCGCTCGGATTTGAAATAGGACACACTGAAACACCTATTATTCCGCTCTACATACGAGATAACGAAAAAACATTTATGATTACTAAAATGCTATTTGATGAAGGTATCTTCGTAAATCCGGTAGTAAGTCCGGCAGTTCCTTCTGCCGACACGCTAATCCGTTTTTCACTAATGGCTACGCACACTAAAGAGCAAGTTGCTATTGCACTTGATAAAATTGCCAAATGTGCCAAGTTGCTGGGAATTCTTTAAAAAAATATCAAGGAAAATAAAAAACGCGGGGATTGATAATATTTCTCGCGTTTTTTTGTACCGGAAAATTCGGTAATGAAATTAATTTTGCATAAAAAATCACCGGATTTAAGATTGGTAGAAAAAATTGCAAATCGTAGTTTTTGCAACTATAATTGGTAATGCGTACCTCTGCGGATTTAGTTTATATTATATTTATTGCTTGTGAAATTTTCCCAGTGGCAGAAAACAAAATTTTCCATTCTCACACAATTGCGTAAAATGGAAAATCTTATTCTCATCAATAAAGGCAGATACAAGTTAAAATCAATGTACAACGATAACTTTGAATTGCTTTTGATTATCAACCTTCAATATATAAGTTGCATTCGGTAAATGGCTGAAATCCAAAACTACTTCTTTACCATCATGTTGTTTTTTGTATATTTCTTTACCATTCATATCATACAGTGCGACTTCCCGCCATTCGGAACGGTCGAATAATATATTTATTTTTCCGCTTGTCGGATTTGGGAATACTTTTATCGATTCATTACTAATCGTCAAGCTCTTATCTACATCTACCGATTCCTGATATACGATTTGGATCGTATCGCTGCCTAAACAGTTGTCTGCGGAAGAAACTTGCACCCAAATTGAAATCATATCATCTCCGGTATTTTCTACTGTTATCGTTTGTGTGTTAGCTCCAGTACTCCATTCGTATGATTTGAACCCATCGCCGGCATCCAATGTTACCGTTTCATCCCACGATAAATTCCGGTTACCACCCAAGTCCACTATCGGATCAGGACTGATAGTCAGGTTCAAAACAACAATACTGTCGCAGCCATAAATTGATTTCAGTGTATCGCGGTAAGTTCCTGCTACGGTTAGGTCTTTACCGCCAAAACGATATGAATTACCTTGACAGATAGATGCCGTGATTGGAATTGAATAAACTTGATTAACTTTCAATGTCAGCACAACAACGCTGTCGCAGCCATGAACTGATAGCAATGTATCTCGATAAACTCCCGCTGCTGTCAAATCTTTACCGCCAAAACGATAAGAATCACCTTGACAGATAGATGCTGCAATTGGAGTAGAATAAACCGGATTAACTTTCAATGTCAGCACAACAATGCTGTCGCAGCCATGAATTGACTGCAATGTATCACGATAAGTTCCCGCTATTGTCAAATCTTTACCGTCAAAACGATAAGAATCACCTTGACAGATAGATGCAGCAATTGGAGTAGAGTAAACCGGATTAACTTTCAATGTCAGCACAACAACACTGTCGCAGCCATGAACTGACTGCAATGTATCTCGATAAGTTCCCGTTGCTGTCAAATCTTTACCGCCAAAACGATAAGAATCACCTTGACAGATAGATGCTGCAATTGGAGTAGAGTAAACCGGATTAACTTTCAATGTCAGCACAACAACGCTGTCGCAGCCATGAATTGACTGCAATGTGTCACGATAAGTTCCCGCTATTGTCAAATCTTTACCGTCAAAACGATAAGAACTGCCTTGACAGATAGATGCTGCAATTGGAGTAGAGTAAACCGGATTAACTTTCAATGTAAGCACAACAATGCTGTCGCAGTCATGAATTGATTGCAATGTATCTCGATAAACTCCCGCTACAGTCAAATCTTTACCGTCAAAACGATAAGAATCACCTTGACAAATAGATGCTGCAATTGGAGTAGAATAAACCGGATTAACTTTCAATGTCAGCACAACAACACTGTCGCAGCCATGAACTGACTGCAATGTATCACGATAAGTTCCCGCTGCTGTCAAATCTTTACCGCCAAAACGATAAGAACTGCCTTGACAGATAGATGCTGCGATTGGGGTTGTTGCAACCTGGTTAACTGTTAACGTTAGTTGAACAATACTATCGCAGCCGTTAACCGTTTGTAAAGTATCCCGGTAAACACCGGAAGTAGTCAAAGTCCGTTTGAAGAAATCATACGTTTCTCCTTGGCAAATACTTGCTGCAAATTGCTGTACCGGATATGGCTTTAATTCAAAATGGGCAATTATTGTGTCTTTACCGGATATAACCGGTTCATAATTTTCTGTTGTTGAGATGATAGCATTATTGCGCGTCCAATGTTTAAAATTATAACATGCTGTTGCCCGGGCAAACATACTTAATGTATCACCACAATTATACGTACCGGCACTATTTCCTGATATTATTCCACCGGCAAGAGGTTCTACGGCAATATAAACATCATGCACTTTTAGAGCATAATTTGCCCTGATATCCAGATGTTCCGTTACAATCATATTTAACGTATCTCCGGTAATAGACGTTCCGTTTACTGTCCAATCAACAAAATCATAGCAACTTTGAGGAACTGCAATTACACAGATTGTATCCGAATAGTTATAAATCGCACTGGTATCTCCCTTTATTGATCCGCCTGTTACGGAATAAATTAAAACATCATAATTTTGAGGTTCGAAATTTGCTGTTAAGTGAGTATTGTTGTATACGGCAAAGTTATGTCCATCATTTCTCGAAATAAACTCACCGGATCTTGTCCAGCTAACAAATCGATAACCCATACCAGGCAATGCTTTTACACGAGCCGTATCGCCATACAAATAGGTAGTGTCACCTATAACATTTCCGGCATTGACAGGATTTACATCAATTGAGATTTCGTATTCAGGTAAAAAGTGAGCTACTAAAACAGCTGACTCGCCGGCGACAAAACTTATTACAGAATCTCTTTGTACCAATTCATTATTTTTTGTCCAGTGAGAAAATACATAACCATTATTAGCGTTAGCTCCCAATGTTACCAATGAGCCATGATTATATGTTCCGCTACCCATAGCTATACCGCCTTCCACAGGGCTGCATCCGGTTGAAATCGTATAGTTAAGTTCACCTGTTTCAAATTCAGGCACATTCTTCATTTGCTCTACATTACCCACATTGTCTTCCGCGATGGAAAAGAATTTATACTTTGTACTATGCTTAACTGAAAAAACACAAGTACTGTCGGGTAAATAACTGTTATAAAGCGTATAGGCTTCTTCATTAACGGAAACATACAATTTATAATGCTTAATGCCGCTTCCTTTTAGATCATCCTGTCCTGAGAATACAATAGCGACAGTAGAGTCATTTACATAACTACCCGTAAGAGAACTTACGGGAGCTCCCGCATCAATGATATTTGACCATAAATTGGTTTCTATAGGGGCATTATCATCAAATACAATCGTAGCCTGGGCTAAAACGGTGTCGCCGGTTGCTGTCGTCTGAGAAGGCAAAATGCTGAAATTTACATATCCTTCCCCATTATGTATATCGGGATTATTAACGGGTAAATATCCCATTTGGGCATCTACCGGCTCTACACCCGTCTGCGGGTCAATAGATTGAAAAATCCAGAACAGTTCGCGTTTAACTATATCCATGCCGGCGGTTACATCCAGCCATACGCCCAACGAATCTTCCAGATCCAAGCGCTTGTAATAGTTAGTGGTGTTTTGCGGAACGGTAAATACAAACGATCCGAAACCAAAATCACTTAAGCGGAAGCTATTGACATTCTGCTTATTACTTACCGGATAGGTTATCCTTACTCTTGTCGCCGGTGCAGTGGCAAAATCAGGCGAATTTTCGTAAAAAATGGTATAATCCATCTTGCCGGTCTTAGCGATCATTTGTTGTTCGGCATAACCTGTAGGACCGGTAATCTCATTGGGGTCAAATGAGCATTGTACCGGAGCAATATAAAGCACTGTTTCCCCATAGCCAACTCTTTTTTCGACAGTGTCGCTGTCTGTTACCCGGACTGTTACACTAACTTCCCCTGTTTGACTAACAGTAAGCGTTTCTCCTCCCCAGCTATAGGTATATGGAGGAGTTCCTCCTTCCGGCGTTGCCTTTAATACAACGGCAGGATTATTGCACGACCATTGGCTAATAACGCTAATGCTTACGGGGAAAGTACATTCATCTATACTCTTTATCGTTAAGGATGTAGTAAATAACGGTTTATCCAGACAGATTTCGGCAGCTATTTTAACTACATAATCACCCGCTTTCAAACCGGAAAAAGTAACGATATTTCCACTTTTACTCCCAGCTTTAGAAGGTGTTATTGACGCCACGTAACCTGGTTCCTGAGGCAATACTACTTCAATAATTCCTCCTACGGTTCCACCACAGTTTTCATGTTGCTTAATGGACGCGCTCTGGGCATTGAGGTATATTGGGAATAACAATAAAAAGAAAACACAAATTGTTATCCTGCAATAGTTTATTAAAATCCTGTTAGATACCTGTTTCATTATTTCCGGATTTTAGAATATTATTAATTATTATCTTTTTCTCTTAGTATTTTTTCCTTTAAGGGTTGTTTCCCCACAAGCATCACCAACTCCGTCGCAATCAATGTCTTCCTGATCCGGATTATAAATGTAAGGGCAATTATCTGTCTCATTTGAAATACCATCGCCGTCTACATCTGTCTCACAAGCATCACCTTCCCCGTCGCCATCCTGATCCGCCTGATCCGGATTATGGACAAATGGACAGTTATCGCAGGCATCGCCAATGCTGTCGTCATCGCTGTCTTTTTGATCTGAATTATAACTACGCGGACAATTGTCAAGGTGGTTTGAAATACCATCACCATCCATATCGTCATCCTGGTTGTTAAAAATACCATCGCCGTCTATATCATCATCACAAACATCTCCCACTTTATCTCTATCAAAATCGTCCTGATTAGGATTAAAAAGGGAAGGGCAATTATCGCAAACATCGCCTATACCATCTTTATCGCTGTCTAACTGATCCTGATTATAACGAAGAGGACAGTTATCGCAAGCATCGCCTATACCATCATTATCAAAATCTTCCTGCAATGGATTGTACTTATAAAGACAATTATCACAGGGGTCACCATCACCATCACCATCAGAATCCTTTTGGTCAAGGTTATAGTGGCAAGGACAATTATCCACGATATTGGAGATTTCATCACTATCTATATCATCAGAAACAAAAAAATCTCTTATATCATGATTACTCAAAATACTCATCAAGTTCATCGCTAAAGAAGTTGTATCTCTAACTCTTGAAACGTACCAGTTATTATCACTTTTTCTGAAATGGTATGGTATGGCAACTTCGTCATTAATTTTCATAACACACATCAAACCATTATACATTTCAAAGGCAACTAATAATTTTAAATATTGGACTGTTGATAATCGTTCTATAAATGAACTTCGAACTGCTTCATTTGATAATAGAGTAGAAATAGCTACCCTATCATTGGGATGATATGCATTGACTATGTCGTTGAGAATTCCTGTTTGGTATGCTGTAAATAAATTGCGCATGGCTATTAAAAGCGGATTGGACGTATTAGATGTCGAACTATTTACAAACCAATCTGTATCGTTTTCCGGAAGCAATCCACTAAACTCATAATACAACAAAGAATCACACAACAAATATGCGTTAGTATGGGAAAAATACACTGTATCATTATTAAATGGGATGGCTAAACGATATTGTCCCATATTAAAATCTTGGCAATTAACATTAAATCCAAGTATTGTTATCACTACTATTGTAAAAAATCTTTTCATCATTATAATTATTTATCGAGATTTGTATAATGGAGGCGAGCACAATGACACAAGTGGATATTCTATTGAACCATCAATAAATGAGAATACGGTAACATTGGCAACTAATGTCAGGTCAAAGCATACACTTCCTACTTCGAGTGATGGTTTAGGAGATACACAGGCTGTAACGCTGGCAGAAGGAGATGCCTCTAACATTACTGCAGCATCTATCAGTGCGCCTCCCAAAACAGTAGCAGACGCTCCAAGACCTAAATCTATCCCAACAGAACCGGTAGCACAAATTTCAGGAGCATCACACTGTTGTTCATAAGATATTTCCACAGATCCGCTTACTCCAACAGAAAGTCTACCATTTATTGAAGCAAGACCAGGGATCCCGACTATAGCAATATCACATCGACCGCCTATAGAGAAACCTATACCTCCTGCAGCATTTATCACTTCTTTTATTGGAGGGTTATTATTCTGACAACATAACGCTCTTTCCGAAAATCCAACATTTCCAGTCGGAGTAAATCCGTCAAGTTTACATGGAGACATTTTTCCTTTAGAAGCAACTTCATCCAAAACTTTTTCTATTTCTTTCGATAATTCTTCGAAATCATTACGGATAGCATCTATAGCTCCTAAAATGCCAACTTCTCCACCAACACCTAAACCTTTCTGATCATTAATGACAGTTACGGTTGTTGAAATGGTTTGTGGTTTTCCTGCTTTTTTTTCAAATACCACTGACATTGTAGTACTTTGAAAGAGTGAAGAATAGTTTTTTGTTACCGCTTCAACATACTCTTCGTATCCGGCAGGATTCGTTACAATTGTGTAATCATTAATATTAACATCATCTCCCGAACTAAAACAACCATACTTAGGAGTTACTGATTCTATTGTAAAGTCATTATAATTAACAGTCACACTACCACTTTCTTCACCCGAAAGACAAGCCCGCTTTACAGTAAATGTAGATTTAGGAGATACCGGCTTGATTGTTATGGATTGCTTATCGGTTTCGCTTAAAATAATTCCGTCCGAAGTAGTCCATTGATAGCAACAATCACTCCCTCCCCCCTCGGCAGTCAGCGTAATTGGTTCGGGTTCTCCGTCTTTCACAAGAATATACCTGTCTTCACCGGCAATCCCTCCTGCATAGACCAAACTTGCCTGCAATACAGCAACCAATAAAATTGTTATCTTAATAATCCGATTCATATTTTCGAGTTCTTTTATTTTCTATTATTTTTATTATGGTCTCTTTTTTATTGTAAATATCAATCCACCTCGCGTATAAGCGTAAAAAGTTACAGATCCATACGTTCCGGGACGTAAAACGCCCTGTGGTTCTCCCTCTATTTCCAGCGTAACAGGCAACACTAGTTTATCGTCTTCTAACAAAGAGGTTGGCGACAAGCTGATAGGAGAATTAGCATGGCTATATATATCAACTACAGGGTGTAAAATGTCGGTAGTACCTAAGTTTGCATATTCAAGTGTAATGGCGATTACCCTATTCGGACGGGAACTATTCGGCAAGATGAGGCTTGTGGAAAGCTTGTCCTTTGCTCCATCTACTATTTCAAAACCATTTTCCACATAGTTTTCCCCTTCGCAGAAATTAAATGCTCCAAGTGCATACTTGCCTATATCCTGCCCTTTTAAGTCAAACACGGCATACACTTTATGGAAATCGACAAAAATAAGCGTATCGGCATCAATAACAATGCTGTCCTTTTCTAACCATACTTCCATTTGCGGCGTAAACTTAGCTCCCAGCAGTTCAACCGTTACCTGCCCCGTATTTCCACCGTTATCCGGACTTATCGAACGAATTTCAAAAGGCAATATATCGGCTTGCAGAATCATATCCTGATTATCCGCTACCGGAGTCCGTCCGCTGACATTCACGCCATAATAGCTTGATAGAGTAGAAGGAATATATACCTGAGGATTGGCGGTAAACTGCCCATCGGAAGAGATGTCATAATTGATATTATCCGCCATATCATTCAACTTAATATATAAATTGTTGGCAGCCCCTTGCAGTGAGTCGGCAGAATGCAAGTGTACTAACACCGTTTCGCCTAAAATAGTATCAGTTTCCAGCTTGTAATCGTTGCCGAGGTTGTTTAGCAAATTATCGGACAACGGCGTATTTACCGGTAAACTTTTCAAGCGAACCCGAACCGGATAAACGGAAGCAGCCGTATTGTTGGCTTTATCCGTCTCGTTAAAGGCATTTAAGACATCGGTTTTTACGATGAGGAAATAATCGCCCTCCTTGATACCCGAAACACGAGCCGTAAGATTGCGGCTTACCGAACCATACGCAGGCAGATTAACGGAACCGGTCACCTGTCCCAACAGTTTACTGTTGATGTCAAACAGCGTATCCTGTGAAAGGTAAACCAAATCTTTCAGGTTGTTACCCGTCATAGGTGTATTGGCATTATTGCGGATATCATAACTTATATGCAGGTAGTTGCCCGATATTATTTCGGCCTCAGCCTGTATGTTGTATGGCTGTAAATCACCCGGTAGAGGTAAATGTACTGCAACAGACGCGCTTGCCTGATTGTTATTTCGTCCGTTGTGTTCGTAAACTGCATTGAGCGCATTGGCTTTCAACCATAAGATAAAGTTGCCTTCTTTTGGCAACGGAACAGTCACCAAGACTGTGTCGCAATAGCTTTCACCGCTCATGAGCGACATCCGCCTCAATTGGTTGTTCAGCATAGCATCACTCGCAAGAGGTGCGTTAGGGTTGGAAGAAAAAATAATGTAATCGTTCCAGGAGGCGTTGACAATATTTCCCGTACCGGCATTCTTAATGGTATAAGTTACAGGGAAAGGCTGTCCGCTTACAGGTGCATCCAGTACGGCAAAGTTTTCAATGATTAAATCAGGCGAAGGAACTGCAGAAACAGTAATCTTTTTTCCTATGAAATTATTGGCGCGGCTAATGTCATGATTTGCCGTCTTGTGGTCAATCACCGCTATCAGGTAATAATTTCCGTCCAATCCGTTAGGAATGACACAGCTTGCCGTAACAGTATAGGTTCCGTCCGGCAAGAGATGCCCAATGTGTTTTTGTTCCTTCAGGAATATGGATGAAGCAGTAAAAGAAGAATCGGTTGAAAGATAAAAACCATCAAACCAAGTATCTGTCAACGTATTCTTATCACTGATGTTTTTGGCTTGTAATTCCACGGATATAGTTCCGCCCCAAGGTGTAACTTCCGGTGCTTGCAAGGCAATAGCGGCCAAATCCAACGGATATTCGTCAATGACTGTTTTGCCGGATACCAATACGTTATTTTCTTCTGATAGATGTTCGTAATAATAATCGTCTGCATCGGTAAATACCAGCAAATAATATTCACCTGTTGTGGATGAAGCCGGAATCATCACATTTAGATTTTCAATGTATGTTTCGCCTACATCCAGATTTCCTCTTTTATTTACCGTATGTAAAAGTGTAGCAGTATTGTCTAAGAACATTTTACGGGAAAGGTAAATTTTGTCGTTCCAAGTTCCATTAGAGATAGCTGCCGTACCGGTATTTTTCACTTCATACTGCATGGCAACAGGATTACCGGCTATACATGTATCAGGCTTTTCAACGCGGGTAACAACGAAATCAGCCCAAGGTGAGAGTGTCACGGCTATTGCCTCACTTTGTTTTACATTGTTATTTGTGTTGTTTTCGCATACGGCATCGCCGGCATTTACCTTAGCATATAAATAGTAATTTCCATTAATACCGTCCGGTAAATTACAAACTGTTTGCAATGCCAGTGTTGCTGCCGGATTCAAATCTAAAACAACATCATGTTCTCCGATAGCTATGGCTGTTGTTGCATTAAACGTAACTTGTGGGGAAGCGTAAAATTTAATTTTAACGGCTTTATTACTAACTATTCCGTTGTGGTCATTCTTAAGCGTGTAATCAATGGTTATTGCCTGTCCGGAGCTTCCTTCGGCAGGTACGGTCAAATCCGTAATAATCAAATCCGGCGATAACAAACTTTGAAGATCCGTTCTCAACCTATTGTTTCCGGTATTACCTAGCTCAAATACCTTTTGATTGACGTCCGTAACGGCATAAATGTAATAGTTTCCGGCAGAAAGACAAGGAAGTTTTACATTTACGGTTTGAGTGATACTGTCTCCCGCCGCCAGTGTCAACGGATAATCCAACGTATTCAGTAGAGTTGATTGGTTTGGATTATAGGTAGTAGAGGTTGAAATATACAGATTGTCGGTAATGGTTATATTATTAACATTGCCGGTACCTGTATTTTTTATTTTCCATGATATGCTTGTATTTTCTCCGGCAACCAATGGATTTGTGTGGATTTGCATCCCGGCAAGTTCCAGATTAGGACACACGATTCCGGTAGCATGAGCGCAAGCCAGGACATTATTATCTTTTCCCGTATACTCGAAAACATGGCTCAGGGCATCGGCGTACACAAAGAAGTACCACGTGCCGGAAATATTATCCGGAATGGTTATTTTCTGTTGAACCACATAGGAAGAGTCCACAGTCAGCACGCCATAATGAGCATAATCAGCCACGAGTATAGCTGTTTGCAAATTAAAGGTAGAGGAAGGGGACAAGTAAATCCGGTCTCTCCAGTAGCTTTCCGGCGTAGGGTTGGCGCCTATATTGCTAACGGTATAGCTAATCGTACACTGCTCCTTCACACTTGCAACAGCCGGAACCGTTAAGTTAACCGGAGCCAAATCAGGCGGAGGAGTCAGGAATATGGTTAACATTGCCGTACTACGATAGGTATTGTTTTCCTTGTAAACACTTTCGTAAATAGCATCAGTTGCATTCGTTACCACGAAAACGTAATAATCACCCATAATATAATTAGGGATTTGCAGGGTTTGGGTGGTTGTATAACTACTGTCTGCTTTCAGTAATTCGTTATTACGATTGATATTTTTCAAGAAACGGGCGTTTTCATTCAGTTCCGGATCCGGACTGATATACACGGCATCGACCCATGAACCTTGGGCGGAAACAGTTCCCTGGTTTTTTACTTCGTAAGTCAAGTTCATCGTTTGTCCCGAGAAAATGGAGTTAGGGAACGAAGTGCTTGCTACAGTCAAATCAGGAACAGGTGAAGGGTATATCTCGAACTGATTATAAAAGAAATTATCATACTTGCCGTATCTGTCCGAAACTTCCGCCTCCATTTTACTACCTCCGTAAGCAAATAAATACGGATAAGGCACTCCGGAAATATCCGGCGTATAAGGTACCGGAGGCACCGGAGATCCGGTAGGCGTCCAATCAATAGATGACATGGAACTCATATCTGTCGAAACAAACAGGTAGTAAGTTCCTGTCATCCGTTCCGGAATGTCTACTTCTACGGAATTGTTATAGCTTTCCCCTATATTTAGCCCCTGCACATTAGGAACAGTAGCCAATAAGTGGGAAGTAGTCGAATTACTTCCATCGGCTGCAATAGAAATTAACCAGACCCGGTCATACCATAGAGGTTCTACCGTAGTACCCTGCCCGTCATTTTTCACAGTCCACGTTACTGTGGCTGTTTGTCCGGCATAAGCGGCAGAAATATTTACCTGCGTTACATGCAAATCAGGTAATCTTCGCAGCTCAAAAGAGCGAACATCGCTTTCTGCCTGCGTACATAAACTTTTGGCTACAATTTTCCAGCGGTATTTATTCCCGTAAGCAAAATTACTTGAGTGTGTATATTGAATGGCTTGTAAATTTGCTTTAGTCGGTTGTGCCGGACATTGGTCTGTTTCATTCCATAGATAAAAATCGTAAAACGATGCTCCCATAACTGATTGCCAGGAGAAAGTAACCGACAGATTTTGCACAATAGTGTTGTCTACCGGGAACATATTGTCGGAAAAGTTACCGATTTGCAATTGAGGTCGAACAGTAATCGTATAATTCAAAGAAACACCTTCATCAGAAGTTACAGTATAAACCAACGTATCCGGCTGTCCGGAAGTGTTTATCAATTCCATTTCCGGAAGAATACCTGAACCTGTTTCCAAATATCCTGTTGTATGATTGGGTTGTTTTGTAATTTGCCATGTCACATTTACTCCTTGATATAAAATTGGAAAATCGACTAATCCGGTAGAGTCTCCCGAACAAACGGATTGCGCAAACATACCTTTGCCTTCAAATTCATACGCTCCGATATCGGATGCAGATCCGCTACCGCCATAATACGGAGCTCCATAACGAAGATTGCCGTCTATGTCGGCAGTAATCCATGAAAGCTGTTTTCCTCCGCTTTCCGCTTTCGTCGGAATATTTGTCTGCACGTCGAAATCGAAAGGATTAACTGCACTGATAAACGGCACATCTTCTTCTACAGAATTGCTTTCCCGGCTATCGTTCAACAATGTCCGGTAGGCATCCAATGTGCTTGCCGAAGCAGAAGAACTCCGGTATAAATATCCGTTATCCTTGTAATAAATATTGTTGTTGCTTTCCGGTAAAATAATGGTATTATTTTCATTGTAAAAACAATACGAACTATTATTGGAGGACTTATTAATAAAGATATTGTTACAGAGGCTTAATCTGCCATTGGAAGAAGACTTTCTCAAACAATAAGCAGCGGAGCTCGTTGTAGTTGGAATATAAACCGTATTATGAGCTAAGTATGTCGTATCCGTTGTGTTTGAACTATTCAGATAAATTCCTGTCGATGTGGCGCAAATAACATTATTAAAGATTCGCTGATTATTCCCATAATTCAAATAAATACCTGTGCCGGCATTGTAAATTTTGGATTCCTTTATAGTAAAGCCATTTTGTCTATAGGAACTACTGTAATTATAAACATAGATTCCCGTATCTACACCATCTATATAAGATTTACTAATTATATTTCCCATATTAGAAGCGCTATTTGTGTAAAAATAGTAACCATAACTTGCATCTTTTATAGTAACGTTATCTGTTTGAAATGCCTCTGTTGTTCCCGATATGTAAATACCATAATTATTAGAAGCATTTCGTAACTGAATGTTACAATTGCGCAATTGAACATTGGAGATATTATTAAGATAAAATCCCCGTTCAAGATAGCTGCTGCTTGCCGTTCCTGCATTCTCAATGTCCAACCCATCAAAAGTGATATAGTTTACATTTTCCAGATAGAAACAGGCATCCGAATTATTAGAAGTACCGGATACGCTTAATACCGTATTACCGGCATCAACATCTGATTTGCGGAAAACGACCGGCTTGTCAATCGCTCCCCCGGAAACAATCCGTAAGCCGCGGTAATCCGTCAACAGAATATCATGAACTTGCCCTGGCACTGTTTCAAAAATAGTAGTATCCGAAACAGAGCGAGCATTCAATGTACTAATGGCTTCCTGGAAGGTATTGAAATTGCGCCCATTAGTAGGGCGTACATTATCTATGGTGTAGATACCATGTAAAGGAGATAAGTCTGTATTGTCCTTTATCCCGTCAAATTCGTATGCTCCTATATCCGGAGTTAACGAATCTCGTTCAATTCCATCTATGTCGGTCAATATCCATGACAAAGGTTGTCCGCCGCTTTCTGCTTTGGTTGGTACATCGGTTCTGATATTAAAATTGAAAGGAGATACTGTACTGATAAAAGGGACCTCAACCTGATGAGAGTTGTTTTCACTACTGTCGCCAAACAATTCTATGTATTCATTTACCGTATATTTAATATCGGACGAATTACTAAAAACAGCACCTCGTTCGCAGTAATAAATATTGTTATTGCTACTTGGCAGAATACTATTACCTTCGGATCTATAGCAACGGGAATCACTACTAGTCGATTTGTTAATGAATATATTGTTGTAAAGCCCGAACCTGCCATTAGATGAATTTTTTCTCAAACAATAAGTTTCATTTGTAGTAACAGGAATATAGACTGTATTATGAGCTATATATACTGTATCTGCGGCAATGGAACTCCCCACATTGATTCCGGTTGATGTGGCATGAATAACGTTGTTGTAGATACGTTGATTATTTCCATAATTCAAATAGATCCCCGTACCGGCATTGTAAATTTGGGATTCCTTTATGGTAAAGTTATTTTGTCTATAAGAGCTACTATAATTATTAACATAAATTCCTGTATTTACACCATCTATATAAGATCTACTAATTGTATTTCTCTCATTATTTGCATTTGTATAAAAATAGTAACCATAACTTGCATTTTTTACAGTAACATTATCTGCTTGAAACGCATTTATTGTTCCTGACGTATAAATACCATAGTTGTTGGAAGCATTTCGTAACAGAATACTGCAATTGCGCAGTTGAACACTGGAGGCATTAATAAGATAAAATCCCCGTTCAAGATAACTGCTGCTTGCTGTTCCTGCATTTTCAATATCCAACCCGTCAAAAGTGATATAATTTACATTTTCCAAATAGAAACAGGCATCCGAACTATTAGAAGTACCGGACACTCTTAATACCGTATTACTGGTATCAATACTTGACTTTCGGAAAATGACCGGCTTGTCAATCGTTCCCCCGGAAACAATCCGTAAACCGCGGTAATCCGTTAACAGAATATCATGAACTTGACCCGGTACTGTTTCAAAAATAGTAGTATCCGAAACAGAACGAGTATTCAAAGAGGTAATAGCTTCTTCAAAAGTATTAAAATTACGTTCTTCCGTTGGACGGGTGTTGTCTATGGTATAAACTCCATGTAAAGGGGATAAGTCTGTATTGTCCTTTATCCCGTCAAATTCGAATGCTCCTATATCTGGGGTTAACGAATCTCTTTGAATTCCGTCTATGTCGTTCAATATCCAAGACAAAGGTTGTCCGTTGCCTTCTGCTCTGCTTGGCACACTGGTTATTATATTGAAATTAAAAGGAGATTCTACACTGATAAAAGGTACTTCAACCTGATGAGAATTACTTTCGCGATTATCACTTAGCAAATTCTTGTATTCGCTTACCGTGTATTTAGTAATAGTTGAATTACTGTAAATACCTCCTCGCTCACTATAATAAATATTGTTGTCGCTGCCTTGCAAAATATTACCATTATCGGTGGAGTAATTGCTAAAGCAACGAGAACTGTTGCTGGTCGATTTATCTATAAAGATATTATTGTAGATACCCAGTTTCCCGTAGGAAAACTGATGAGTCCTCAAACAATAAACCGTATTTGTGGTGGTTGGGATATAAACTGTATTATAAGCGATATATACTGTATCTGTGTCAATGGAACTTCCTATATAGATTCCGGTTGATGTGGCATGAATAACATTATTGTAAATTCGTTGATTATTTCCATAATCCAAATAAATACCTGTATTTGCGTTGTAGATTTGAGATTCTTTTATGGTAAAATTACTTTGGCTATAATCATAGTTATAATTATAAACATAGATTCCTGTATTTACACTATCTATGTGAGATTTACTAATTGTATTATCTTTACTATTTGTATTTGCATTGAAATAGTAACCATAAGTTGCATTTTTTATAGTAACGTTATCCGCTTGAAACTCATTTACAGTTCCCGATGCATAAATAATATGAATCTCTGATACCTACATTTTCTATTTGTAAAGCATTTACTGTTCCTGATGTATAAATACCATAATTATCGTAAGTGTTTCGTACCTGAATGCTACAATTGCGCAGTTGAACATTGGAGGTATTAGTAAGATAAAATCCCTGTTCAAGATAGTTACTACTTGTTGTTCCTGCATTTTCAATGTCCAACCCATCGAAGGTAATATGGCTTACTCCATCCAAATAAAAGCCGGCATCGGAGTAATTTGAAGTACCTGTTACTTTTAATAACGGATTGGCACCATTTCCCGATTTACGGAAAACAACCGGTTTATCTACAGCATTTCCTGAGGCTATTTGCAATCTTTCTGCAATGTTATGAACTTGTCCGGAAATGACATTAAAAATAACAGAATCAGATGTTCCATTCGTATTTAATGTATCTAAGGCCTCTTTAAATGTATTAAAATTTCGATTTCCGGTGGGTAAAGTATTGTCGATAGTATAAACGCCGGCAAGAGGATGCGTCTGACTTATATAAATATTATCAATAGCCGCCGGAGGCTGTGTCCCAACACTTCCGTCAGTTCTCCACGTAAAAACCAACCGTTTGGTCTGACCCAATAAAGTTTCCGGTAAAATAAGCCGCTCTTGTTTCCATCCATTACTGAAATTGAGACGGGAAAACAAAAGATTTTCCGATGGAACAAAATTTCCTGGAACCGGACTATAGGTAGTATCCGTTAAACTTACTTGCAAATAATCATAACTACTTTCTCCTCCTGCATTCCAATCGAATAATAATACGAATTCTTCTCCCTGCGGAAATTGAATATCGTGATATATATGGGTTATACTACCTCTGTTTATATCATAAACATTTGAAGCACCGCCGTCACTGCTGATATAAGCGGACTTTCTGTAACTACCGGCATAAGCAGTTGAATCTATATACCACTTGTTAACTTGCGTTTCGTTTACAATAGTCCATTTTGAATTAGACTCATTCTCAAAATCTTCTGTAAAAAAAGGTAAATGCTCTGGAGTTTGTCCTATACTGATATTACATGTTGTTACAACTAAAGCCAAAAATAAAATTAACTTTCTCATTTGTCTACTTTTTCTATGATCACCAACTCATATATATTCTTATGTATGAGAAATTTATTTAAAATTTCGGCGTAAAGGTGTGAAAAAATATTTATATATCAAAGATATTTATAAAAAATAACAAAATAATATATTTTATTTTTCGATTCATGTATAAGTACAATTAATAATACAAAACAATATACTTTTTTTTAAAAAATTGTATTGTTTGTATTTGTTGATAGCATATAAAAATAAAATAATACTCTATAATTATATTGTTTGCTTATCTATCTTTTACCAATTAATTTATGAATTATATAACTAAAAAACAAATGCATATCGTTAATCTTAAAAAATATAAATACATAAAAAAGCAAGTATAATATATAGGATATCTTGCATCGATATTTATTCATATTCAATAAGTACATCATCTTAATTAGTTTATATTATTGAGAATAAGGAAGATTGTAGATGAAACAAAAGCTGTAAAAATTCCGTTAGGGATTCAAACCCGGTAGAAAAGAAAGGTAATGAGAAATCGCAAGCCGTAGGTTTGCAACCTTAACAGGCGCTGTTGCGTACCTGACGGCACGCTGTCCGGCAGGAACTTTATTTTCTACCGGACTCAAATGCCTAACGGCATTAAAAAAGATCTCTCTATTTTTCATTACATGCTGATTGTATATAATATAAATTAATTTTGAAGACATACTTATTAAT
>QMCD01001776.1_pt1 | contig 25347 bp, 28 predicted proteins | sample 1821841 | NCBI WGS metagenome assembly QMCD01 (sample SAMN01991225, study PRJNA193472) | Termite gut metagenome, whole genome shotgun sequencing project. | isolation source: worker | host: Macrotermes natalensis | reverse complement strand
CTTCAAATGATACCATTTTTGCATCGGACCGTTCCACTCCTCGCAGAAGTTCTAAATAACAAGCAGTCATAACTATAACAGATATTGGGCGATCCCGCAAGCGGGAAGAACAATTCGCCTTCAGTATAAGACATGCGCCTTTGCGCCGGGCCGGCGCGTAAAAATGAGGGCGGGTGTGAGCGTTGGCGGAGCCAATGCCCGCACCCGCCCGTTTTTTACGCCGACCCGGCGTAAAGGCGCACGTTAATACTTTACAGGGTTGCTTGTCAAATACTTCTTTACCATCAGCGCCACTTTAAAGATAATGGCGTGGTCGAACTCGCGCAGGTCAAGCCCCGTGAGCTTGCGTATCTTTTCAAGCCGGTACACCAGCGTGTTGCGGTGGACGAACAGCTTGCGGCTGGTCTCGGAGACGTTAAGGTTGTTCTCACATATGAGACAAGAACCCTTCTTCCCGACCAGTTCCTTATAGCTCCTATGGATTATGACAACGGATGGACAAGGATAAACGCCGATATTACCGGCGATAAGCTTGTTATGAAAGCCGACGGCTTTATTTCGATTCAGGAGGGTTCCACCACATGCGAATTTGTTGTTCCCGCCGCTACCATTGAGGCAATGGGCGACAGCGGATTAGGCTTCCAGGTTCAGAACGTTACTATTAAATCCGCCGAAATCACAGCAGGTTCCCCTCAGGCGGCTCCGTTCATTATTTCCGACGAACAGAATGAAGATTATAACTTTAACAGGATTTCCTATGAAGAGCTTACCGGAAAGACTGCCGACGCCGCTCCCGCTGCCGACGCCGCTCCTGCCACCGATTCCGGTGAAACCGCCACCGCCGCAACGGGAAATACAAGCGCCGCAGTTATGGTTTCCGTTATGGCTGTTGCCGGTATGGCAATTCTTACCTCCAAGAAGAGAAAGTAATTAATAACCTTATTAATGATTATATAACGGCATAAAAATTTCCGTATTTTTCATAATAAAATATGCTTTGCAAAAAATACAGCTCATAAATTCCTCAGCTGTTATTTATTAGGGAAAATAAACAAAAATAGTGCAGAATTATTATTAAAAATATATGTTGTGTATTTTTAAGTATAATGTTATAATTGAGTGTGTAAATAGGCATTCATTTATGCCGAAAGCTATTTTATGCCATTATAAAAATTGGAGGAACAAAAATGAAACTAAAAAGAATTTTTGCAGGTATCATCCCGGCGGCTCTTGCCGTTTCAATGATGACTATATCTGCAGGAGCGACAAACTGGGCTAACGCATCCTATGCCGATGATAATCCCGATACCGTAAAAATCATATCAACATCAGCCGATAAGGTAACCTTTACGGCTACTGCCGACGGCGTTGCGCCGAAGTGCAGGGTATCGCTCTCGGATTTGGTTGCGGACCCGGCAGACATTCCTAATATCAAGAGCATGTCCTGGACCGTTACATATGACGGCTTTACCCCTGATGTGCCGGCAGAAAATAATGGTGTAACCGGCATAGGCGGCGGTACATATGCAGCCACGACGAATTCGGTTGGTTACTGGATTAACCCTGAATTTGACGACGCAGGAGCAGGCTACTGGGCAAATTCTTCTTATTCGGCTGAAGACTCCGTTAAGTATCTTCTTCCCACTTCCGTTCCGCAGGGAGCAGAGGGTGAAGAAATGGTATTTATGGACTGGTCTAACTTCCCTCTCGTAAGTAATAACATCACTATTTCAATTTTAAATTTCAAGATTTTTGACGCTGACGGCAATGAAATCGCACAGGCTGAATATGCAGGCGGCGCCGCTCCCGCAGCTGACGCTCCCGCTTCCGACGCCGGCACGACTACTTCCGCAGGAACAGGCAATACTGCCGCTATGGCAATCGCCGCCGTTATGGCTCTTGCAGGCACCGCCGCTGTTATATCAAGGAAAAGAAAGTAATTAATTATCAATAATTTAATTTGGAGGAAATTTAAAATGAATTTAAAGAAAATAATCTCTGTTATCGCCGCCGCCGCTGTTTCAGTTTCCGCTTTGGCATTCAGCGCAAGCGCTGCTTGGACTGATACTAATATGGCTGACCAGAACGCTCTTGGCATAGCTGTTGCCGGCGTTCCCGTAGAAGATTACGGCAAGGCTGATGTAGAAGTAATGACACTTCCTGATGGAATGACACTGGCTGACATAGCTCAGGTAAGAATAGATTTTACCGCTACTGCCGGTGAAGTAAATCTGATTTTCGGCTATGAATCAAACGGCTGGTGGGGACAGAACGCTTTAAAAATCGAAGACAACAGAGAAGGTTATATTTATAATGTTCCCGCTGATTTAAAGGATTTCGAGTATTTTAAAATAATAGTGCGCGACAACTGGAACGGCATTGTAAGTGAAGCTACTGTTACAATACTCGACGCAAGCGGCGCTGAAATAGCATTGTCCGCTTATGCTCCTCCCGCTGAAGAAGCTCCCGCTGATGATACAGCTGAAACTGAAGAAACAACTGTTGTTGCTGAAACACTTCCTGCAACAATAGACGAAACAGAGTTTGTTGAAGATGAAGAAATCATCGTTGAAGACGAAGAAATCATCGTTGAAGAAGAAATTGTTGAAGAAGAAATCGTTGAAGAAGAAGCAGTTGAAGTTGTTGAAGCTGAGCAGACAGCTATTCCTAAAACCGGCAATACTGCAGCCGCTGTTATTTCCGTAATGGCTATCGCAGGAATGACCGTTCTCGTTTCCAGAAAAAGAAAGTAATCTTCGGGATTATAGTTTAAGGATTCAGAGTTAGCAAAAATACTCAGTAATTATTTAATTATGACTAAGTACGGCCGGGTTTTAAACCTGACCGTACTTTTTATCTGATTACACATTTTATTATGTCTTAAGGGTAAAATAAAAATCTAAGCCATTGCAATTAAATGAAAAATATGCTAAAATGAAAACATAATTTATTAAAGGTGGTAGCAATTTGATGAACAAAACAGAATTTCTTGCCCAAATCAATAAAAATCTTCTTACGGACGCCCGTACGGATATAAAAAACGCCGCGGTAAAACAGCTTCATAATGCGGTTTCAAGGGCTGTAATGGGGGATATTATTCCCTTATGGGAGAAAACCGAAAAACGGTATAACAACGGCAGAAGGGCATATTATCTTTCGGCGGAGTTCCTTATGGGACGGGCAGTCTTTAATAATCTATACTGCTCCGGACTCTTAAATGAGGCAAAGGAAATTTTCAGTGAAAACGGAATTGACATATCCTGCCTTGAAGAGGCTGAAGACGCCGCACTGGGAAACGGAGGATTAGGACGCCTTGCCGCCTGTTTTTTGGATTCTGCCGCCGCGTGTGAGGTTCCGCTCAGCGGTTACGGGATACGTTATAAATACGGGCTTTTCAGGCAAAGCATAAGCAACGGCTTCCAACGGGAAGATGCCGACGCATGGCTTGAATACGGGGACGCCTGGAGTATCCGGTGTGAAAATGACACTGTCAGGGTGGAGTTCGCAGACCAGACTGTTAATGCAGTGCCTTATGATACTCCTATTATCGGATACGGAGGGAAAGCGGTAAATACTTTGCGTTTATGGCAGAGCGAACCTGTACGGGGATTTGATTTTTGCGCATTTGACAGCCAGGATTACACGAAAGCTTCTGAAAGCGCGGTTTTAGCCGAAGCAATTTCAAATGTCCTGTACCCTAACGATAATTATGAAAAGGGACTTAAGCTTCGTTTAAAACAGCAGTATTTCTTCGTTTCAGCATCTGTTCAGGATATTATCAGGAGATATAAGGCTTCTCACGGTGATGATTTTTCAGATTTTGCCGGATGCTATGCCCTGCAGCTTAATGATACTCATCCTACCGTAGCTATTCCTGAGCTAATAAGGATTTTTATGTTCAAGGAAGGTATGTCCTTTAAGGAAGCCTTTAATATAGCTCAGAAGACCTGTCATTACACTAACCATACCGTCATGAGCGAGGCGCTTGAAAAATGGGATATTAACCTTTTCAAGAGCGTTATACCTACAATTTATGAAATAATCTTAATGATAGATACGCACTTAAAGAAATATCTGACATCAATAGGTCAGTCGGCAAAGCAAATTGCTGAAAAGTCTGTTACGGACGGCGAAAGGATTCATATGGCAAGAATGGCTGTGTTCGGTTCTTCCCATACCAACGGAGTAGCCGCTCTTCACACGCAGATTCTTAAAAATGACGCGCTTAAGGAATGGTATGAAATTTTTCCTGAGAGGTTCCAGAATAAGACGAACGGTATTACTCCAAGGAGATGGCTGGGGCTTTGCAATGAGGAGCTTTCCTCGCTTATTACCGAAAAAATCGGAAACACATGGATTACAGACCTTTCAGAATTACAGAAACTTAAAAAATTCGTTGACGACAGGGATACTATAAACAGGTTCATGCAAATTAAAAAACTGAAAAAGCAACAGCTCTGCGATTATATCGCCAAAAAAGAGGGAGTATTATTAAGCCCTGATTTTGTGTTTGATATTCAGGTTAAGCGTCTGCATGAATATAAAAGACAGCTTCTGAACGCTTTTTCAATAATGGATTTATACTTTAAAATCAAGGAGAACAAGCTCCCCGACCTTCAGCCGACAGCTTTTATTTTCGGAGCAAAGGCGGCTCCCGCCTATAAACGGGCAAAAGGGATAATCAAATATATAAACGAAGTGGCAAAGCTTGTCAACAGCGACCCTGATACAAAAGGCAAGCTGAAGGTTATTTTTGTTCAGAATTATAATGTATCCTATGCCGAAAAGCTTATTCCCGCCGCCGACATTTCAGAGCAGATTTCAACAGCCGGGCTTGAAGCAAGCGGCACCGGAAATATGAAGTTTATGCTCAACGGAGCCGTAACCCTTGGTACCCTTGACGGCGCTAATGTTGAAATCGTGGAGGAAGCCGGATGGGAAAACGAATATATTTTCGGATGCCGCGTCGAGGAAATCGAAAAAATCAAGCCTGATTACAGACCCAAGGAAAAAATCTATTACAGGAACGAGAGGGTAAAAAAGGTTTTAAACACCCTTGTTGACGGAACCTTCAATGACGGGGACACGGGAATGTTCGGAGAACTCTTTAATTCGCTTACAAACGGAACAAGCTGGCACAAACCCGACCATTATTTTCTGCTTGCCGACCTTGAATCCTATGCTGATACCAAGCTTCGCGCCTTGTATGATTATAAGAACAAAGAAGTATTCGCTAAGAAATGCTGGATGAATATCGCATCTGCCGGTAAATTCTCCTCTGACAGAACGGTTGCCGAATACGCAAACGAGCTTTGGAAACTGTAAATCAATCGGATTTTTTGGAATATACTTCCTGCTCTCAGTTTTTAAGTGAATTTTATAACTCCGTCAGTTGTTTAAAGGCGGAGTTTTTGTTATTTATTATTAATTCATATATTTCCTATTGACATAGTAGGATTTATGTGATATAATACAAATAAGCATTTATAATTAATTATTTAAGGAGAAATCATTATGAAAGTTTACAGAAAATTCAGCGAACTTATCGGACACACCCCTCTTCTCGAGCTTGTCAATACAGAAAAAGCCAATAGTCTGGATGCAACTATACTGGCAAAGCTTGAATATTTTAATCCGGCGGGAAGCGTAAAGGACAGGATTGCCTCCGCGATGATTGAGGACGCCGAGGAAAAAGGATTATTAAAACAGGGAAGCGTTATAATTGAACCGACAAGCGGAAATACGGGTATCGGTCTTTCCGCCGTGGCAGCTTCAAAGGGATACCGGATTATACTTACTATGCCTGAAACAATGAGTATTGAACGGAGAAACCTGCTTAAAGCATACGGGGCGGAGCTTGTACTTACGGAAGGCGCAAAGGGAATGAAGGGCGCGATTGAAAAAGCCGGGGAGCTTGCAAAGGAAATTCCCGGGAGTTTTATACCGTCTCAGTTTTCAAACCCCGTAAATCCTGCCGTGCATGAGAAAACCACAGCCGTTGAAATATGGGAGGATACGGACGGAAAGGTGGATATTTTAGTTTCAGGCGTAGGTACGGGCGGAACCGTCAGCGGCGTCGGCAGGTATCTTAAATCAAAAAATCCTGCAATTAAGGTTGTTGCCGTTGAGCCTTCCGCTTCCCCCGTCCTATCAAAAGGAGAAGCGGGAGCACATAAAATCCAGGGAATCGGCGCGGGATTTATCCCCGAAACCCTTGATACCTCCGTTTATGACGAAATAATAACTGTCGATAATGACGATGCTTTTGCCGCAGGAAGAAGCGTTGCGAGAAATGAAGGCATCCTTATAGGGATTTCTTCGGGAGCGGCAGTAAAAGCTGCGGCAGAGCTTGCTAAGCGTCCTGAAAACAAGGGTAAGATTATAGTTGTAATATTACCGGACACAGGCGAAAGATATTTGTCAACGCCTATGTTTGCGGACTGACGGTTGCTAAACTGTATTAAAACTTATTTCAAATTTTATTTTAACGGTCGACCACATAGGGCCGACCCTGCGTTTGTGTGTATAATGTTAATTATGCGGCAGCCCTTTTAATATTATTAATCTTTATTCTCTGATATTAGAACACGTTCAATTGCATAGGGTGTAACGTTATATTTTCTGGCGGTAAAATCATTAAGCAATTCATAATCATATTTCGCGTTTTCTTCTTCAAATTCTTTCTCAGAAACCTCCTTGTCATTTATGTAATATATATTAGGAATAGGTGCGCCTTCAGGAACAGGGTCAAAATTTACAGGTTCAAAATCCAAACTGACAACGAACACCATTTCATTATTTTCAAGTTTGTAAATACTTTCGTATCCTGAACCCATATTATAAAAATTACTATGGATATATTTTCTGTCAATATCAAATTGGAAATTACCCCAGCTTCCATATGTGCCTAAATTTAACAGGTCGTCCTGATTAACGGTAAATATTTCTACCCCGGCTGCATGAAAGCTTTTTTCAGCCAGAAGTAATTCAGGGATACCGTTTCCGTCAAGGTCATAAATGTTGAACATTGCTCCTCGGCTGTCAATGTATTCATATAATTTATCATAATAATACTTTTGCCATGTTTCAGTAAACTGGTCAGGGAACATATCAGTCATAGTCTCTTCCGAATTTGCCGGTATGGCGGATGTTGATTCAGATGTGACAGCTTCTGATTCCGCAGAAGAAATAGTTTCAGTGTTTTCCGGTTTTATTGCTTCTGTGCTTTCAGAACTGTTACCTGAACCTGAGCTTGCACACCCGTTAAAGTTTAATATGACCATAACCATAACTGGTAGAGTGATAAGCAAATTAATTTTATTTTTCATTTGTAACAACCCCTTTGTTATGATTTTTATAATGTATTGTATATTTATATTATATCATCTGTATTAACTTTTGCAAGTTACAATTTAAATACAGATATAGGTTTTCTAAATGACACACAATGAGATGTTTTGAAAGTGCAGACCAATGTCAACAACTTAAGCAGAAAACTAATAACTTTCTAATCATAAGCGGTCAATGGTCAGTGGTCAGATTTCTGGTAACTGGCGTCTGGAATCTGGAATCTTATTGTAAAGTAAAATTTCTTAAGTTGTTGTCATTGAAGTGCAGACTGGAAGGCTGAAACCCTGAAACGAAGCTATACCGGGATTTCCATATTGAAACAGCTTATCATGACGATTTAAATGACGCCCGCTGGATAGTGAATAACATGGATTCTATAGCAAAAGCTATTGGCGACGGAATTATAGACTATATAGAATCTGAGAATAATTGATGAATTGAAATAACTCGTTTTATTAAATTCAGGGGATTTGAAGCAAGGAGAGTGGAATTCAGCCGGTAGTAATTGATGTAGCCTTCCACTCTCCGTTTTCATTCAGAAACATATCTATATCAATAAAGATTCCAGATTCCATATCAGGATTCTCGGGAACGGTAAGAAAATAAAATAAAACACTATTACTATTGTCATGAATAATAATATTATACGGACTCAGATTAATCGTTTTTTTTGAGACAGGTGTTCCTACGCTCACCCAACCGTACTCAATCAACCTGTTAAAATCTTCCTCGTATTCATAATGCTTTCTCAGTTCCTTTATATCATTACTTACAAATGCATTTGCTATTTGATGGGCGGTACTATATAAAGATAACCCGGGTTCTTCAGACAATGATTCTATATCAACGTAAAACTTTTCAACATAACCATTATAAGAATCATTGTAAATAAAATATACACCATCAAATACTAGACCTTTATATTCATAAGTTCCTTTTATACGTGAGAAATTAAGAGTTGTCTCATAGTTCTGTTCTTCGTTGTTATCAACTCAAAGGCTTGAACTTCTGTGTTAAAGCTGTTTTCCGTTTGATTATCTTCCATTGTTTCCTGATTTTCACCGCTTACTGGCGTTGTGTTTTCAACTCCGCCGGGGGAGATAGGTTCGGAGCATCCTCCAAAAGTAAACGCTGACAAAATATAAGAAAGCAAAAGAGCAGGTAATAGTTTGTTCATTGCAATGTCATCCTTTCTGCGAGTTGTTCATTTAAAACATTTTTTTCGAATAACCGCTGTTTTAATGGCGGCGGTTACTCTTAATATATGTCATAAAGAACAACTGGAGATGGTCTTTTTTTAGTGCTATCAGATATATATAAGGTTTTTACTTCTCCGTTTTTATTGGTATATGAAATTCCTCTATGCGGCATTAATCCGATTTCCGGAGATTTTTTTAATCCTGCACCCAAGAGAAGTCCCCTTCGCTACGGGAAGGGGTGGCGGGCAGCGTCTGCGCCCGACGGGGTATGTTTCCCCAAATGTAAAAAATTTTCCGTTTTACTGTAAAAAAAAGAAAAATTATAAACCGTCTCAGACGGAATTAAAATTATTCTTTGGTCATAATTGTGGTGTTCATCAATCGGGTCAGAAAACTCGTAATATGAATCATAAGTGTTCAGCATTTCATCCGTCAGGATTTTTATACTGACTTCATGCTCTGTTGCATCTTCAGGCAGTTCTGTGGTATTAGTTGCTTCAAGAACAGAATCTGCCGGTATGGCGGATGTTGATTCAGATGTGACAGTTTTTGATTCCTCAGAGGAAATAGTTTCAGTGTTTTCCGGTTTTATTGCTTCTGTGCTTTCAGAACTGTTCCCCGAACCTGAGTTTGCACATCCGTTAAAGATTAACATAGATATAACCGGTAAAGCGAGTAGAAAATTAATTTTACACTTCATATATAACACCTTTCAAATATAATTATATAACATCTATATTATATCATCTGCAATTATTTTTTCAAGTTACAATTTAGCAACAAATGTTAGTTAATAAAATGAAACTAAATGAGATGTTTTGAAAGTGCAAGCTGGAAGGTTGAAATCTTGAAACGAAGCTATATCGGGATTCCTTTCAAAAAAGATGACATTGCATGAGATGGTTGGGGTATGATATAATATAATCAGTGAACCTGTCAACAACTTAAGCAAAAAACGAATAACTTTCTAATCATAAGTGGACAGTGAGCAGTGGTCAGTGGTCAGATTTCTGATAACTGGAGTCTGGAATCCAATGTCAACAACTTAAGCAAAACGAATAATTGGTCAGTGAACAGCGGTCAGTGGTAAGATTTCTGGTAACTGGCGTCTGGAATCTGGACTCATATTGAAAGTAAAATCTCTTAAGTTGTTGCCATTGATCAGTGAACAGGAGCTAATACCAATTAAAAATTAACAATTAACAATGGCGGTATACCGCCTGCGGCGGTATGATTTTAATTTGTTATATAGTAGGTTAAGTTTAAAACACTAAACGTGTTTTAAACCAGCACACAGTGCGTTACGGCGTAGCCGTAACCTACTATACAGGAAGTTTTCCGCTGCTATGCAGCGGACAGTGAGCAACGCTCCCGTTGAAAACCCTTTAGAGTTTTCAACTTAACGCACTATATATAAACATTTTATTGTTACAAGCTTGAAACAATCAAGTGATATTTTTTATTCTGTATGTTTCCTATTGGAAACTGATGTAAAAATGTTAAAACTCCCTTAGGTGTATTAATTATACATTTCAGGGTGAAATAAAAATTAAGGAGAAATTAATATGGCAACAACATACGGAACACCTAACAGACCGGCTTCATGCTCAGGCGGGGTCCAAGCAATCCTTCAAAAACTTGCAGCGGAAGCGGCGGCACTAGCAACCCTCCCAGATCGCCCGTAATTGATGATAACGGGCAGCCGGTTAATTTAAGCAACAGAGAAATGGAGGTATATGAGAAAAAAATATACGGGGAAATTATGGATATTTTTATTGAAAACCCGCTTAAAAATTGGGAAACTGCTGTACTGTCTAACATTTCTGCATATGACGGTCAGGATACATCATTTTTATCGTACTTAGCATATCAGGATTTAGATAGACATGATGCTTAATATCTGATACCGGCTTTTACATCACCGATAACAGCGTTGAATGTACTTGTGTCAGTTCTTACCGTAATAACGTCGCCGATATTACCGTAACTGATGGGTACTGCCACACAAAACAACGCCTCGCCATTGAATTCAATCATCCTGAACCCGGTGTTATAATCGGTGCACACGGGATGTCCCCACTTATTAACACCATCGGTTTTACTAACAGTAACGATTCCGTCTTAGGAAAAGAATAGGTTATTTATTGCCGGAGTAATCCGGTAATAAAACCATGCATACAGATTTATTGTAAAAGTTATATTATTTATGGTAATATGGAAGATAGTTCGTTATGTATATCGGATTGTCATAATGCAGTAATTTTCGGTTGAGATAAAATGTTTTAGAATGATATGTGCCTTCAGAAAAACCGGTTTGATTATAAGGCACGCCGTTTCCGGAAAGCCATACTCCTAATTCATCTATCAAAGCATTGTGTTCATTAATGGAGTTTATTACATATTTGTCAGTTAATTCATAGAGTTCAGTATCCTTATTATATGTAAAAACAACGGCGTCACTTGTTTCATCAGGATAATCATGAGTAAATAATTTATCAGATTCATTCATAACATTAAGACCTACATCATGGGTTGAGGTGCTATAGTCAAAAACTTCTCTGATAACTCCTTTACTGTAATAATAATACTCGCCCTCTAAAATGAATTCTGGTATTTCATCACCATTTACATCCATAAATACAGCAGTTTTATCCTCAAAGTAATCGGCTATTAGAATACCGCCTGTAAAGGAAGCACTATATTTATCAACAAAAAAATCAATAAATGCTTTCTGCCATTCTTCCAAATCGATTTTATCAGATTCGTTTATGGGATTTCCGGATTCATCATAAAGAGGAACATGTGAAACTTCTTTTGTTTCATCATTAACTCGGTACCAATTAATGGTAACATAATCTCCTGTTTCAGTATCTGTATCGTTTTGTTTTAATTCCCGCTCTCGTATAAAGTGGTAAGATTCATCTACAGTGTCTATATAAGCTTCATAATACAAGGGCTCTGAGTTTTGTATGTAATCTTTGTTATCATTGATAATAAAACTTTTTACCAAATCAAAAGCTTCTTTTGTTGAAAGTTTTGCATCTGCATAGTAAGACAGTTCTTCATCCACATTTATTTCTATCTTGGTAGTTGTTTCGGGTGGGTTGGCGGTTGTCATTTCAGTTTGTGTTTCTGCTGTTTCAGTCTGCGAGGTTGATGAAGTTACAGTTGATTTCTCTTCCCACGTGCTGCTTTGAGAACCTGAATTTTCACACCCGTTAAAGATTAACATAGCCATAACCGGTAAAGTGAGGAGGATATTATTTTTATGTTTCATTTGTAAAAACCCCTTTGATATGATTTTTATAATGTATTGTTTATTCTTATTATATCATCTGTATTTGTTTTTGCAAGTTACAATTTAAATACAAATATCCGGGTTTGTTTAATGACATGTAATGAGATGTTTTGAAAATTCAGACTGGAAGGCTGAAATCCTGAAACGAAGCTATATCGGGATTTCTTTTTAAAAAAGATGACATTGCATGAGATGGTCGGGGTATGATATAATATAATCAGTAAACAGGAGCTAATACCAATTAATAATTAAAAATTAACAATTAACAATGGTGGTATACCGCCTGCGGCGGTATGATTTTAATTTATTAATCGCAATTTTTAGATGTTACGAGGTACTAGTCTGTCCCAATAGATGTGGTCTTCCACTCTCCGTTTTCGTTTAAATACATATATACATACACAAAGATTCCAGATTCCATATCAGGATTTTCCGGAGTACTAAGAAACATAAATAAGAAACCACCATGCCCGTCATCATAGGCATTAACATTATATGGTTTTAGGTTAAGCGTATTTTCGCAAACAGGTGATTCGACATCAATATCATGTCGCTCAATCATTCTATTGAAATCTTCTTCACTTCCAAAATGCTTTCTTAATTCTTTTATATCGTTATTAGAAAATGCATTTGCTATTTGAAGAGCGGCATTATACAAAGATAATCCGGGTTCATCTGACAGTGATTTAGTATCAAGGTAAAAGTTTTCGACATAACCACTGAAAGCATCGTTGTAGCGAGAATATTCGCCTTCAAATCTAAGACCCTTATATTCATAAGTTCCTTTTATACGTGAGAAGTTAAGAGTTGTCTCATAGTTCTGTTCTTCGTTGTTATCTATTTTTAACTCAAAAACTCAAAGGCTTGAACTTCTGTGTTAAAGCTGTTTTCCGTTTGATTATCTTCCATTGTTTCCTGATTTTCACCGCTTACTGGCGTTGTGTTTTCAACGCCGGTAAGGGGTACCGGTTCAGAGCATCCTCCCAAAACAAACGCTGACAAAATAGAAGAAAGTAAAAGGGCAGGTAATAGTTTGTTCATAGCAATGTCATCCTTTCTTATTGTGGATTACTGATAGTATACATCCGATTAGTGTTCTTGTCAAGTGACGGCAAATGAAATTTTATATAGGATTTCTTGAAATAAGACAGAAATTATAATGGCAGCAAAATGCGGAACACCTGACAGACCGGTTTATAAACACCTGTCAAGTTTTTCAACAAAAATAATTTTTAAGAATTGATTGAAAAATATCAATTAAGCACCAGCTTGTAATCTAAATCAATATTATTTTCCGGTAAAAATGTTACCCTGTTACGGATGTTAAAATTATCCGTACAGTAAAAATTAAAAACGGAGGATTCATTATGAATTTATTAACAATAAACCCGAATCAGGTATTGTTACATATGTAAAGGACTTTATTGCCGGCACGGACAAGTCAGGTTGCAATGATTTTGGCAACAATGTAAAAATTAATATTGACAACAAGTATATTATTCGTTTCTGCCATCTTGCATTTTGTTCAATTAAAGTCAAAACAGGGGATAAGGTAAAAAAGGGAGATATAATCGGAGTAATGGGTAAAACAGGATTTTCAGATGATATTCATCTTCATTTCGGGCTCTATAAAATCATCGGGGGCAAAGAAACAGCAATTGACCCTGCTCCGTATTTAGAAGGACGCTTACTGCTTACAGGGTTTAACTGCTATAATCCATGTGAACCGGTTATTCCTGAGAACGCTTTAAATCCCTTCTGTATAAAGAGAGATGATAAGGTACGTATTAATGCAGGCGCAAAAGATCATTACGGAAATAATATTGAACAGTCTGAATACTCAAAGGTATATAAAGTTTTGCTTATTGAGGATAACGGAAGAACTCTTGTGGGTACAGATGATTTTTCAATCGTTGTCTCAGCCCTGTATTTAACATTAATAAATTAATCGTTATTATAAGCATTTTGGCTTTTACATTTACTATAATGTATCCTTTAGGAAATTTGAAGGAATTTATGTTTAAAATAGTTAATCGGGAGGTATATTTATTATGGACAAACGTGTTCCTAAGTTTTATTCCGCAAAAAAACTGCAGGCATTAATTGATGATTTCTTTAAATCCTGCGAAGGTGAAATCCGCCTTGATTCCGACGGACAGCCCTGCATTGATAAATCAGGGAATTTTATTACTGACAACCAGAAGCCGCCTACTGTTTCCGCTCTTGCTTATACTTTAGGGTTCTGTTCGCGGTGCGATTTGCTTAAATACAGCGGCAAATCTTCTTATAAAGATGTTATTGAACGGGCATTGCTTCGTATTGAAATGTATACTGAAGCTCGGCTTTTCGATAAATACAGTTCCGCAGGCGCAAAATTCTCGTTGATTAACAATTTTAAGGACTGGAATGACAAAGACGATGACCCTTCCTTTGAAGCGCTTGTAAAGCTTGACAGTATTCTTAACCAGCTGATAATAAATGTATAATACTATAAAAGGAGTCTGTCTTCATGATTGATTTTTCCCCTAAACAAAAGATTGTCTGGCAAAACACAGTTAAAAGTTTTCACAGGTGGAATATTTCATACGGCGCTACCCGTTCCGGCAAAACTTATATTGATTATTTTAAAATCCCCTATCGTATACGCAGCGCATCCAAAGATGGTCTGATTGTTCTTATCGGAAATACAGCCGGAACCATTGAACGCAACATCCTTGACCCTCTTAGGGGAATCTGGTCGGACGCGCTCGTCGGTTATCCTTCAAATTCAGGTAAAATCAGACTTTTCGGACGGGACTGCTACTGCCTGGGAGCAGAAAAATCCTCACAGGTGTCAAAATTACAAGGCTCCGGAATCGTTTACTGTTACGGCGATGAAATCACTACGTGGTCAAGAGATGTGTTTGAAATGCTTAAATCGCGGCTTGATAAGAAAGGCGCCTGCTTCGACGGCACCTGTAACCCTGATAATCCAAATCACTGGGTTAATAAATTCCTTAATTCTAAAGCCGATATTTTTCAGATGCAGTTTACCATTGATGACAATCCTTTTCTTGACCCTGTTTTTGTTTCTTCTTTGAAAAAAGAATATTCGGGAACTGTTTATTATGACCGTTATATTTCAGGACTCTGGAGAGCTGCCGAAGGAATTATTTACCGGATTTTTGCCGATAATCCATCTGATTTTATTATAAATCAGCCTCCGCCTGATATTACTTTCTGCACAGCCGGACTGGATTTCGGAGGAAACCGCTCCGCTCATGCGCTTAATCTTACCGGTTTTACAAAAGGATTAAAACAGATTGTTACGCTTGATGAATGGTATTCCCCGCAGCCCCTTGACCCTTTAATGCTTGAAAAAGCCGTTTGTGATTTTCTGGAACGGAACCTTAAGCTTTACCGGATTACCGACCTTTACTGCGATTCAGCCGAACAGGTACTTATACGGGGTATAAAAACCGCTGCCGCTTCACGTAAAATACCTGTAAATATACATAATGCAAAAAAGGGTCATGTAAATGAGCGAATCAGGTTTTATTCCAGGCTCTTCGGATTAAAGAAATACTTTATTTTATCCCATTGCGTAAACACGATAAATGCTTTCAGCGAAGCTGTCTGGGAAGATTCGGTTTGTACCGACAAAAGGCTTGATAATGGTTCATGCAATATTGACTCCCTTGACGCTCAGGAATATTCAACCGAGTTTATTATGAATTCGGTTATTGTTTAGGATTAAGCGAAATGACACGCAATGAGACTGTCATAATTTGTATAGTATGAACCCATTGCTGCCATTTATGCCAATTCATAAATCCCATCAACCATTATTCTTCGGAAAGAGTTTTTCATTAACATATTGATTTAAAAGCTCTTTTGAATTTGGCAGTTTATCCAGATTTTCATCATATAACTTTATAAAATTAATATCAGTTGATTGCTGTTCTTCTATTTTTTTATAATAATCAATTTGTTCATTAAATTCTGTGTTGTAAACTTTCTCACCATTTATAAAACCATAACCGTCAAGGTAATTATTAGTATTCCTTTCCATACTGACTGTCATTACATAACCATCAGGCGTCCAGCTATAGATATATTGTTCCCAGCAACCTTGCGTACCTGTTGTATGACCATAAAAATGCAAGTTAATAAACTGACCGGTTTCTTCTATGTAATTAGTGTGCCCAAAAGATGCTACCGTTAATTCTAATACTTTCATTTCGGTATTTATAAAATATAATACATTTAAACTTCCAAGGCCATTAATATCCAATATAACTTCGGGAATATTATCACCGTTGATGTCATCAATATATATCCCGAGAAGTAAATTTTCATAATCATTCAAATAATCAGAATAAGATTTTTGCCATTCATATGTATAGTCCTGTAACATTTTTGTTTCATTTTGAATATCAGATGCAATCAAGGCACTCTCATTAATATTATCCTGGGAGCCAGAATCTATACACCCGTTAAAGATTATCATAATTATAACCGGTAAAATGGGGAGGAAATTAATTTTATGATTCATTGATAAAACCCCTTTGATAATGTTATTATGTTGTATTGTATATTTATATTATATCATCTGTATTCGCTTTTGCAAGTTACAGTTTGAATACAAATGTACGGGCTTTCAAAATGACATGCAATGAGATGTTTTGAGAGTGCGGACTGAAAGGCTGAAATCCTGAAACGAAGATATATCGGGATTCCTTTCAAAAAAGATGACATTGCATGAGATGGTCAGGGTATGATATAATATAAACAGAAAACAGAGCATGATTTAAATTAAAATGATATTTTTTTATTCTATTGGTTTCCTATTGGAAACTACAGTGAATATTAAAATTAAAAATTTATGCCGCCTTAAAGGCGGCGGAATGGAGTTGTTTATGTCAATTTATCACCATGCCTGCACATTGTACCCCTTTGAGGGACTGCCTGATTTATCCGCAGATTATAATGATATTGACGCGGCTTATCAGATTTTTTCATCTGACCCTCCCTGGAAAAGCGCTAAAAAGTCTGGGCTTTATCACTCGGGATACCGTACTGTAAATATGCTTAACGCCGCTAAAATCCTTTGTGATTATTTTTCGCAGCTTATTTTTTCGGAACAGGTTTCCATATGTGCCGATAACGCATCCTGTCAGGAGTTTATTGAAAGTTCCTTGAATTCATCGGGTTTCCGTAAAAAAATACCCGAATGGCTGTCGTTTGCTTTTGCACTGGGCGGGGGTGTTATAAAATCCTATATTTACAATGGCAGGGTCTGTCTGGATTTTGTTCATGCTGACAGGTTTATCCCGCTTTCATGGGATAATAACAGCATAACCTCGGGAGCTTTTATGTCCGTCACACACAATAACGGCTTTTTTTACACACTCTTTGAGCGGCATGCCTTTGATGAAAATTCCGGATATTTTATAGAACACAGGCTTTATAAATCAAAATACCGGAATTCATTGGGCGACGAATGCCCGCTTGAAGAACGTTATCCGCTGCTCAGCCCGGTTGTTTTCTGCGGCTGCTCCGTTCCGCTTTTTACATATTTCCGTCCCGCAGTTTCAAATAACAGGCACCCCGACTCCCCTCTCGGACTTTCGGTTATTACCAATACTACCGATACCGTAAAGGCGCTTGACATCGCTTTCGACAGCTTTTCACGCGAATTTGTCCTGGGTAAAAAAAGAATTATCGTGCCGTCAGCCTGCGTTCAGACAGTTGTCGACCTGCAAAGCGGCGAACAGCGGCAGTATTTTGACGCCGACGACGAAGCTTATGTCGCGTTAAAATGCGACGAGGACAGCGAGCTCAAAATCACCGACAATACCGTTTCCCTGCGTGTTGAGGAGCATATTGACGCCATTAACGCACTGCTTAATATTTTATGCTTCCAGACGGGTCTTTCAGCCGGCACTTTCTCATTTGACGTTTTCAAGGGTGTGCGTACCGCGACTGAAATTCTTTACCGTGACAGCAAGACCGCCGGGACTGCGAAAAACAACAGGAATATACTATCAGAATGCTTTAAGTCTGTTGCACGTTCTATTCTTTCGCTTGGCGTTTCCGCCGGTCATTTAACTTATGAAGACACTGAACACTGTCAGATTACTGTCGGGTGGCATGACGGAATTGTTTGCGATGACAACACTCTTATCGACAATAATATAAAGCTTGTTTCGGCTGGGCTTAAATCAAGACTGACCGCCGTTATGGAAATTATGAAATGCGATGAAAAAACGGCTCAGGAGGAGATTGACAGGATTTCTCAGCAATAGGATACTTGATTTTAACCCAAAATGAAATATAAGGTTGTATTTAAATCAGCTTATTATATTTTTTCGGATACATTTTAAACTAAGGGTTTTGTCCTGTTCGGACATAATACCCGATAAAGGATGGTTATATTTATGAACAGTAATGACAGCATTATTAAGTCTGATGAAAACCCTGCCGTTTCCGGCGGCATTCCTGAGGTTCAGTTCTCAGAGGATAAGGAAATATTAAATGAAACGGAAACTAAATCATCTTATGACGATGATTTGTATCAGACGGATGAAATCAACCGGATAATTCTGAACGAAGCCGTTACAAGGGCTGAAATTGCGGAAACAAAACTTTTGGCTTTAGCCCTCGGTATCCGTTTCGACGCTCTTGACGATGTTATTTCAATAGCCAGAAACTATGCCGGCGATGATTGTTCCATTGAAGCAGCCCTTTCATGTGTAACAGAAAAATATCCGCATTTTTTATACTCAGTTCATTCTGATTCTTCAAAACAGATTAATACCGGAATGCCTCAGTCGCCTTCACTCCGGTCTTCCCTGAACGGGGTTGAACAGGCTTTTATCGCTCAGAACCCATGGGCAAAAATTTAATGAAACAATAACTTGTATGGATTAACGGCTCTTTGCTGTTTTTACATAAATAATATTTTTAAAGGAGAATTTATTATGGCTCATTTACTTTCAGAACGCTATTCCGGTCTTGTCGACGCTAAACTCCGCAATACCCTGGTCACAAAGGACAATTACATTTTCAATACGAATTATGAGGGCTCCGCCGCCGCGGGCGCCGTCAAAATTCCTGTCCGGGACACTGAGGTTGAGGTTAAGGCTTATGACAAGATTGACGGCGTGTCCCTTTCAAACGGCTCGACATCCTATATTACCATGCTTATGGAAAATGATGAGGCGGTCAACGAAATGATTGACGGTTATGATTCCGCCGCTTTACCGGACAACGTTATAGCCGAACGTCTTTCCTCCGCAGGGTATACCCTCGGGCTTTCCATCGACCGCAAGTCAATTGACGCGCTCGAGCGTACCGAAGGAATTACCGTCTCCGATACTAAAACGGCATGTACTTCGTCAGACGCATATGAAAACGTCGCTAAGGCGCGCACGGCTTTGTCCCGTACCGGAGTACCCAACAAAGACCGTTTCATCATTGTTTCTCCTGAATTTATGGAAAAGATTCTTCTGGATGATAAATTCATCAAGCAGGGCGAGCTTTCCGAGGAGCTTGTCCGTGCCGGAGCTGTGGGGAAAATCGCCGGTTTTACTGTTTTTGAATCGAATAACCTTATGTTTGAGGATACTGATTTTATCGGCGGTAAAACGGTGACCACCGAGTTTATTGCAGGGCATCCGAACTGGTGCCACAGGGTAGAGGAATGGGCTGTTCCCGTTTCGGTCAACAGGCTTGCCGACGGGGTTCATATCGGCGCCAACGCCGTTCAGGGACGCAAGGTTTATTCCGTTCTTGTTTCAAAGCCCGAAACTGTTTTTGTTAAACGAATTGAAGCATAATTGTTGAACGATTATCAGAAGGATGTGATTTTATGTCGTTGATTACCCCTGAGTTTTATTCTGATAATTACTGCAGCGGACTTTATTCCGACGGGTCCGACGAGCTTCCTGCGCTTATTCAGATTGCTTCGGATATGATTAATTCCGTCTGCGGCGGAAAAATTCCCGACACGGATAGCTTAAACGCTCTTCCCGATAATATTATCCATAATGTTAAGCTTGCCGTCTGCGCTCAGACTTCTTATCTTGAACGCAGCGGGGGTCTGTCTTCAATAGATTCGCCTGACCCCGTTCAGATGTCTCTCGGGAAATTCAGCTATATGAATGCTTCAGGTACAGCCGGACGCAAATACTTATCAGTTTCTCCGCTTGCCCTTTCTTATCTTGAGCTGTCGGGTCTATTATACAGAGGATTAAGGAGCCGGGATTAAGGTTTGATGAATTTTATACCCCGCTCCTGAAAGGAGGTGATTTTATCAAGGCTATACCAAAAAAATTACTAATACACACGGCGGATATACGTACTCCGTTAAGGAAAAACCTATACGGAGAATCCGAATATTCAGATTCGGTCATTCTGAAATATATCCGCATTGATTGTACGGATGCCGAAAGGATATATGAATATAATTCTGAAAGGATTGTTGCCGGCACGCTTATTTATGACTGCGAAAACAGTTTGCCGCACAGATTTGTTTTTTCAGCCGGTCAGGAAATTTATTTTGGCGGAAATACTTATACCGTTTCATCTGTTACGCCCCTTTATGACGGCTCTAAGCTTCATCACTATGAAATCGGGTTCGTTTAAAACAACCCTCATGAAATATATTCAGTTTGGAGGTTCCGTATGAATAATACCAGTAATTCTAATCCTCAGAAACAAATTCTGGAATATATATCGGAAATATCGGGTCTTAGCCCTTCGGCGCGGATTCCTGTCAACGGCGGGTTTGCGGTTTATGCCGGAGTTTCAAAGGGTAAATCTTTTCTTGACCGGCGTTCCCTTGTTAATATGACCGTAACCTTAACAGGCAAAGCTTATTCGCAGGAGCTTTTAATGGATGAGCTTTTTAAATTCTGCCGTCTGATAAAAAATACGGATACATACCCTGAGTTTGACGGTTTTGAAATCGCTGATATTTATGTCAGGGATTATCCTGCAATGACAGGCTCGGAAAACAACGGCATGTTCATTTGGTCATGTGCTTTAAGCATACTTTATTATACTGGATAACCGGATTTGTTTTTATCCGTACAAAAGAGCAATAAAACTGCAAATTTTATTTATGAAGGGAGATTCCGATGCTTGGCATTAATTATGATTATTCATTACAAATAAATGTTTCACCCGCCGCTCCGGCGCCGGAGTGGGCTGTTGTTTCAAGCGGGTTTGACAGCATCAGCAAATCGCTTAACGAATCCGTTTATCAGGGAGCTTTCCTTGGGGACTCAGGCTTTGCTTCTACCGAAGTGACAGGCGGACAGCTTATACTGAAGCTTTCGGGCATCCGCATTTACGGAGACAGGGCTCAGGATTTCATATTTTCCGGGGATGTTAAAAATAATTTCGGAGAGGCGCGTAAAACCGATTTTATGATTACATATCCCGACGGGGCTGTTATTACCGGAAAGGTCACGCTTGCTAAGATTACCGAGGGCGGCGGTTCCGCCGATTCCCCCGATTCTGTTTTCGTTGAAATTCATTTTAACGGTAAACCTGTATATTCGGAAAGCAGCGGGGGGTAACCCGATGTATTCCTTTATTTCTAAACGAAACGACTTCATTTATTACAAAAAACATAAAATACCGCTTCGGCTCGGTTTTGACAGGGTTCTTGCCTGCCTTGAAATTTACGGAAACAGGCTTCTGCCTGAAAATGAAAAAACCTCCGCCTGTCTTTCCTTTCTTGCTCCCTGTGCGGACAGAATCATAATCCCTGAAGATAAAACCGAGCTGCTTGCCTTGATATTCAAAAGGTTTATCCGTATTGACTTGAATAATGATACTGAAAATTCTTTCGATTTTTTTGAGGATTATAAGTATATTTTTCCGGCGTTTCTGTCGGAGTATAATATAAATCTTGAATTAATGCGAAAAAGAGGCAGAAAAAATTTCAGGAATAATATACTTCACTGGTATGATTTTATTGCGCTCTTTAATGGTCTTTCCAAAAATACCAGAATTATGGAAATTATTTCTGTAAGAGAAGCGGTAATACCGGAGCAGAATTCCTATAATTCTGATTATATCAGTGAACTCAGGAAGCTTAAAAAATTTTACGAGCTTAAATGCTGTAAAAAATGTCCGCTTGAAATTTCTGCCTCTGATATTTTTAAATCCTTTGCTGATGAGCTTAGGATAAAAGCACGGAAATAATTAATGAAAGGCTGTGTCTAATATGCCCAATACTGATTTTACCGAAGAGACAGATATATACCGAAGCATAAGCAGCATTAACGCCGTTTCTAAATTTTCAGACGGTTCGCTTGCTTCCGCTCTGACTGATGCTATTGCTGATTTATCCGTTTCTTTCCGTGATAAAAGCCGCAGTGTAAGCGTCACGCAGAATAATTACAGTCCAAAGGCTTTATCTGCGCTTGAAACAGAAAAGGCCGCCCGTGAGCTTGCTCAGAAAATTACCAATTGATGAGTACGAAACAACATAACTAAAAGGATGTGATTTTATTTCATTAACCTACATAAACAGCGCGGGTGATTCATTATCGCTTACTTCGCCCGGCGGGCTTGTCAGGGTTGTCAGTATTGACGGGGTTTCGGCAAGTTCATCCGTTCAGGTTGCCCCATATTCGGATTCCGACGGGGGGACGCTTGTTTCTGAACGGAGCGAATCCCGGCATATTACGGTTCTGGTTGCGTTCTGCGGTGATTATAATGCTGCCAGAAGCTTGCTTTACAATACTTTCCTTTTAAAAGACCGCGGTATACTTTCCTATATTAATCCGGATGGAACCGGTTTTTCTATTCCGTGTTATGTTGAAAAAATAAATATGCCGGTTGCCGAACGTATTTGTACCGCGCAGATTTCGCTGGTATGCCCCGACCCTTACTGGATGAGTTCCGCGGAGGAATCCGTTACCATCCTCGGCGTAAACGGCGCGTGGCAGTTCCCGTGGGAAATCCCTCAAACCGGCTTTGAAATCGCTTCCGTTTCAAATAACCGCATCGCTTCCGTTTATAACGACGGGGAAGCTGATATAGGCTGCGTTTTTACAATTTATACCCGCACCAATGCAAAAAATCCGAGACTGGAAAATATCAACAGCTTTGAATGGTTTGAGCTTGAAATTGACCTTTATGCAGGTGACAAGGTCATTATCAGCACCGTTAAGGGTCATAAGACTGTTATCCTTGAGAGGGACGGCGTTAATACGAACATTATTAATAATAGAGTATGGGGAAGTACGTTTTTACAGCTTTCCCCCGGTTTGAACGAAATTGTCTGCAATGCACACAGCGGGAAAGACGCTCTTTCGGTTACCGTTTCATATATCGTGAAATACAGCGGGATTTAATACGGGGATAAGTAATAAATTTAAAAATCGCCGCTCTCCGGGCGGCTGAAGGGGGTTTTATATGGATTTAAGCATTTATTCACCCGAACTTAAGCTGCTTGGCGTTGCTGATGAGTTTTCTTCATTAATCTGGCACCGGCGGTTCTTTAAGGCGGGATATTTTAAGCTTTCGGCGCCTGCTCTGAAAAATAATATTTCATTATTAAGAAAACATAATCTCATCGAAAAGCCTGAAAGCGATGAAATAGGTTTTATTACATCGGTTAAAATAACATACGACTCTGAAAAGGGCGGAACTGTTGATGTTTCAGGATGTTTTTTAAGCGGATTGCTCAGCCGGAGGATTATTACCGACGCCGGTGAAAGTGACGGTCTGCTTGAAATCATTGACAAACAATGCGGCAGCGCCTGCTCAGAACCAATCCGGCAGATACCGTCTCTTATGATTGACAAAACCGTTCCGGTAAATTATTTTTACACCGAAGGAATTAAGTTTTATAACCTTGCCGAATTCTGCACTGCTGTTTGCATGCAGGAGCTATGCGGGATATGCATTAAGCTTGTTCATGGCAGCAATGAAAATTATCTGCTGCTAACAGTCAGATACGGCGTTGACCGAAGCGTTGAACAGACAGAAAATCCGCAGGTTGTTTTTTCCGAGGAATTTGATAATCTTCTGTCCGCTGAATACAGTTACTCCGAGGATAATTCTATCAATACCGTTTATGGTTACAGTACGGTTTCGCCCGGAGTTGACGATAAGCCGGCTCCGCCCGAATACCTTACCGGCGCTGAAAATTCCGGTTTTAACCGCCTTGAAGCATCAGTTTCCGTAAAGGCTGTAATTGAAACCTATACTGCTATGAAATTCATAGGTTACGGAGCCGAGGGCAATCCCATGTATGAAACCGAACAGCGCAAACGCGTGAAAGTTGCCGATACCTTAAAGCTCTTAAAGCTGGAATGTGAAAAGGGCAAGCGCGAAATCGCCGAAAACGTGTCAGGCGACGTCAAGCTTGAACTGGGATATAAAAAGGATTATGAACTCGGAGATATTGTCACTATATATCAGGAAAACTGGAATGTGACCTTAAACCGGCGTATTTATGAAGTCACGGAATATTATGACTCAAACGGCAGGATTGTTCAGCCTGTATTCGGGAATCCCCTGCGGACAATTGCAGATTTTATTAAATAATTTAGGAGGTATCTTTATGAGTATTGAATACGGGTTTTTTGCCAGCGTTAATCAGGACAGAATTTATTCCGACACGGATTTTGCCAATTATTATAAATCTCTTGTCGGAAACGGAGTTATATTATCCTCGGCGGAAGCATTGCAGGTTACTGCCGGGTCTAATATGACGCTTTTCGTAAATCCCGGAGGAGCTATGATTGAAGGGCGTTACTGCCGTGTGGTCGGAAAAGAAAGCGTTGTCATCCCGAACTCTGACGGAACCTGCCCGCGTTATGACCGGGTCGTCATAAGATGCGATTATTCAGAACGTTCCTGCGGGTTATCTGTCATAAAGGGAACCCCCGGAGTCAATCCGGCAGTTCCCGATATAATCCGGGACGGCACATATTTTGATATTTCGCTTTGCACAGTATATGTTGAATCAGGCATAACTTCAATAACGCAGACTGTTATAAGCGATACGCGTTCCGACAACAGCGTTTGCGGCTGGGTTACGGGGCTTATCAGTCAGATTGACACAACAGATTTATTCCTGCAGTTTGAAGCGCAATGGATTGATTTTATTAATCAGCTTGGCGAAAGCGACCATGTTACCATTACAACCGTTGATCCGGAAATGCGTGATGTCCATTCTCTCATGAACTGCAATTTACCTATGGCTGATTTTTTTATTACATTATAAATTTATTATGGAGGTATTGTTATGGCATATTATAGAATTATTGAATCCAATTCCGCATGGACCTGCCCTAAAACAGGCAATTATAAAATCATATGCGTCGCAGGCGGCGAGAGCGGTTCCTCATACTTAACTACAGAAACAGTGAATTTACCTGTTTCAGGCGGAGCCACATCATTCGGCGATATCATATCAGCTAACGGCTCTGTAGGAAATTTTAAAAAAGTATCAGCGTATAACGCAGGAGGCGAGGGAGGATATACCCTGAT
>QMCD01000572.1_pt1 | contig 25351 bp, 22 predicted proteins | sample 1821841 | NCBI WGS metagenome assembly QMCD01 (sample SAMN01991225, study PRJNA193472) | Termite gut metagenome, whole genome shotgun sequencing project. | isolation source: worker | host: Macrotermes natalensis | reverse complement strand
TTTGTTCCGCAGGAAGATGGTGGCAGTGTGCTCGGTATGATCACCTTGCCGCCCGGCGCTTCTTTGGAACGGACCGATTCGGTGGTTTGGGAGGTGGTTCGCGTGGCCGAAGAGATTCCGGACGTAGCTCATGTCCTGAACATTACCGGGGTCAATTTTATGAGCGGACAGGGCAGCTCGTACGCCACCGTGATGATCAAAATGGTTCCCTGGGAGGAGCGGGATATTACCACCAACGAAGTGGCCACGATACTGACTGAAAAAACCGCTTCCATCCGGAATGCCACCTTTCTTTTTATGGGGATGCCTACCCTGCAGGGATTCGGTATGAGCAGCGGGGTGGAGTTGCAATTGGAAGACCGCACCGGCGGGGAGGTCGATGCATTTTTCAGGGTCACGGAAGAATTTCTGGCGGCTTTGCAGGGACGGGAGGAGGTGATGATGGCCATGACCACTTTTAATCCGAATTTTCCCCAGCGCCTGATGGAAGCCGATCTGCCTAAAATCAAAGAGGCCGGCCTGACGCTGGGGGCGGTCATGTCCGTGTTACAGGCCTATATTGGCAGTATATACATTTCGAATTTCAACCTGTACGGCAAACAGTTCCGGGTCATGGTGCAGGCCGCTCCGGAATACCGGACCCGTCTGGAAGACCTGAACGGAATTTTTGTCCGCACAGCCGGAGGCGAGATGGCGCCTGTGACGGAATTTCTGACCATTACGGATGTGACCGGACCGCAAAGCCTGGACCATTTCAACATGTACGCTTCCATGGCGGTAACCGTTATCCCCAACTACGCCAAAGGGTACAATACGGGGGATGTGATCAACCTGATCAACCAGGAGGGCGGGACATTGCTGCCGCAGGGGTACGATTACGAATATTCGGGGATGTCTCGGGAAGAGGCCGGCGGCGGCAACCAGATCGTTCTGATCTTTGTACTCTGTTTTGTCTTTGTGTACCTGTTGTTATCGGCGCTTTACGAAAGTTACATCCTTCCCTTTGCCGTACTGCTCTCCTTGCCCGTCGGGCTGTCGGGTGTGTTTATTTTTATCTTTCTGGGACTGCTGGCGGGGAGTGCCGTCACCAACAACATCTATGTGCAGATCGCTATGATCATGTTGATCGGCTTGCTGGCCAAAAACGCCATTCTGATCGTTGAGTATGCCATACAGCGCCGGAAACAGGGGATGAGTATCACCGCATCGGCGGTAGCGGGAGCAGTGGCGCGTCTCCGGCCGATCCTGATGACCTCGTTCGCCTTCATTTTCGGCCTGATCCCGCTGGCGTTGGCTTCCGGAGCCGGTGCGGTCGGGAACCGTTCCATCGGCATCAGTGCCATCGGAGGTATGTTGGTCGGTACGCTGCTGGGAGTGGTAGTTGTTCCGACGTTATACATTCTATTTCAAACTTTGCAGGAGAAGATCAGCGGACCGGCAAAAGCCGCCGCTTCTCCGGATAACAGACCGATATGAACAGAGTAGCGTTTATCGTTGGGGGGCTTTTGGCCGGTTTACTTTTCGTTTCCTGCCGGGTGACCGGGCCGTATACACCTCCGCAAACAGAGACGGAGGGATTGTTCCGGGATCAGACTTTCCGGGATACGCAGACCATTGCTTCGATCCCGTGGAGGCAATTTTTTGCGGATACGTTGCTCCTGCGGCTGATCGCTGAAGGAGTGGAGACTAATTACGACCTGCGGACCGCCGTACTGAAACTCCGGGAAGCCGAGATCTCCCTGAAAATGGCACGGTCAGCCTTTTTTCCATCGCTTTCACTGGCGGGACAGGTGCAACACAAACGCTCTTCCGGGCCTTCCGGAAGCGAACTGCTGAAATACCACACCAATCAATTCACGCTTGACGTCGTTTCGACCTGGGAGGCCGACATCTGGGGAAAGCTGCGGCACCGGTCGAAAGCCGCCTATGCCCGCTTCTGGGCCGGCGAAGAGTCTCTTCAGTTGGTGCAAACCTCGTTGATAGCCAACATCGCTTTATCTTATTACACCCTTCTTGCCCTGGACCGGCAACTTGAGATCACGGAAGAGACGGTAAAATTGTTGCAGAAGAGTGCGGAAGCGATGGAGGCCATGATGCAGGCCGGCATGCTGAACGGAGCCGCTGTGCAGCAGAGCCGTGCGTTGTGGTACAGCACGGAGGCCGGAGTTCCGGACCTGAAAGAGCAGATCCGGAGCTTGGAAAACAGCCTCTCCGTGCTGTTGGGAAGAAAACCGGGGGCGGTGGAGCGGAGTGTATTTGCCGCACAGGAGTTGCCCGGAGAGTTAAAATACGGCGTACCGTTGCAGATGCTGGCCAACAGGCCGGATCTCCGGCAGGCCGAATGGAATGTCCGGGAGGCGTTTGAGTTGACCAGGGCTTCGCGGGCGGCTCTCTATCCCTCCCTGACGTTGAATACAGGCTCGATGGCGGGGTATACGGCAGAAAGATTGAGCCATTTTTTTAAACCGGAGTACTTTGTTGCCTCGGTGATCGGCGGATTGACCTTTCCGGTGTTTGCCCAAAAGCAGTTGAAAGGAAACTTGAGGATCGCGGAAGCCCAGCAGGAAGAAGCATTGCTCGCCTTTGAGAAAGCGCTCTTGGAAGCAGGGCAGGAGGTATCCGACATCCTTTATACGTACGAGGCGGCTCAGGAAAAAGCGCTGCCCCGTTCCCGCCAGATAGAGGCGTTGACCACAGCGGTGGAGTTTACCCAGGAGCTGTTGGCGGCCGGGGAAGCCAACTACACAGAGGTGTTGTCGGCCCAGCAAAATCTGTTACAAGCTCAACTGAATCAAGTAAATGACGCTCTGCAACAATTGCAGGCGGCCGTCAATCTCTACCGGGCGTTGGGAGGAGGAAGAGAGTAAGACCGTGCGGGTGAAACAGGGGGGAAGGTCAGCGAACGGCTGCGGTCAGTTCCCGGATCACTACGGAAGCAATAAAGCATCCGAAGAGGGGAGGCATGTAGGAGATGGTGCCGACGTTGGATTTTTTGTTCTGTCCCTCACTCAGCACTACGGCGGCGGCATCGGTCGGTTCCGAAGAAAAAACCACCTGGACCCCTTCGTATACCCCCAGCCGGTGGAGCCGTTTCCGCAGCATCCGGGCCAGGTGGCAATTGTAGCTTTGGGAGATATCGGCCACCCGGACCTGTGAAGGGTCGGTCTTGCCGCCCGATCCCATGGAACTGACTACGTTCAACCCTGCCTGCAGGCTGTGGTAGATCAGAAATATCTTGGGCGCCAGCGTATCAATAGCATCCACTACGTAGTCGTACGGTGCGGCGCTCAGGATATCCACCATCTCTTTGTCGCGGATAAAACGGTCTATGGCGTGTAACCGGATCTCCGGATTGATGTCCGAAAACCGCTGCGCCATCAGGTGCGCCTTGGATTGGCCGACGGTGCTGTCCAGGGCCGGCAATTGGCGGTTCTTGTTGGTCGCTTCCACCACATCCCCGTCGATGATCGTCATCTCTCCGACGCCGGCCCGGCACAGCATCTCCGCTGCGTAGGCCCCGACTCCGCCAAGTCCCGCCACCAATACATGGGCGTTCCTCAACTTCTCCATGTTGGCTGCTCCCAACAACAACGTCGTCCTGTCCAACCAATCTGTCATTGTGGTTTGTTGTGAAATGTACGCCGGAAATTCGCCCATACGTTCTTAGCCAACGTCTCGACGGTTTCTCCCCGTAAACGGGCGGTCTCTTCGTATATCTTCTCCAGCGGAACGGGGGAATCGTCAGTCTCTAAAAAAAGCTGTTCGGCCGGCACAAGGCCTATCCACTGCCGGATGTTGGATACAGGGTCCAGGATGTGCTTGCCGGCCGATACGTAAAGTCCGTGCTGCAACAGCGCTTCCAGTATCTCCCGGTTGTTGTTGTATCCGTGAACGATCCAAGTTTCCGAGGGACACATATTCTTATATACCGACAGCAATTCCGGGAAAGCCCGTACACAGTGGATGATCAGGGGCAAGCGGTATTTTTCGGACAATTCAACCTGCCGGGAAAAAAAGTACTCCTGCTTTTTCAGGGAAACCGGAGCGTTCCGGTCCATCCCGCACTCCCCGATGGCCGCCAACACTCCGTTGGCCGCATCCGCGTCAATTGCCTCCAACGCCTCTTCTCCCCGGGAAAAGAGCGGATGAATCCCCTTGGAATACAGCATACCCGGTACACGGGGCTTACCGTCGCTGATGTCCAAAACAGCCGCCTTATGCCCCGGAGAGGCTGTGTGGGTATGTATATCTGTAAATAGGTTCATGCACACCGGTACGCGAAACAACTACTTCTTGTTGCGCATGATGTGCAGAATGGTTTTATCCGTCTGCTCCATGCCGGCCGTTCCGATAATCCCGATGTTCCGAATGGTTTGTTCAATGTTCTCCTCTATGATCCCGTCGTTGCGGGTTTTGATCCCGCGCATGGAGAGCAGAGCCGCCTGAACGGCTGCGGAAACCCCCGAATAGACCTTCAGGGCGCATCCCTGCTTGGCGCCGTCGCACATCATGCCGGTAAGGTTGGAACACATGGTTTTGATGGTATTGACCACCTGTTCGTAGGTGCCGCCCATCAGGTAGGTGATCGCCGATGCCGATCCGGTCGCCGCGATCAATATGCCGCACAGGGCGGAGAGATGCCCCATGTAATAGTGGATGTGCGCCGCGAGCAGGTTGCTCAACGCCAATGCCCGGATCTGTTGCTCCCGGGAAGCGCCGAAGCGCTCGGCGGCAACCACCACCGGCAGGTACACGGTAATTCCCTGATTGCCGCTTCCGGAGTTGGTCATGACCGGCTTTTCGCACCCGTCCATTCGGGCATCGGAGGCTGCTGTGGCGCATATCAGGGCGCTGTTCAGCAGGTCGTCTTTCAGCAACCCTTTTTCAATATTCTCAAACAGCGTTTTCCCAACCTGCAGGCCGTACTCGTTTCTCAACCCTTTGTCGGAAATGGCTTTGTTCATCTCCGCACCCTTCCATACAAAGGCTATTTTTTCCGGCTCGATCTCATGGATAAAACGCCAGATCCGCTCCACACTCAACTCCGGCCTTTTGCCCACATCCTTTGCCGGGCTGCCGGACTCTTTCTGAAAAATGATATTTCCGTTCTTTTCTACCCGTATAAAATTCGTGTGCGCATAGGCAATAACGGCTTTGACCGTATCCGTTCCGCGGGAGCAAACCGCTTCCGCGTACAGTTTATCGGGGGCGTCCTCTTTCAGATAGACCCGGACCGCTCCCTTTTCAACCAACTCCTGTGCTTTCAACAGATTATTGCCAACGGAAACATCCTTCAACACCTCCAGGCCGTATTCGGTACGGCCGCATACCGCTCCCACCGCAGCAGCGATAGGCAAACCGGACATACCGGTTCCGGGAATACCAACCCCCATGCCGTTTTTATAAATGTTGCCGCTCACCCACACGTCAATTCTCGCCGGAATTCCGCCCAACTCTTCCCGGCACCGGGCACACACCAACCCGCAGGCCACCGGTTCCGTACATCCCAGGGCCGGTACGGCTTCTTCCTGTAAAATCGCAATCAACTGTTCATTTGTAGCCTGACACATATAAGGTGGTTTTAATTTTTGTATTGAACAAAAGTACCTGTTTATCTTACATGTTTTGCCTGACAGTTAAAAATTAACATTTTTTCAAGATACCGGGCCACAGGCCATTCCCCCGGCGGGTATTTTTTGTATCTTTGCCCTGTGATAGAGTAAATACAGGCCATGTCCTCCGATATAAACATACGAAACAAACGCGCCTCCTTCGACTACGAATTTATCGAAGAGTACAACGCCGGCATTGTCCTGACCGGAACGGAAATCAAATCCATCCGGGCCGGCAAAGCCAGTTTGGTTGACTCTTATTGCTATTTTTCCCGGGGAGAGTTGTGGGTCAGGGGCATACACATTGCCGAATACCGCTTGGGCACCTACTACAACCACGAGGAGAAACGGGAGCGGAAACTGTTGCTGACCCGGAAGGAGTTGCGAAAATGGGAGCGCAAAGTCAAAGAGAGCGGCCTCACCATTGTTCCCGTCAAACTCTTCCTGACGGATAAGGGGTGGGCCAAACTGCGCATCGCTTTGGCCAAAGGCAAAAAAGAGTTCGACAAACGGGAATCCCTAAAACTAAAAGACGCCAAACGGGAGATGGAGCGCTTCCGGTAACCTAAACCGGAAACCGCCTCCCGCTACCGAACGCTTTTTTACTGATCCGGATACCGGGCGGGCACTGCTTGCGTTTGTATTCGTTCCGGATCACCATGGAGATTACCTTTTCGACCGTCTCTTTCTCAAAACCCCGGAGAATGATCTCCCGGGCAGAGTGCCGTTCTTCCAGATAGAGTTTCAGAATACCGTCCAACACATCGTATTCCGGCAGAGAGTCCTGGTCCTTCTGATCGGGCCGCAACTCGGCCGAAGGGGTTTTGGTCAGGGTGTGTTCCGGAATGATCTCTTTCTCCCGGTTGATATACCGGGCCAATTTATACACGTCGGTTTTGTACACATCGGACAGCACGGACAAAGAGCCGCAGAGATCGCCGTACAAGGTTCCGTACCCGACTGCTGCCTCGCTTTTGTTGGAGGTGTTGAGAACAATGTGCCCGAACTTATTGGATACGGCCATCACCAGATTCCCCCGGATCCGGGCCTGCAGGTTCTCTTCCGCAACATTAAACGGGAGTTGGTAAAAAAGGCTGTCCAGAGTGCTCAGGTATTTTTCATAGATATCCTGTATCGGGAAGGTGTGGGCGGATATGCCCAAATTCCGGGCCAACGCTTCGGCGTCCGTCACCGAATGACCGGAGGAGAAGCCGGAAGGCATCAACAACCCGGTCGTGTTTTCGGCGCCGATGGCCTCTGCCGCCAGGGCGGCGACAACGGCCGAATCCAGACCGCCCGACACGCCCAATACAGCCTGGGTAAATCCGTGTTTCCGGAAATAGTCCCGGATACCGAAAACCAATGCCCGGTGGGCCAAGGCAATCGGATCCGTTTTTTCACTTTTCAAGAGCGGGTAGTGTTGCACCCGGTCAATGTCTATTACCACAAAATCCTCCTCGAACGCTTTCATGTGCAGCACCGCTTCCCCCTTGTAATTATACACCATCGAATTTCCGTCAAACAATACCGATGTGGCCGCCGTTGCGGGATGGACCGAAACAATCGTTTTGCTGCGTTGTTTCGAAAGCGATTGCAACACCTGTTTGCGGTAGGAGAGGCTTTCCGTGGTAAAAGGGGTCAACCCGATGTAGATTACTAAACTGTCGCCCTTGTCGATAAACTCCGATTCGTATTCATCGAACAGGATCCGGATGTTTTTGTTCCGGAAACGGATCGGCGTATTCTCCTCGCCGGCCACAAAATAGCGGCTTTCGTCAAAAACATCGTAGTCGCTGAGTACCGTTTTATGCACGCCGTCCGCCACCTCGCCGTTCTGGATAAAGTAGGCGGAGTTGTACATGATGCCGTTAGCCGGGTCCAAATTCGGCGCCCCGATAATAGCGGCCATGCTTCCGCAGGCATCTGCCAGCCGTTCCACCGTTTCGCGGCACTCTGTCACAAAAGGCTCCTGTTCCAGCAGGTCCTGGGGCAGGGGGCCGCAAACGGCCAATTCGGGGAAAACGATCAGGTCGGCCTGTTCCGCCCGGGCTTTTTGAATGGCTTCCAGCATCAATTCATAATTTTTCCGGATGTTGCCCGTGTGGTAATTCTGCTGAGGAATGGCGATGCGCATAGGGTACAGTATGTGGTTCGTAATGTGTTCTGCAAAGGAAGAGAATACCGAATTTGTTCGTACCTTCGTATCCTCAATCAAAGCCTGTTCAAATCAGGAATGTAAAAATACGACTTTTACCCTAAAATAAAAACGAACAAAGATGAAGTTTGCCATTCCCGGGTTGTTTTTCTGCCTTTTGATAGCCAGTTGTAAAAACGAGCAGCGGCCGGATGTCCGTGAGTTCCGGCAGGAGAGGCGTTTTATCCGCTTCGAACAGGAGTTGTTCGCTTTGGACAAAGAGCACCCCGATGCCGCCTCTTTGCAGGCCCGGTACGGCCGTTTTTTCACCCTCTATGCCGGTGAGGTTTTGCAGCTGGGGAATCCCCGGAGTGAGGCGTTTCCGCGCCTGTTCTCCTATTTTTTAAGGGACTCCGTGATGCGGCAACTGTACGACAGCGTGGAAACGGTCTATCCCGATATGGCCGTACAGGAGAGCGAATTGACCGATGCGTTCGCTTACTATGCATACTACTTTCCCGGCCGTCCCGTTCCGGCCCTTTACACACACATCTCCGGCTTCAACCAATCGATAGTGGCGGACAGCGCCTGGATCAGTGTCAGTCTGGACAACTACCTGGGCGAGGAGTGCCTCTTCTACAAAATGCTGGCGACGCCGGTTCCCCGTTACTTAGCCCGCAACATGACGCCGGAGAACATTGTCCGGGACCTGCTGTTAGGTTGGTTGACGGCGGAGTTCTCGTACCATCCCCTGCAAAACGACTTGGTGAGCGGCATGATCCACCAGGGGAAATTGCTCTATATGCTGGAAAAACTGTTGCCCGGTTACGCACCGGAACGCCTGTTCGGCTTTACCCGGGAACAGTGGGAGTGGTGCCGCGAAAACGAAGAGGAGATGTGGGGATTTTTGATCGAGAACGAATACCTCTTCGATACCGGACAGATGTTGTTGCGCAAGTACCTGTTTGCCGCTCCTTTTTCGCCCGGCATGCCGGAAGAGTCTCCGGGGCAGGCTGTGTTGTGGAACGGCTACCGGATCGTCGGTGCGTACATGAAAAACCGCCCGTTGGAAGCAGAAGCGCTGATGGCGGAGCAGGATTACCACAAAATATTAAGAGAAGCAAGGTATAAACCGTAAGCATGGAGAAGCAGGAAGCGAGAAAAAAGATCCGGGAGTTGAAAAAAACGACGATCCGGGAAGAGAAACAACAGGAGTCGGAAGCGGTGTGGAGCGAGTTGGAGCAGACAGAAGCCTTTGCAAAAGCCCGGGTAGTACTGGCCTATTGGTCCATGGAGGACGAACCCCATACACACGATTTTATCAGCCGTTGGGCCGGTGAGAAATGTTTTTTATTGCCTTGTATAAAAGGCGATACCTTGGAGTTGCGCCGTTTTGAAAGCCGGGAAAAACTCGTACCGGGAGCGAGGTTTGCCATTCCGGAGCCGGTGGGCCGGCCCTGGGAAGATCCGGCCGCGATAGACCTGATCATCGTGCCGGGAGTCGCTTTTGACAAAACAGGCAATCGTCTGGGTAGGGGAAAAGGATATTACGACCGCATCCTGAAAACGTCCGGGGCGTTTAAGGTCGGCGTATGCTTTGGGTTTCAGTTATTGGAATCAGTGCCTGTCGAAGCGCATGACGTACCGGTGGACCTCGTTATCGCCGGGAAATAAAAATTTGTTTTAGTAGTACTGATATTACTTTATTGCATGAATTTTTTCCACTCTTCGGGTATGTTAATATGGATAGATTTATATCGTTCCAGAAGTCGCCTGATCCTTTTTCCGACGATTTTTTTGTCATATACAGAAGTCGCTTTTTTACCTGTGAGTAATTCTCCTGCTTCACACTCCCGTACAAAAATAAAACCATCCATCCGTTCGTGAAGATTACTTGCAAACCAAGATCTGAGTTCGTAAGCTGGTGGAATGAGCCGGATGCTCAAAGGATATTGGGGCAATTGTTCTGCCGGATAATAAAAAAAGGAGCGGCCGGTATTCCAGGCGCTTTTTTCCAAAGAACCCTCTATCGGCTTGGGCAACTGCCGGTGTTTGGCTACTTTTTTGAATGTCGGAAACATGGGTTGAACACTCCCGTGGCCGCCAATGAATCCGATGGGGCAATAGGCTTTTTCGTAATATTCTGTCAGGTACCCTCCCAATGAGATACGTGTGGCCTTTTTTCGACTGATTTGTATCCAACTCCCTCTAATGACCATACATTTGTCTTTTGCAAGTCCACCGGCATGCCAGGCCTGATAGACGTGTTCCCATAAAATGGATCCCCGAGCATTGGCCACGCCATACTCTTTCACATCCGGCAAATCCGCTTCTGTCAGATGCAGGTAGATGATACTTCGCAGCCATTGCCGTTCAAAGCGGCCGATACATGCTTTCGTTTGAGGTTTATTCAACAGGGACAAAGTTTCAGCCAATGATACGTAAAAACTTTCCAACAAAGCCAACAGATGAGGGTCCGGTTTTTGTTTATACAGCTCATACAGATAATCATACAGAAAGGTATTGTTGAACATACGCATGTTGCGATCTATTCCAATGATATGTACCTTGTTTTCCTGTTTGCTATTGTACTCTTTTAGAAATTCCAACAGTTCTGTCATTTCTTCCAGGGTAAATGTAAATACGCCGGAATCTTCGATAATCTCTTGCAGAGGAATAGGGTATCCTTGAATATACAAATCCCATTTTAACAAAACCATGCTGGGCTCTTCCACCAGTACCAACTTATAGTTTCCATGCTCTACCAGCCATTTGATGATTTGATTTTTTGCTTTGCCCGATGACAAAGATCCGGAAATGGTTTCACCCAGTCCAACGATGCGGGGTTTTGCCTGGAGCAAGGGAATCCCGGAGACAGATAAATTCTCAGAAAAAGATAGGGGAATGATGTGAGTTGTATCCAATGTGTAGTTTTTGCCCTGTTCTGGGCGGCTTACATCATTTACAGACAAACCGTCTACTCGAATATCCAGCTTGTCGATCCATATTTTTGCTCCGGAAGATACTTCCGGAACACTTTCGATAAGCAGATCGATCAATAGATAAGCAGTGCTGTCTGCGGAAATCTGTACATGATACTCTTGCCACGTCTCTCTGTTTATCCGGATAGATTTTGTATGAATAACCTCTTCCTGTTCATTCAGCGCATACACTTTCAACCAGGCATTTTGAACATGTTCCTGCCGTGCATGTATTCGAATATCCGCCTTCGTGTAAGGAGTGAAAAGAGGAAAACGCTGCGCCATTTTAAACGTGAACGGCAGACGTCTTGCCTTAAGCGCTACATCTTCTTCTACGCAAAAAACTCGTTTGTTTATTTGCGGATCCGATACCCAGGTCGGTCTCCATCTGACGGTGTCATTTCCTGGATTTAAAGACCAGCGAAAATCTTCCAATCGGCGATTCGATAACGATAAATTATAGTAATCGTTATTCGGGCTTTTTATGCAAGAAAAAAAGAAGATAGAGAGAAATAGGTACAGTAATTTACTCATCATCAATATATCGTATGATTTTAAATGTTATTAATTACGGTTCTACATGGAATGCTCCACCCATAAAAAATTACCAGGATTTGTTCATGACCGGCATTAAACTTGCCATTTCATCGAGGCTCTTTTTTGTCAGTGTATTTATTTTGTTTTTTATTTTTGAATTCTTTTGCTAAATCTATGATTTTATGACTAAGTTCATGTATTTGCCTATTCAGCTCATTTACCTGCGGATTGTCATAGGATTTTCCTGCTAATGTACATTCTCGGATTAACTCCAAAAATTTGATTTTTGTCAGATACAACTGTCGCCCAGTCACATAGAACTCTTTAGGGGCGGGATGTTGTTTGATCAGTTCCAATTTGTCCATTAATAACAGATTCTTCTGCAGGGCTGGCAAAGCGGTCTTGTTAATATACGCAACCCGCTCATCCGGTATAACACTATTTAGCATGTCATCATTGAATACCTTCATTTCATTCTGTCTCAACTCCGTTGCTATCGTCTTACACCTGTACATTTGAATTGAATCCATAGGTAACCATATCCCTATTCCGATTAGAAAAAAAAGAATGATGCTTGCAAAAACAACCCCAATAACCCTCCAAGCAGAATAAAAAGGCTCTCCTTTAATCTGCTGTTTTCTAATTGTAAATCCCTGAAATTTTTCTACAAACCAGTAAGCAAGCAATGAACAAAATATTGGAATGCTGTATAAAGGGATTTTTCTTGTTGTATTTTCTGAAATCCACCACATAGCACCAAGCAATACGATTGTAGCAACCATCCCGATGAGCAGCGTATTTCTCCCTTGCCTAGGTTTTCTGGTGTTTATAAAATTTCGCCGGATTAAAAATACGGCTACCAAAGGGCCTCCCCAAAAAGTTCCGATCCAAATTGCCTGATGTGAGTATAGTTTTATTTCTGATTTGTTCATCATTTCTGTAAAATTTTTCACGGGATTTAGCACGAAGCAAAATTATATAAAAAAAGCGGCCCGAAGACCGCTTTTTCTGTTCTATTATGTAATCAGGCTTGTTTGATCGCCTCTACGGGACAAACTCCGGCGCAGGTTCCACAATCCGTACAAGCATTCGCATCGATCTCATAATGATCGGCACCCATAGAGATCGCTCCTACCGGGCATTCTCCTTCACATGTACCGCAAGAGATACAGTCATCGTTGATTACGTAAGCCATTTTTTTAGGTTTTAGTGATTAATACCCCGCAAAAATAGAATCATTATTTGAAAGAAAAAAGGAAAACGGGAAGTTTTGAGGCTTATTTCTTCTTGCAGCACTCTTTCTTCTTATCCCCCTTCTTGCACTCTTTCTTGCACTCTTTCTTGCACTCTTTCTTACACTCTTTTTTGCAGTCGGCTTTCTTGCCCGCTTTTTCCTTGCAGCACTCCTTCTTTTCTACGCACTCTTTCTTACACTCTTTTTTGCCCTCCTGTTCGGTCTTATTACTCTGGGCCGAAGCCAGGCTCACGGTAAAGAACAATGCAAGCATTGTTACAATTGCTTTCAGTTTCATAATGTGTCAATTTTGGTTAGTAAGTCGCATTTTGTAATACCTCATACAAAGATTACGAATAAATTTTGAAAAAGCAAATAAAAAAGCAGCAAAGTGCTTATACCTTGCTGCTTTCTTAGAAAATACTTCCGTTTACTCAGCTTTCGGCTTAAAGATCAAATTGACCTCCTTGGCCCCTGTAAAGAGTTTTTCAGCAAACTCCCGCATGCCGGAGGTAGTAATCCCGTCTAAAATCTCTTCGTAGTTTTGGGCATCCGCGGGGTTGTATCCGTACCGGTACTGGGTCAACAAAGCGCCTAACCAATAACTGTTGTGCAGTTTGGATTGTTCCCGGTCCTTCCGCATGTTAGTGATCACCTTGTCCAGATCGGTTTGGGTCGGTCCGTTCTTTTGGAAATCGTCGATCTCTTTCAGTACCAGCGATTGCAAATAATTGGCTTTGTCGGGATCACAGTCAAAAAGAACAGTCAATTCATACTCAACCTGCGGATCTCTGGCCGAACTGCTCGATACCCTCACTCCGTACGTGCCTCCCTCTTTTTCCCGGATATTCTCGGTGTATTTGATCCGTAAAATGGCAGCAAGCACAGAAAGGTAGATATTGTTCCGGGGAGTATACTCCATCTTCTCCTGACAGAAATCCGTGTAGCAGGTGGATTTCGGTGTTTCAAACAAGATCTCCACCTCTTTGTTCAATTGTTCGGGGCTTTCGATCTGGTTGTCTACCCAAGTTTCCCGACGATGCGTAGCCGGAATAGACCCGATGTATTTCTCCACCAACGGTTTCACGGTCTCGGCATCGATGTTTCCGACAATGATAAAAGTAAAATCGGAAGCGTCCTGGAAGCGGTCGCGGTAAATCTGCTCTATTTTAGCTAGATCCACCTTGTCCAAATAGGCTTCGTTCATCAGCAAGGTCCGTGGATGGTACTTGCTCATGATCATGGAGAGTGTGTCCTGCATAACTTGTTGCGGGTCTTTGCTGGCGTTGACAAGAGACGGGCGCAACCGGTTCAGGTACGCCTCGTGCGCCTCTTTGTCAAAGCGGGGCGCCTGAAAGCGCAAGTATACCAATTGCAACATCGTCTCAAAGTCCTGCGGGGTAGAGCTGCCGTTGACCCCTTCGGAAAGAGGGCTGAGGTTGACGGAACTGCCGGCTTTTTTACCCGTCAGCGCTTTCTGTAACGAGATCGCATCCAACCCGCCGAGCCCGTACGCTTGGACCAGACTCCCGACTACTTGTGCCGAGTAAAGATCTTCCACACCGTACAGAGAGGTACCTCCCTGACTAAATGCATTCAGGGTCACAGCGTCCTTGTTGTAATCAGCTTTCCGGAACACCACCGTAGCCCCGTTCGACAATTTCCACTCTTCGGCCTCGAATTCGGGCAACTGTTTCACAGCAATAATTTTCCCGCCCGGCAACTCTTCCGTAATCAAATCCGTATTCACGACCTCGTCTTCGTATGCCGTGATCGTTTTATCGTTTTCCACTTCGGCAATGATCCTGAAAGTTTCCTCTTCGGTCAGGTGTTTGGTGTTTTCTTCCGGGCCGGTAATGGCGATCACCCGGTTTTCCGGTTTATACCATTCGTTGGCTTTGGCAGAGATCTCAGCCACCCCGATGCCGGGCAGGATGCTCTTCAAAAAATCATGGTAATACTCAATGGCCAACATAGGCTCCTGTACTAAGTAGTGGCTTCTGATCTGACGGGCGAACTGATCGTTGTGCCGTTTGTCTTTTTGCTTCAAAGCCGACTCCGAGTTCACCAACATGTTGGTTTTTACCCGCTCCAGTTCAGACTCGGTAAACCCGAACCTCCGGACCCGTTCGTTTTCCGTCAGCAAGGCACGCAACGCTACCTCCTCTTCGTTCGGTTTAGCGGTAACCTCCAAAGCATACGTTTTGTATCCCCGCGTTAATCCGGTGTAATAGATGCCTCCGTCGATAAAAGGAGGGTTCCCTTTTTGCAGCATTTCCCGGATGCGACTACCCAGCATGCTGTTGTACAGAGAGGCGATCAGGTTTTCACGCAAATAGCTGTGCCGGTCTTTTACCGGATTTTTATCTTCGTGGATGATATACATAGCAATGGAAGACTGTTGCTCTTCCGGGTCGGTTGCCACCACAAAATAGGTCTCTTTGTGTTCGGGAATATCAAAGAAGGGGCGTTCTTGCGGTTTCTTGACGGCCGGGATCTTTGAGAACAGGTCGATCACCTTTTGTTCCATCTCATCCAGATCGAAGTCACCCACCACGGCGATCGCCTGCAGGTCCGTCCGGTACCAATCGTGGTAGAAATCCCGGAGGGTTTTATACTCGAAGTTCTTGATCACATCCAAATTGCCGATCGTGGTCCGTTTGGCATATTGGGAACCTTTCAGGAGTATCGGGTTGACCTTTTCCCGCAAGCGATACGCCGAGTTCCGGACAGTTCGCCACTCTTCCGAAATAACTCCGCGCTCCTTGTCGATCTCCTCCTCTTCCAGCAACAAATGGTCCGACCAGTCGAACAACACCAGGAGACAACTGTCCATCAGGGGTTTGTTCGTTGTCGGTACATCGCTGATATTGTACACCGTCTCGTTCTGGCTGGTGTAGGCATTGAGGTTCCGGCCAAAGGCGATCCCGTGCTTTTCCAGATTTTTGATCAGGGAGTTGCCGGGAAAGTGCTTGCTACCGTTAAACGCCATGTGTTCCAGAAAGTGCGCCAAACCGTCCTGCTCATCCGTTTCCAACAGAGAACCTACGTTCTGAATGATGTAAAAACTGGCCCGTTCTTTAGGTTCCTGGTTGACACGCAGGTAGTAAGTCAGTCCGTTTTCCAACTTTCCGATCTTTACTGCCGGGTCTGTCGGTACTTGGGAATCCAGGTCGTATTGCCCGTAAAAAAAGGCCGGGAACGACACCAGGAACAACAGCAAAAAGATACATTTTTTCTTCATCGTGTTTAGTTTTATATATAGGTTATTATATAGGGGTTGTTCTATTCAGGATCGGTGGCCAGAACCGATTTATATCCGTAGGTTTTGGCTATGTTCATGACCCGTACCAGATGCTCTACCGGTACGGATTTTTCCAACTGGATGATAATGCTGGGCTCGTCCGTATTTTTCAACTCCTCCACAATCCGGCTCTCCAACCGGGAAAACGGAGTGACTTTCCCGTTCAGGTAGTACACCAGGTTCTTGTCGACCGAAACCGTTACGGAGACCGGATGGTTGGCGATCTGATTGGTGCTTTTGGGCAGTTCCAGCTTCAACGCATTGGGATTGACAAGGGTAGAGGTGATCAGGAAAAAGATCAGCAACAAAAAAACAATGTCGGTCATGGACGACACACTGAAAACGGTGTTGATCTTGTTACTGCGTTTGACAGCCATGCGGTTATTTTTTCAGATCGTACAGGGCATCCATGAACTTAGAAGAGGCCTCTTCCATCTCGACCGCGATCCGGTTGATCCGGCCGACCAGGGCGTTGTAGCCGAGCGAGGCGACAATGCCCACGGACAACCCGGCGACGGTCGTCACCATGGCCGTGTAGATCCCGTTCGAAAGCAGCGATATATTGATGTTGTTTCCGGCCGTAGACATATCGTAAAATGCCTGGATCATACCGATAACTGTTCCCAGAAAACCGATCATCGGGGCGACATTCGCAATGGTCCCCAAGGTGGAAAGCCCTTTTTCAAGGGCCACCATTTCTGTGTTGGCAGCGTTTTCCATGCTGATCCGCAGATCGGCTGCCGGAATGTTCGCATACCGGATTCCTTTCAGCAACACGCGGGCGACCGGTACATCCTGCCGGGTACACTCCTGCACGGCGGCGCTTTTGCCGTCGCGCTGCATCACCTCCAGCACCCGGCCGGTAAAGCCGCTTCCCGTACGGGTCGCCCTCCGGACCAGCGCGTAGCGTTCACAAATAATATAGACAGCAATCACAGAGAGCAAAAAGAGCGGGACCATCAGCCATCCCCCTTTGAGGATCATCTCCCACAGGCTGATCCCTGTTGTTTCAACTAAAAAAATGTGCATGACCGGTATTTCTAACTAAAAATTGTACGACGACAAAGTTACAAAATCCACCTGAACCCACAACCCATAATTCAGTCATCCTAACTAAAAATACATATTCATTTTAACATTACAGCCTCCCCCTATCTCTATCGTACCTTAGTCGTACCATAGTCGTACCATATTCGAGTATAAAATTTCGTTTGTCCAATCTTGGAAAATGCAAAGTACATCACCAACGTAAAACCAAAATCCGAAAATAAAAACCAACGGCGATTTGCAGACATAATTATTATGCACTATTCCAGAAAAAAATCGGAGAAATCAAATTGATGATCGGAATCCTGAAAGGCAGCAGGCAAAAAGTACAATATTGTATCACGGCAATAGAATAAAAAATGGCTACAAACCCGCGAAACTCCGCAATAGTTCATAGCCATCAGGATGGGAAAGGGCGGGAAAGAGGCTCCACACCGTCCCCACTGCCGTGCGATGGTAGAAAAGAAAATCATAAAATTTAAGGATCTCTAAGATTTATTATTGAAAAAAAGCGGTAATTTTAACAGCGAAAACAAAATCCGGTGCGGATTTTGCTTCTTTTTTTAAAAATTTACATGCAATCAACGCAAGACATCTATGGAAAACAAACTGGATATCCTGACCCGGAAGCTTTACGAAGAAGGAGTAGAGAAAGCCAGCAAGGAGGCGGAAGAGATTATCGGAAAAGCGAACGAAGAAGCGGCAGGCGTGTTGGCGGAAGCCCGTGCAAAGGCCGACAACATTGTCCGGGCCGGGCAAGAGGAGGCCGATCGTCTGAAAAAGCGGGCAGAGGCGGAGACGGCATTGGGCGTAAAACAGGCGGTCGCAGCGTTGAAACAGCAGATCACCGATCTGGTTTCCGGCCGGATTGCAGCTGAACTGGCCCGGACAGGGTTTGAGGAAAAAGCATTTGTGCAGGAGTTGTTGGTAACAGTCGTCAAAAAATGGGACGTGGCTTCCGGGACGATGGATCTGGAGTGCATATTGCCCGAAAAAGAGAAAAAAGCGTTTTCCGAACTGATTGCCGTCAAATACAAAGAGTTGTTGGACAAAGGCTTGGAGATCAAAGCCGGTTCCCTACCGGATACTTTCGTATTGCAACCCCGCGACGGAGGGTACAAGATCACCTTTTCGGAAGAGCTGTTCGAAGTCTTCTTCCGTCCCTACCTGAAAAAATGGGCCAAGGAGTTGCTCTATGCGTAAAACTTACGAAGCATTCATTGCCGGGCTGCCGGAGATGGTCCGGGAGGAGCGAAAACCGCCCCTGGCAACGGCCGCTTTCCGGGAGCAGGCGGAACTCTATTTAGCAGGGCAGGACAAAGCGTTGCTGGAACTCCTTTTTTTACCTTACGACAACCAACAGGTTTTAAAATTACTGAACAGGCACGATCCGGATCCGGATGCACCCACCGTCTGGCCGTTGCCGGTGCTGGAAGAAGAAGTATTGGAACCGGAGCGGGTGTTGCCGGCCTACCTGCAGGATTTTATTGTACGTTTCAAAGCGGGGGAGTTACATACATTCGGGCAGAAACCGGAAAATGTACTGAGCGGCCTGTATTACGACAGCCTGATCGGTTCCGGGAATGCATTTTTAGCCGGCTATGCGGCGTTCAGCCTGAACCTGAAAAACCTGGTGGCGGCGCTGAATTGCAAAAAATACGGCAAAGAGTTGGAAGCGGAAATAATAGGAGAGAACGAATTCGCCCAGGTGCTGAAGACTTCCCGTGCTAAAGATTTCGGCCTGTCGGCGGAGTATCCCTGGGTAGAACAGGTCGTCCAGTTGATGGAAAACGAAAACCTGACGGAGCGGGAAAGAGGCCTGGACAATCTGGTGTGGGAATACGTGGAAGAACAGAACCGGTTCTGCTACTTCTCCATCGAGCGGATATTGGGATTTGCTGTCGAACTGCAGATCGTGGAGCGCTGGAGCCGGATGGATTCGGCGGCCGGCCGGGAGATATTCCGGGAGTTGATAGAGAAATTCAAGAACGATCTGGTGGTACATATAGACAAATAGAGATGGAAAAAACAGTCGGAAAGATACACAGCATCATCGCCAATCTCGTTTTGGTCCGGGTGGAAGGCCCTGTTTCCCAGAATGAGATCTGTTACATCGAAGCGGGAGACGTACGGCTCATGGCGGAGGTGATCAAATTTACCGGGGACCTGGCCTACATACAGGTGTTCGAAAGTACCCGGGGGCTGAAACCGGGCATGCCCGTTGAATTTGAACAACACCTGCTGGAAGTGAGCCTGGGGCCGGGCTTGTTGTCGAAAAACTTTGACGGATTGCAGAACGACCTCAACAAAATGTCCGGCTTATTCCTGAAAAGAGGGGAGTACACCCACCCGTTGGAAGAGGAGAAAAAGTGGAGTTTCGAACCGTTGGCCCAACCGGGAGATACGGTCAGGGCAGCGGACTGGCTCGGCAGCGTCAAAGAAAACTGGCTGGACCACAAGATCATGGTCCCTTTTAAGTGGGAGGGTGAATACACCGTGGAGTCCGTAGCGGCTGCCGGAGAGTATACAATCCTGGAACCGATCGCTGTGTTGAAAGACCCGTCCGGGAAGCGGCTGGAGGTGACGATGGTACAAAAATGGCCGGTCAAGATTGCCATGAAAAAATACGCGGCGAAACCCCGCCCCTTTACCCAAATGGAGACCGGTTTGCGGGTGATAGATACCATGAACCCCATGTTGGAGGGCGGCACCGGTTTTATTCCGGGGCCTTTCGGCACCGGGAAAACCGTGTTGCAACACTCGCTGGCCCGTTTTGCCGACGCCGATGTCATCATCATGGCGGCTTGTGGAGAGCGGGCCAACGAAGTGGTCGAGATCTTTACGGAATTTCCCAACCTGCAAGACCCCCGTTCGGGGCGTTCGCTGTATGAACGCACCACGATCATCGCCAACACCTCCAACATGCCGGTAGCGGCCCGGGAGGCCTCTGTGTACACGGCCATGACGATCGGGGAGTACTACCGGGCCATGGGGATGAAGGTGCTCCTGTTGGCAGACTCCACCTCCCGGTGGGCCCAGGCGTTGCGCGAGATGTCCAACCGCATGGAGGAGTTGCCCGGACAGGATGCGTTCCCCATGGACCTTTCGGCCATTATCGCCAACTTCTACGCCCGGGCCGGGTTGGTTTATCTGAACAACGGAAAAACCGGCTCCGTAACCTTTATCGGTACCGTATCTCCGGCCGGAGGAAACCTGAAAGAACCGGTGACGGAAGCCACCCAGAAAGTGGCCCGCTGTTTTTACGCGCTTTCCCAGGCGCGGGCCGACTCCAAACGCTATCCGGCCATCAACACCCTGGAATCCTACTCCAAATATTTGGAGTATCCGGAGTTCCGGGAGTATGCTGAAAAGCACCTCTCCGACACTTGGATCGAGGAGGTCAACGAAGCCCGGGACGCCCTGGTGCGGGGCATAGAGAGTGCGGAACAGATCGACATTTTGGGAGACGACGGCGTGCCGTTGGAGTACCACGTCGTTTTCTGGAAATCGGAGTTGCTCGACGGGGTGATCCTGCAACAGGATGCATTCGACGAGATAGACGGTTCCACCTCTATGGAACGACAGCGCTACATGCTCGGTAAAATATTGGAAATTGTCCGTTCGGATTTTGCTTTTGAATCGTTCGACGAGGTAAATCCCTATTTCAAGCGGTTCTTGAACAGCTATAAACAGATGAATTACGCTCCGTTTTTATCCGAGCGTTTCAAACAATACGAACAGGAGATAGCGGAAATACTGACGGAAAAACGAAAATAACCCTTACGGTCTTACAATCTTACGGTCTTGAAACATGAATACAGCTTTTCAAAAAGTATATACAAGGATTACCCGGATCACCAAAGCCACCTGCGCCTTGAAGGCCCAGGGGGTCGGTAACGACGAGTTGGCTCTGGTGGCCGGCCGCTTGGCGCAGGTGGTGAAGATCTGGGGGGACGACATCACCCTGCAGGTATTTTCCGGGACCGAAGGGATCCCGACCGATGCGGAAGTAACGTTTCTGGGGAAAGCCCCCTCTCTCAAAGTGGGCGAGGAGCTTTGTGGGCGTTTCTTCAATGCGTACGGCGATCCCATCGACGGCGGGCCGTCGGTTGACGGGGAAGAGCGTGAGATCGGCGGCCCCTCCGTCAATCCCGTCCGGCGAAAACAGCCGTCCGAACTGATCGCTACCGGAATTGCCGGGATCGACCTGAACAACACCTTGGTTTCCGGGCAGAAGATCCCGTTTTTTGCCGATCCGGACCAACCGTACAACCAGGTGATGGCCAATGTGGCCTTGCGGGCGCAGGCCGACCGGATTATCCTGGGAGGGATGGGACTGCCGAACGACGATTACCTCTATTTCAAGCAGATGTTCGATAACGCCGGGGTATTGGACCGGATTGTCAGCTTCATCAATACAACCGAAGACCCGACGGTGGAACGGTTGTTGGTACCCGATATGGCATTGACGGCAGCTGAATACTTCGCCGTGGATAAAAACGAAAGGGTGCTGGTGTTGCTGACCGACATGACGCTCTACGCGGATGCACTGAGCATTGTGTCCAACAGGATGGACCAGATCCCTTCCAAAGACTCCATGCCTGGCTCCCTCTATTCCGACCTGGCCAAGATCTACGAAAAAGCAGTGCAATTCCCCGAAGGCGGTTCCATCACCATTATTGCGGTCACCACGCTGTCGGGTGGGGATATCACCCACGCGGTCCCGGACAATACCGGCTATATTACAGAGGGACAGCTCTTTTTGCGGAAGGATACGGAGATCGGCAAAGTAATTGTCGACCCCTTCCGGAGCCTCTCCCGCCTGAAGCAGTTAGTCATCGGGAAGAAGACCCGCAAAGACCACGCTTATGTGATGAATGCGGCGGTCCGGCTCTATGCGGATGCGGCCAATGCCCGTACCAAACTGGAAAACGGATTTGATTTGACCGATTACGACCAACGGGCCCTGAAATTCGCCAAAGCCTATTCCGGAGAACTGTTGGCGGTGGATGTGAATATCGATACGGACCGCATGTTGGATACGGCCTGGGCGTTGTTCCGGAGCTATTTCGACCGGGCGGAATTGGGTATCAAGGCGGAGATTGTGGACGAATTCGGAGGATTTACAGCATAGTCATGATCAGGTTTCAGTACAACAAAACAGCTTTGCAACAGTTGGACAAACAGTTGAAAGTGCGGGTCCGGGCCTTGCCGACCATCCGGAACAAAGAGGCGGCTTTGCGTTCGGAGGTGAAAAAAGCCAAAGAGACGGCGGAGGCATTGGACCGAAATCTGGCGGACACCTTGGACAGTTTGGAAGACGGGCTTCGGTTGTACACCGAATACCGCCCCGGATTGTTGAAGATCAAAGAAGTTGCGTTATCGGTAAAAAAAATAGCAGGCGTCCGGACGCCGGTATTGGACGAGGTGCTCTACGAAACGGAAGATTTCAGCCTTTTCAATGCACCGGCCTGGTTTTTGGACGGGATCGAACAACTCAAGGAGATCGTAGCCATCGCTCTGGAACGGGAGTTGTACATCCGGAAGATGGAGTTATTGGACAAAGCCCGGAAAAAAACCACCCAGAAGGTCAACCTGTACGAAAAGGTACAGATCCCGGGATTTGAGGCGGCGATCCTGAAGATCAAACGCTTTTTGGAAGACGAGGAAAACCTCTCCAAATCGTCCCAGAAAATCGTTAAAAACCGCCAGGAAATGGCCGGTTAATCTGCGCACCTAAGTTGTAACAGATGATTGTACAAATGAAGAAACTATCCCTGCTGATCTTCCACAAAGATTATCAGCATTTTCTCGAAGAGCTTCGGGAAAAAGGGGTAGTCCATATCCACGAAAACCGGGAGCGTTCGGTGGCGGACGATCAGTTACAGGCGCAATTGGCGACGGTGAAACGGCAAACCGAACTGATCCTGCGGTTGCAGCAGCAGGGGCAGGCGGAGAAGCGAAAAGGGATGGAAGGGATCGAGGAGGAGTACATAGAAGAGCATCTCCGGAAAAAATACCACCGGCTGGAACAGTTGGTGCAGCAGATCGGTTCGGTACAGAAGGAACTGGCGCTGTACGAGCCTTGGGGGACCTTTCCCGGGGAACGGATTGATACCTTGGAAAAAGCTGGTTGGCGGATTCGTTTTTACTCGGTCCCCGAACAGAAATTCCGCCCGGAATGGGAAGCGGTAGCGGAGATCGTGGAGATTGGGGAGTACAAAGGATACCGTTATTTTATCCACATCGGAAAAGAGAGAGCGGAGCTGGAAGCCGATGAATACCGTTTTCCGACGAAATCCCAACGAGAGTTGGCCGAATTGGAAACTGCTCTCCGAAACGAATACGACGAATTGAAAACCTGGTTGGACGATGTGGCGGCAGATGCCGTTGAACGTTTGAAGCGCTACCGGGAAAAAGTGCTTGAAGCCACGGACGAAAGGCAGGTAAAAAATGCCGCCAATGTTGCGGTAGAGGGCCGTATTATTTCCTTGGAAGGATGGTTTCCGGCGGACAGGGAGGCCGAATTGCTGCAATTTCTGGAGGGGCGGGAACTCTATTACGAAGTTTCGCGCTCGACGCCGGAGGATGAGGTGCCGGTCAAACTGAAAAACAACCGCTTCAGCCGCCTCTTTGAACCAATCGGCGCCATGTACGACTTGCCGAATTACGGGGAGCTGGACCTCACACCCTTTTTTGCACCCTTTTTTATGCTGTTTTTCGGTTTGTGCATGGGGGACGGCGGATACGGCTTGCTCATCTGGACTGCCTGTTTTCTGCTTCGGAAGAGGGTCAAGGACGGCTTGCGCCCATACCTGAAATTGGGAGAGTACCTGGGGGTGGCAACCGCCGTCGTCGGAGTGGTAACAGGCTCTTTTTTCGGCATCTCTTTGGATGCGGTAACCTGGCCCTGGTTGCAGGGAGTGAAACACTATTTTCTGACCCAAAACAACTACGGCCCGCAGTTGGGAGGATACAGCCCGATGTTATTCTTCTCCTTTGCGATTGGCGGCGTCCAGATACTGTGCGGCATGTGCCTGAAAGTGGTCAAGATCGCCAAACAACACGGTTGGAAATACGCCTTGTCGGATTTGGGTTGGACGGTACTGCTGGTGACCTTACTGATCGCATTCGGCTTGCCGGCTTTGGGAGTGACACTTCCGGAGTTCCTGGTGTGGGGGTTGTATGGGATCATCGGATTCTGTGCGCTGGCGATCCTTTTTTACAACTCACCGGATAAAAACATCTTCCTGAACTTGGGGGCAGGTATTTGGGGAACGTACAACATGGTCACGGGCTTGCTGGGTGACATTCTTTCGTATGTCAGGCTCTTTGCCCTCGGCCTGACCGGCTCCATTCTGGGAGGCGTATTCAATATGCTGGCCATAGATATGACGGCCGCTTTGCCGGTTGTTCCCAGGCTTTTACTTATGTTTTTTGTCCTGATAGTCGGACATGGCCTGAATTTTGTCATTGCCATGATCGGGGCGCTGGTACATCCGATGCGTTTGACGTTTGTAGAGTTTTACAAAAGCGCCGGATTTGAGGGAATGGGTAAAAAATACGAACCGTTCCGGAAAAGGACACAGTAAAAAGAGAGTATATAATCACTTGTTAAAATAGAAATGATGGAACCAATTGTATTAGCTTATTTGGGAATTGCCCTGGCGGTCGGCTTATCGGGAATCGGCAGCGCATTCGGTGTAACGATCTCCGGGAACGCCGCCGTGGGCGCTCTGAAAAAAAATCCCGCAGCATCCGGGCAGTACATAGGGTTATCGGCCCTTCCCGCTACGCAGGGGTTGTACGGGTTTGTCGGTTACTTTATGTTGAGCGCCTATTTAGTGCCTTCAATCACCTGGTATGTGGCGGCGGTCTGTTTCGGAACCGGTTTGGCATTGGGATTGGTCGCCCTGTTCTCGGCCATCCGGCAGGGGCAGGTGTGCGCCAACGGCATTGTGGCTATCGGCGGCGGCCACAACGTCTTCGGAACGACCATGATCCTGGCGGTGTATGCGGAGTTGTACCCGATCCTCGCCCTGCTGATCCTGATCTTAGTCTCTATCGGCCTAAGCCCTGCCTGATCATTTTAGCGTCTGTTTAAACAGTCTCTAAAATTTTCGCTTGAAATCTCCTGTTTTTCTGTTATTTAGAAAAAAATAAAAAAATGATGGGAAAAACTTTGTAGATTGTATTTCCTTGCATTATCTTTGTCCCCGCTTTCAAACAGTGAGTGTGTAAGTGTGCTATAGAGTGGGAAGCAATTTTAGACAAGTTTTAGGACAGATGTTCTTTGATATATTGAAGTGACAAATAAAAACGAACGTACATGTTCTGTTTGTATCTAACGATACAGATAGATTTTAATGAATAATCCGGGCGATGGAAAAACAATTTTAATAATATTTTCTAATGAAGAGTTTGATCCTGGCTCAGGATGAACGCTAGCGACAGGCTTAACACATGCAAGTCGAGGGGCATCACGATATAGTAATATATTGG
>QMCD01000887.1_pt1 | contig 25395 bp, 19 predicted proteins | sample 1821841 | NCBI WGS metagenome assembly QMCD01 (sample SAMN01991225, study PRJNA193472) | Termite gut metagenome, whole genome shotgun sequencing project. | isolation source: worker | host: Macrotermes natalensis | reverse complement strand
TAATCTATCTTTTTTTATTTTTTGAATTACACGAGATAAAGATAATGTTATTTCATTCTGTGTTTTTCGCTGAATAGATTTCCAACTCAAATAACCTTTGTGATAAATATAAAAACACCATAAAACATGTGCAAATATATTAAATTTTTTCCACTGATCCTCAGCTGATGGAAATGTAAATCCATATAGATGATTCACGATATTTATCGCGTGACTAAAAAGTTTTACACGAAGAGACCCTTCAGAAAACGCCTCTCCCTTTTTTGGATAGCGGGCAATGTATTCCATTGCATCGGAAAAAATATAATTATATTCTGGGTTATATTCAAAATAAATCTCGTGATTTCTCAAGGTTATGCCTCACACCCTTATATCCCCTAATGATAATTATGAGACATGATATACACTTTTTTGAATTCAACAAACGCAAGAAACTATTTTACGCTGGTAACGATTCATAACTAGTAATGATACACAACTAGATATAAATCGTTACCAGTATCATAATATTACTAGTTACGTATTGTTACTATCACTCAAGATGGCATCCAAAAAATGCCGCGCAACCTTCAACGGCGCGATGATGCGAAGACAATAGCGCTCTTTTTCACCCATGAGCTGTTCGGCGATCTCTGTCAAGAACACCCACGCCGACATGATAGAATCGTTGAAGGTGATTTCTCCGCCATCTTTGGCCTTTGAATAAGAGTGCTTGAGGAGCGTGTCAAAACCGCGATCGATGAGGCGAGGGATGCCACCAAGATTATCAATCTCCTCTTTCGACATCGGTATTCCCCAATACCTGGGATCAATCTCAATGGTCGCTCCAACAAATTTCTCTGTGTTCTTCGCAATGACATCATTGTACGACTTGTCGAATGTGACCGTGATACACGGAAAAAGATAATTTTGGATTGGGGTCAGTTGAACCAGTCCGGGATCCGTGACCTCGATGCGATATTTCCCTTCAGGGTCGATTGCATCAAGAATATCTCTGGTAGACATCTCTTGAGGGTTTTCAAACGCCACCCAAGGAGGACCGTTGTACACTGGTGGCCACTCCTCTATTTTTCCTGGCTTGAGCTTGAATATTTTCTCGACGTTCTCACCGCTTGCATCATGTTCTTGTTTACGATCTTCGCTGCTCCACGGATATTTTTCACTCATTCCAATTCCTCCATGAAAGTAACGCATCGTTACCAAGTATCAATTCATTACTGGTAATGATACGAAACTAGTTATAATTTATTGCTCATCAGTTAAAAATTGCTCTGCTGACACGATCCTCGCTCATGTTCTTCATACGATCAAGCGCGTGATTGTAGATCATGGTGGTGTTGATCGATCCGTGCCGAAGTAGCTGCTGTGTTTCTTCCAATGTCGCACCGTTCAGCAAGTTCAACGTGGCCGCTGTGTGACGCAGTGAATGCGCGGTCAATCGTTCGCTGTCGTATCCGGCATTTTGGAATGCACTCTTCACGATTCGGCTTACGCTGCGCGTCGTCATGTTCTTGCCATAGTTCCGTTCGCTGACGCTGGCAAAAAGCACGGCTTGGCCGCCGACATCGCCTCGGCGCTTCAAGTAGTCGCGGATCGCTTTCTCGACGGGTGCAGCAAGCTTGACGTAATCTGACTTCTCTTCATGGCCTTTGCCTTGAATGAAAAGTACTGCCTGATCGGCAATCGTTCGGATGTCGCCGATCTGCGCCCGGGCGATTTCGACCGTGCGCAGTCCACTGGTCGCGGCGAGCGCGATGATCGCATAATCGCGCAGCCCTTTGAGGTTTTTGTGGAAATCCGGGTCGTCCCCTCGGATCGTGTCCAGAATTTCTTTGACCTGTTTGCTGGTCAGCGCGTCTTTCTTGTGCGTGCGGTCGACCTTCGCGCCTTTCAAGTTTTCGGCGATATTTTGATAGATGCCCTCCTGTTCCGTCCACTTGAAGAAAATCTTGATCGCCGTGACATAATTTTGCACCGACGCCGGCTTCAGGCGCTCTTTTATTTCGTCTCGATACGCGACAACATGACGCCGATCGGGAGCCACTATGTCATGGCGCCGCAGCCAAATTAGAAACTGACGAACGGCGTAACGGTACGTCTCAACGGTTTTCGGCGCTGCGTCGATGAAGTCGATGAAGCGTCCAAAAACATCTTCGCTAACAACAACGATGGCCGATGTTTTTGCGCCGATCTCTTTTTCACTCATATACGATCACCTGTCCTCTCCGTTGGATGTCGTGCTGAGCAGTTTCCCTGCGCGATAGAACATGCGCAGCAGTTCCGGATGATTCCCTACACCGAGCAGATTGATCAATTCGACCGCGCCCGGTGTCGCAAGGTGATCCCGCCCGACTGCGATGATGTCCTGACTCGCCTCCCACTTGTCGCCGCCGTACTCTGCGTCATTCATTGCGGACTCTGCCCAGAAAAGTTCCTCGTTTGCGAGCTGCTTTTCAAACTCGGTCTTCGCCGCTGTTTGTCTCTCATTCAGCTTTTCGGCAATTATGTGCGAAGCAATTTCTGCGGCTCTCGCCGCGCCGATGCTGATCGCGATCCCAACTTTCATCGCGACGGCAATGCGCATGGCTTCTTGGACGAACCCAAGCTGTCTCTTTTCCTTTTTCGGAAGCAATGTATCGACTTCGGCGAATTTCTGGTCGAGTATTGATTCGAACGTCACTCCCGTGATGGCCGTGAAAGAAGAATCTACCTTTTTCGAATTTCATCCAGGGCGGCATAGATTCTGTCACAAAGTTCCGTAAACAGTACGTCGCGCTCTATTAGGGCATTCATCTGACGGCGTCCTCTTGTCTCAAAAAAAATTCCATCACGAGTGCGCATGACCTCACACCTTCGTCGAAACCGGCGTTGAAAGATTCGCGTGCTTTGTTGTTTACAGCATCGCGAATGCATTCCTCAAGAAAATGAGCGTCTTTCTTTTTTCCTTCTGGAAAATATTCTGCGATGTTCAGTATTACCTGAATCGGTATCTCTTCTGGAAGGAAGCTCGCATGAACCCCCAAACCATCGCATGAATCGTTACACGGAAAAAGTTTGACCTCTGTCGATGAAGCACGCATTTTTTGCAGGAAGGAAAAAATTTCGCTCTTCATGGTTTGATTCCTCTGACGGCGTATTGAAACAACATTGAGCAAGCGGTGGTACCTTGGCTGTATCCAGCATTCCAGGCTCTTGTGCAAACGTCTACCAGTAAATCTTGAATCTCCCAGACCACGTCATCAAGATCGTCTTCGAGCAAGTGAGGGTCTTCCTCCCTGCTTATTATCATGAGAGAGGCCAGCTTCTTCTTGATTTCTTCAGGGACGGGTCTTTCGTCACATCCGGCACCAACGCTTTGAAGAACATCCGTGACGTTTTCATCCATGAGACCGGCATTGATAGCTTCGAAAAAACGATCGAGATAAGTGCTTTCGCGGCAGACGCTCATGGCTTTGGCCATCCTTGCGACGCTACTTTGAAACCGTGTTCATGTGGCGTGATTGTGGCATGATGATGGGGATTATCCATTGTGATGCCTCCTCTGGAGTATGTGGTGTGTTGCGCTCTCCAAAGTTAGCCTGTAGTATGATAAAATCAAAGAACAGGCCTCCCTCGGGAGAGCTTCTTAGTTGTCCGTTCAGTTGCTTGTCTGCCAAGGCCTACAACTGAACGGACTTCTCGTTTTCTTCGACAAATTTTTCTATAGATTTTTCTAAGATGAATTGCTGTTTAATGCCTTTTGCTGCGCAGATGACTCTAAATTTTCTGGCAAGCTCTTCTGGTATGCGAACGCCTAGTTGAACCATTTTTTCGTTATCACTCTCGATGCTTACTCCCCCTTTTTTGATAGTTTGCCAACAAATATTATCATGCCAACAATAAATAAGCAAGAACAGCATGATTCTTATCTCCCACACCAATAAAAACCCATGAGACCATCGAGAACGCCCCTCATTCGTAATCGTTGCGCGAAAACGAGGTGAAATTCCCGTGTGGCCGTTTTTTACCTTCTAGGGGCTTCTGTGATTGCCGTGTGTGTAAAAAACGAAGGGGATGTTCTTGCCGTAAGGTGAAAAATTTGAGAAGTCTTACGATCTTTTGGGGAAGTAGACCGTTATTGAAAAAGCAACGAGGAACTGCGGTTCGCGGGTAAGCGATCGGAAATCAACATACCTCCAACGGTACGGGAACCGTTGTGGTATGTGTACTGCATCTCTCGAATAGCTTGTTTGTACCTGTCGCGGACCGCTCCATAATTCTCAGAGAGATGTACATTGGCGACCCCTGCCAAATGTCCCCCGTAGGCATCTATGATCATTGGGAACATGACGGCGGAACAAATCGTATCCGCGAGCTGGATCATTGCGAAATTTTGAGACTGCCCGTAGACCGGAACCTCCACTAAACGGGGAAAGCTGTTTGGGGCAGTCGTTTGGTAACACTGCGTAAAAATGCTGTGGGTCGTTCGAACATCCTGTGCATAATTGCGACCATCGGCGACGACAAACCCGCTTGAGTTCGTTTGCTCCAAAAATGCGTGGAAGTGCTGGCATATGTGCAGCATACTTCGACCATAAAACGCGGCATCATCGTTCTTTTCTCCGGGATTTTTCACGAGAGCACGCCCAAGCAAGCGGACGCCATGACATCTTAAAATCCGGATGCAAGTGTCCAAATAGCCGATATGGGTCTTCCTGTTTCGCGTGTCCCCATCTCTTATTACTTTTCTGATGTCGTTCCCCTTGATTTCCTGAAGAATCGAATCTAAAAAGTGTTTCAGTTCGGTGAATCGATTTGGGAAAAATTTTCTCTTTGCGCTGATGAAGTCACTTGTGACACCTGCGATTTCTTTGTGGTGTACGATCAAACCAGTAACGACATACAGGGGATTCAAAGTCGAGTTGTTTATTTGAAAGGTCCCAGAGTCTCCGCTTTCGTCCACATAACACAAAAACAAGGCTCTCTACCTCCTCAAAAATAGCTGAGACTCCCCGAAGGGAGCCTCAGAGTGCGCCGTTCAGCGTGAACTGCCCGGCTAGTGTTGTCATGTCTGTAAAGATATACAAAACATTTTGCTCTGTCAATAGCATTTTCCACGACTGGATAGTCTTCACTGGAATATCGTCTCGGGAATCAAACGTAGCAGAGGCAATCTCTTCGTGAGACCGCCTCTTTTATTTTCGCGCCTAAACAGATTAACTCTTAAACACTTCCGAGTGCGAATCGAGCCGTGCAAGGCGCAGTATGTCCGATCCCTCTTTCTTGTAGATCAGCAACAAATCCGGTTTGATGTGACACTCCCGATAGCCTTTCCAGTTTCCGACCAGAGCGTGATCTCTGTGTTTCTCCGGCAGAACGCCGTCTTCGGACAAAATCGTGAGGACGGGTATCAGGATGTTGTCGACATCGGCGTGCTGTGGGTTCGCTTTCGCTCGTCTATAATCTTTTTTGATGGCATTAGACCAATCAATCGTCCGCATTCAACGCCGCCATAAAGTCTTTCACACTGTTCGATTTGTTTCCATTCCCAGCCTCCAGCTCCTCTATCGCCTCTCCTTGATCTCGAACGGCAGACACCGATCGTCGGCTACACGGATCAACAAAAGCCGGATAGCGTCTGAGACCGACAAACCCATATTTGACAATGCGCCCGACGCGCGTTCTTTCGTCACAGAATCAATCCGCGCCCGTACATAAGTGTCCCGTGCTGTCGGCATTTTTATCACCTCTTAAACTGTAGTCACATTACGACTACAGTTTATCACATAAAGCCAAAACTCACTTAAATTTGATCTCTCCCGCCGCGTTCCTTCCTACGCTACCAGATAACCCCGCATCCTTGCTCATGCTCTGAAACAGATCCTCCGACCTGGAGAGAAGATCGGAAATTTGCCGCTCACACTCGGCTCTTGGTGTCATTTCTGGCACGTTTCTTCCAAGGACGGCCAGAATATTTCTTAGGTCGCCTGTCCCATGATCTTCAAGCTTGCCTGTCCGTATTATGCGAAACGTCTCTATCAGCTTCTCCGATCTGCTCCTGTCCCCATATGACAAGCTGGCCGCGCCGTAATTCTCAGAAAGTGTCTTGACGAGATAACCCGTCGTGGAGCCGACATTCTTGCTGTTCCTGGCATACGCGAGGTTGTAGGCAATATTTTCAAGCCCTTTATGATTTTCATAGCTGCCCGCCATCAACTCGATCAGTTTTGGAGAGATGTCTTTTTCTGTATACCCGTAAAAAGAAATCAGGTCGACAAGGACCCGGAAATCAATTCGTGATATCGACTTCCAGAGCAGTAATGAATCGTTACTCGCTTTTGTAGTAGTAGTATTAAATATATAATAACTACTACTACTACTCGGTAACGAATCGTTACCACAAATTTCGGCCAATTGTGGATAACTTTTCTTAGCCTCTTCGATGATTCCACTGATATCTAAAAAAACCCCTCTAGGCGTTGCCTTTACTGAAATGAGAGTGCTTTCACGCAATTTATTCATCGTTCTGGACACGCGCGGTCTGGAGTACCTTAATTCACGTTCTATTTGCGAATAGGTGAAGTGAAGCACGCTGCTTTGTTGCGTCGTGAATGCCCAATAATACAGGATCGACGCAGAGGCATTATCTCCGGAAAGAAGGTGATAGACGCCGATATTCAACACGGCGAAGAATAAATTTGGATGTACCGGTTCGCCGTAATATGGTGCCGGTTCTTGTAGTAACGATCCGTAACTTGGTAACGTTTCATCTGGTAACGAATCATTACCCAGTAACGTTTCATCTGGTAATGATGTATTACTTGGTAACGGATCGTTATTAGTATTTTGTGCAGTTTTTTCTAGTAACGATTTATTACTTGGTAACGATTCATTACCAATCAAAACGTTACTACGGAACAAATCGTTACCAGTTAAATCGTTACTGGGTAATGATTCGTTACCAGATGAAACGTTACTAGGTAATGATTCGTTACTACTCGATATTTTGAGATTTGCTGGTATTGTCTCATTTATTGGTATTGATTCGTTACCGATTATTTTTTTCTCGCTCTCGTTTTGCGGAACTTCTGTGATCGCTTGAGGTGTGTTTTGAGACTGACTGTTTATTGCTCCTCCACATGCCTGTAGAAGATTGCTGCGCATCCGCGAAGCGAGTTGGGCTCTTCCTTTCGAAGCTTCTTCGTCGACTTTTTTCTTGCTCACTTTTTATCACCCCCATTTGAGGATGTGATTTACAATGTTCATAAGCTCGCGATATGGTCTTTCCGTCTTGACGCCCATCTCGCAAAGTAATTTAGACTGGTCCCAAGCTTTTCCGTACAACGCCGATCGGTGGATTTCGCCGATAAAAAGATCAGGGAACATCTGTCTGATCCCCTCGTTCCACTCTTTTTGACTTTTGAATTGTGCCTGAAACATGGAAGTGAATACGCCAAAGATTCGCAAGTCTGTGTTAATTTCCTGAAAGTAAGTAATTCGCTCAACAAGCTGCGTGACGCCCCACACGGCCAATCGCTCCGGCTGGATCGGCACGAGAATTCCGTCCGATGCCATGAATGCGTTCATCGTGAAAAATCCGATATCTGGAGGGCAGTCGATCAGGCAATAATCGTATTTCTCGGTGTGATTGGCCAGAAATTCCTTGAGTCGCATTCCAATATTCGGAATGGTTGCTATGTCTGTTAGACTGCCACCGAGGGTATAGCCGCCTGGTATAAGATCAAGGCGGCTTTTCCCGCTCGAAATCCTTGTTGAATGAATGATATTTGCCTCGGGTTTTGGTGTTGGGCCGAACAGAGCGCCGATAGTTTCTTCCTCATCAATAACCGGGTCCATGAAGTAGCTTGTCGCGCTGCATTGGGGATCTGCGTCAACCAATAAAATCTTTTTTTTCTTTATCGATGCAAGGATTCCAGCGAGGTTTACACACATTGTCGTTTTTCCAACCCCGCCTTTTTGGTTGGCAAACGAAATAGTTTTCAAAAAAATCACCCCTAACAGACATAGAGTATTAGTGAGTTAATGAGATTATATCCGATTGATAAAATAGAGTATAAAAATTGTTATGTCAATACTTTACCAAAAATTCAATCTTATTTTGAAATGTAAAACATTGCTTTACTGCTGACGGCCGGTAAAGAAAAGCCCCACCACGCGCAACCAGCGGTTTATGCTTGGCGTCAGCGTGGCCAACACAATCTTTGTTATACTCTGTTCATAGCCCTCGGCGGAAGAGGTGCCCTGAGTTCCTGACTTTCAGGCTCCAGTGCCCGTATCTGCGTCGAGGGTTTATCCTTTCCCTTTGCTATAATCCAAACAGAAACCCCGTTCGCAGGCCGGTCATCTGAGCCTCTTTACTGAGGCCAGCCCGGAAAATCCGAACGGGGTTTTCTTCATCGGCAAGGTTCTTTGTGCGTCTTTTGGCGAACCTCGAAGACTACATCCACGACAAACTTTCACGGATATCAATGCTCTGTTTTGTGTTTTCTTCCCATGTCTCTTGCGGAGCCTTTTATGTGCGATCTTGAGAGATTTCTACGCTCACCAATCGCGCATTTCTGCCATTTCCTACAGGTGATAATCCCGTGAGAAGCGACAGCGCCGAGTGGATTATTTGGCAGTTGTGATACAAACATGCGAAAGCGGTTTTGTATTACAACTGCCCGCCTGTCTGTTCACGTTGCCACCATTTCATGGTTTTTTAGTATGGGAATATTTACGATGATTTTTCACTGTCAATCAGTCGTATTGAAATGCGAAAAGGACGTGTTTTTCGACTGCCTGAATGCTTTTATTCCGCGCAGTCCACTTGTCGCATAAGTGAAGGCCGCGAGTGTCCCAAAAATAAGACCAGCGTGATCCTCTGAGGGCCACCCAGAAATGAAGAAAGGCCGCTCACGTCATAACGTGGCGGCCCGGCTTCTGAAACTTTGGAAGCTTGTAACGCGTGTGGTTCTAGCTCTAACTAGGATGTAAGCCCTGTTGATCATTATACAATAAAACGATGAACAGGCAAATCCAGTCCTATGTGCGATCGGCGGCCTGTGGCCTCTTGTCCTGGTTATTGAGCGCGCTGATGATATTCTCCGCTAACCGCAACGGTATCGCTTTTAAGGCATCAAGCCCAAGTTGAGGGTTGTAGAAGCATCCGTGCCGCCATGCCCCGTATGATACGCATTTCTGTAGATCTCGCCATTCCTCCGTGTGAGCTAGGAAATCTGCTCGTGTAACCTCGATGATCCTCATCCAGCCTCCGATGGAATCAATCAATGCCTCGGCCCCCGCGCCCTTATCTTCGAGCGTGTCAATGCTCGCTTTTTTGTTCCAACTGCACATACTTCCATCCCATTCGCTCCAGTCCCGGTTCCACATGCAGAAGTTGAGTTCTTCTCTGCTCGGTGGTGCCCATTCAGGGAGCATTGATGATGTTTGCCCCGTTAAAAGCTGAAAAGGGCAGTAGTGGTATTTAAATAGCTTTGTAAAAAGAGATTGTAATTCCTTCTCCTTTTTTGAGTGACGCTTTGTCGGCATATCATCACCTCGTTTTGTCAATTTGAATCGATTGACGTTTTTTTGAAGTATTCTTGAACTTATTTGAATCGAGTGACCCTTTTTTGTCGCAGCGTGACGTTATTTTTTATTGCCTTGAAGTATTGTGTTGAGACTTTTTGAGACAAAGTGACGAAAACTGAGACGAACCGAGACGGAGTGAGACAAACCGAGACAAAGTGATCTTTTTTTGAGACAAAGTGAGACGTAGCGAGACAAACTGAGACCACATATTTTTCAGGTGTCGTTTTGTCGGGACAAGCAGGGGGTTGTATGACAAAACGCTCCGCGTTTTCCCGTTCAACCCCCCTGTGTGCGATCGGCGGCCTGTGGCCTTCGTCTCGCGTTGATGACGGTTTTTTCATAGTGTCTCCAAGCAATTTTTCTCGACAATGTTTCTGGGAATTCCTTCACCAATAGTCGGATCATGTTCCGTGTTTTTTTGTACTTCGTCACCAATTTGTCGATCGTTGTCATGTCGATGCGCTGGAGGTCTACAGAATCGGTGCTGTAGTAGTCTTTAATAATCTCCCACCGGGAAGAATATGCCCGTTTCATTTCGTTTGTACCATCGGTCACGGCCTTCCAGCCGCCCAAGTCATTCACTGCACTGTTGAATATATCGAATATGACGGCCATCCTCTCGGCGATCGGCAGATGCCTTCCACCTGAGATTCGAACGCCGAGGTGATGGCTGTATTGAGTGCAGCTCTCGAAAATGTAATAAGTCTCCTGTGTGTCTGGCGGGGGCTTTTCACCCAGTAAAATTTGAAGACCTCCGGGATATTCGAGCAAGAGGGAAACGATCGACAGGGCCTTCGCATCTTCAAATTCCACCGAAATCCCTCCTGTAAAGAAAAACTATCGGCTTGGCTTCCCTCCGGGGAAGTGGTTGTATAGCGTCGCCCTAGATATTCCGAGTTGTTTTGCGATATCAGAAGGCGACATGTCTGTTTCGAGTAACTTCTTCGCCGCGATCATCTTTTCCGAGGTCATTACGCTTCGACGGCCACCAACGCGCCCTCTGGCTTTGGCTGCTGACAAACCCGCGTTTGTCCTCTCCCGTATCAGATCGCGCTCAAACTCTGCCACGGCCCCGAATACGTGAAAGAAAAATTTTCCCTGCGGCGTAGAGGTGTCTATCTTGTCGTTGACGCTGACGAAGGCAATACCGGTCTCGTGCAGCTTCTCCACGATGCCGATCAGATCCTTCAAATTCCGCGCGAGCCGGTCAAGTTTGGTGACGATCAGCACGTCGCCTTCGCGTAAGTGATCCATACATTTCTGCAACTCCGGGCGGTCTGCCTTTGCGCCGCTGACTTTCTCTTGAAAGATTTTGCCGCAACCTTGCCGCTGAAGCTCGTCGATTTGCGCGTCTAAATTTTGATCGTCGGTGCTGACGCGTGCATACCCGATTTTGTTGACGGCGGTATCTTTTTCGCTCTTGGTCATCGTAAATCCCTCCCATAAAAGTCTAAAAACTTGTCTTAAAATCATTATAGCATGTTTTGATAAAAAGACAAGAATTTAGACGCAAGAAAACCAGTATTTATCTGGAAGGGATTTCTTTGTTCTATCAGTCTAATAAACGATCGTTTATTAGACTGATAGACTAGGCATTAAGTTGTCATAAAAACGCCCGAAATAAAAAAGACGTGGCTACGGCAACTCGATTAAGTTACATGGCAATCCGGGCGTCTGTGATGGCCTCAGCTACCAATTTTGCGCGGCTTGCTTTTTTACTCGATCCAACGCTCTTCGATTCCCGGTAAAAGTAAGCAGCGCGTCAAGAAAATCATCGGCCTTTGCGGAGATGTAGAGTCGACGCAGCGTGATGTATGGGAACGGTTTCAGTAGGGCATAAGCGTTCAGCAGCGCGAACATGCCCTCTTCTCTCGTCGTCAAACCGCTTTTCTTCATCTCGTTTTCATCTTCCAGGAGAAGCTTCTTCACTCCATAAAAGAGTTGTCGTACAGGTTCACCGACAAGGCTGCGGTCACCGCCGTAGTTTGTTCCGTCGATGAGTTGCATGATCTCTTCGCCGATAATGGGGATTCCTCCGATGGAACCTTCCACTATTGCGGCCGCGCTCCATTCAGCCCAACCTTCGTCATCATCCTCATCTGGGCCGCCGTAGGTGATCAAGCGAAGAGCCATTGCGCCGATCGCCACGGCGACGATACGTTTCAACGCACCGGCGCGGCCACCTTCGGCCATTGCCTGCGCTGGTGTGTCGTACAGCATGATATTCGCCTGTTTCGCACCTTCGGATGAGAAGAGGAGTGCAGTTCTCCAGAGGCCGCCGCGTCTCCAAAGATCCGGAAGCTCCATCGCGGTTGCCGGTTGCATGTTGCGCTGGACTGATTCCTGAGCAGCCTTTCGCGCTTGTTCGATGTCTGCTCCCATGCGCAACTGCTTCTTGAACACGGATTTGAACATGATCGTCGAAACAAACTTGTCAATTACTGCGTTCGGCCTTATGCCCAAATCTATAGCTTTGTCGATCCAGCGATCCGTTGCCTTGCTCTTCTGACGCATCATTTCATAAACCGCGCTTCCTTTTCGCATCGCGATTTGAGGATCGAGGGCGAACACTTCTTCATAAAGGCCGTGCTTATCCGTGGAATATTCATGTAGAGTTGAAAGAATATCGACGACATCTGCATCAATAAACCACTTCCCCATGCTGGCGTAGTTCTTCAGTATAGATCCAACATTCAACCACAAAGCCATTACCGCCTTGTTTTTGAGCAGTGTGCCGATGACGCCATCAAGAACCTCCTGTGCCTTGTAAATATCCGGCGTCACGTTGTCGTTGTAATATTTGATGACGGCTTTATAAACGTGAGAACCGAAACGCTCATTGACACTTCGAGCGAAACCAACATTCCCGCCTCGATCCGGATCATTCCATAAAAGGATATTGCGGGCTTTTTTTAGCGTCTGACCGTACGCGATAAAATGCTCTTCATCTTGGACGTGCCGATAGAAGAGTTTCAGCAAATCCGTCTCGACGGCTCCCTGATTGTGTCTGGCAATGTTCTCGCGCTCGTGCGTGAATCCCGGTTCCACCTTCTGAGGAATATTGCCGTCATCAATGAAACTGGCGGATTCGTTCTGGTCGATCGTCCGGATGAAAGAACGCCGCTCGATTCGGAAAATCGGGACATAATATTCAAGCCACGTCATCCCTTTGTTCTCGACGTCGATTCGGACATCGTTCGCCCTGTCGAAATTCGCTTTATCGGTTAGATCCGCATAGATGTAATCAGCCAACGCCTTTTCATTTTGACTCAGCTTTGTGATGCACCGCTGCACGAAGCCCTCAGGGAGCGGCACGCCGTTCAGGTTCCCACCGAGCACGGCTTCCATCGCTTGCGGATCCTTCGAAAGCACATAGATACCCATGAGCTGAGATTTTGTCGGGAATTTTCCAGCGAAGTAGGCCTTTATATCAAGGCCCTCGAGCCGAACCCTTTCATTCAGCTTCGCGCCGTCGACGCCAAGCTCCTTCATTTTTACTTCAAGAGATTCGCCTGTGCGGCGATCGAGTTCTACGAGGTAGTTGTCGCGGCACTCGTTAAACTCCCCAATCCAGAATTTATAATTGGCCCCGTCAAATTTCGCCTCACCACCGTCCAGAAGATCGAATAGCCGATGACGGTCAGCCCCCGCCGCGATCAGTGTGTCACTGGCGAATTCAACCTTTCGCTTGATCCTGCGCGCGATATTTGAGGCGGTCTCTCTTTCCACCTCCTCAAGCGCGTCCGTCATGGCCTTCTTGTGCAGTTCGGCGTATTCCTCTGTCGTGATTTCCTCGTCGATCTCCAGTATGGATTCGTCGAGTTCCATGACCGCCATTGCTTGGCGTCTTCTGATTTCGTCCTGTTTACCCGCCTCGAAGTCGTACGTTTTTTTGATGTCCTCCCCGGAGAAGATAACCGGGGCGCGGCCGGCAAGATCGCCGAGATTGTCAATCTGTTCCCTTGAGAGTCGGGCAACCTCCTCGATCTCGGCGGTGCGTTTTAACGTCAGCTCGCGCCTTCCCAGATCGCGCAAAGCTGTAATTTTGCCGCACAGCTCATTCAGTTCGTCCAAGGTCATTTCAGATATTGATGTCGTCCCAAGATACTTCAACTCGTCCTTCGTCAGATCATCCTTCGCGTCCGGGAATGCGGACACAAATGCCTCAAGGTTATGGCGGCGGTCGAGGGTCTTTTTCGCGCGCTTCTTCAGGTCGTAGCCGGATAGAATCTGCTGAATCTGCGTCATCCTGTGATAGATGACCTTCTTGTCATTGCTCGCCTTCACGATCTCGCGAAGAGCCTTGTTCGTCTCTCTGGCGACCTCTGTTTTTACTTTACTGGTAACGATCTGGCGTTCGAGACTTGCGGCCAGTCTCGACGCAAGTTTGCGGCGCAGTTCGGTATCCTTGAGAAGAATACTGGCGATCTCAAGATTATCCTGAAGCTTGCGATCCTTTTTTAGCAGCTTGTCCATCTTGCGGCTGTAGATCCGGATGATGCGCGTATCTTCTTTGATTTCCTGTTTTGCGTCGCCGACTTCTATTCGCCGGCGTACCTGTTCCCCCTCGAGCTTGTCTTTAGTCGATTGCAGCTTGCCCTCAAGTACCTTTTTCTGCTTGAGCAGACGATCTACATCACGGCTGTAGATCTTTATGATTTTGGTATCGTCCTCGATCTCTCTCCGTAGATCCCCAATATACCCAACGGCCATATAACCGAAAGCGAGCATCTTGTGGAGCGCAGAGCGAAGATTCGCGATTTCCTCTGTAACGCCTCCCCCGGATTGTTCCGCGATCTTACTTTTGAGCTCGTCATACTTTTGGGTTAAAACTGCCAAATCCTCACGCCCGGATGTAAGGAGGCTCCTCTGCTCCTCTGAAAGCTCTTCTTCTTGTAGGATGCGATCCCATTCATTCACCAGCTGTTCGTTGACGACGTTCGTGATCGTGTCACCGGCCTCGGTCATCGCCTGTAAGAGAGAACGACCGTCTTTGTACCCAAAGCGTCGTGCTAGATCATCAGCGGATAAATGGCCATTCTCTGAATCGATTCCGAGCGGGAGGCCGGAGACGAACAGATCGCCGTACTCATCAACCAGATCAGCACTGTTCAAGGAGAGCGAAAAATCCTCCCGTATAGCTTGCAGCACGTCCGGAACAGACACCGCTTCACGTTCATCAATACCCGTGTCCCATTCCGGCGTGTTGCTCATTCGGTCATGCAGGTCCATGAGAGCCGCGCCGTCTTCATCCAACAGGATATTCAACGCTTCTCGCGTTGCGTTGATTTCTTCTTGCAAGCTGTTGTGCTCTGCCGCAACGTCTCCGACTGTTGTCCTACTCCGATACGCGGCGTCGGTCGCTTGCGGTGTGGCGATGAGACGGCCATACACAGCCATAACCTCGTTTGACATCTTGATGTCTTGGATGTACGCCAGCCTAAAAAGACGGCTCAGCCAGTTCTTGAAACGCGCGAAGACGCTTTCAAGAGCCTTCGAAGGTGCCGTTCCCTTGTAGATGAAGTTGAGAAAACCATCCGCAAATTTTTCGTGCTGTGCCCGCGAGATGGTTGTTTCTCCGTCCTGAATCCCAAGGAATTCTTTCATTGTTTTCCAGTCTTGGACGATCGTTTCACTGGCACCGTCGCTTTCGGCCATCGCCCGGAGATCCACGAGCATGACGTGGCCGATTTCATGGACGAACGTAGAGGGGTTCTTGGCCTTAAAGAGTGAAATGACGCGCTGCCCGGTTTCTTCATCGATGGTGAACATACCTCTTATCTCGGTTTGCTGCTGAAACAGATATGGGTATTTGTTCCCGGTGCGATCCTCATATTCCTGCTTTGTAAGATAAGGCTTGTCGTCAAAAGTATCCTTGACGTTGACAGCCATCTCTCCTATACTGATTTCAGATATATCCGATGCCTTCAATTGTCGGCCGGCCTGAGGTTCTACCTCCGCTTGCTGAGAAGCATCGGATATTTCTTTTGCGATATTCTGATCATAAAGATTTGCCGTTATCGCATTTGGGTCATTCAGATCAATTTCGATCCTGTTTTCTCGCCCCACATATTCTTTGGCAGTGAGTTTTAAAATGTAGATGCTGTCTCCGTATCTCACAGGCACAAGAAAACGGTGCATCGACATTACGCTTCCCGGTCTCCCTCTGTTTTCCGCGTCGCCTCGTTTCTGTCCTTCCGTAGCTTTTACGCGAATCGCATCTCTCGCTAATTCGGGCAGCATATGAAAGGCAGCCATCAAGACAGCTTTTTCTTGTCCTTTTTTGATTACGGCGGTGTGGCGGACATGGCCGGCGCCATGTTTACCGGAAGAAAGGATCAGGCGTATTCCCGTGTGATTATTTACAACACCATCCCCGAAGCGCTCCACGAGATTCTTTCGATCTTCATTACTGATCGTCCTCGAAGATTCTCCGGCGATCTCCACGATCGGGACATTGGCCGTGAGATCAAGATCCCGGTCAATCGAGTCGAGGATCCCGGTAAGCTCACCGCGCGCGGCCAGTTCCTCCATCTCGGGCGTTGCTTTCTTCACTGTGAGATTGCTTGCTTCCTCGATCAACATCCCGCTTTCGTTGGCCACGATCAAAACGTGATCGGCCCACAACGTCGCGCCGTCTCGCGCTTCCTGTGAAGGAAGACCGGTGTCGAGCGCCTGTTGATAGATTTCATCCCGCAGCGCCCTCGCGTCGACGGCGTCATTTGTATCTGCGTTCAGCGGATCCTCAAGCAGCTGGGTCAGTTTTGCCCGTTGATCATCGAGGTGCTCACGAACAGTTTTTCCGCTCACGCCCTCGCGAACGTCGTTCTTCAATGCTTCCGCGATTCCGGGATTTTGCGCGATCAGCTCATTGTATTTTTCTTTGGAGACGGCGATCTCTTCTTCGCCTTCCATACTGCTGAAGCTTTCAGGATCCATACCCAGCCTGTCGAGTGCATCGGCTTCGCTCATCTCGCTGTCTGTCGCGGTCTGAAAATATCCATCCACTGCGGCCTTGGGGACGAATACATAGTTATCGCCGATCGGCGCGTCCGGATCCACACGCCCGGTTAAAATGTCCTCTTCGATCGCGGAAGCCTCCGCCGCAACCTTCAATACTTCCGGATTGATCGCGGCTTCGCGTGCAATGCTGGCCACTTTGTTGGGGTCGAGCCTTGCCGCGACTTCTTTCCCTACGACGTTCCCTGTCGCGCCGAGGACGCCAGGGATTGCGAAAGAGAGCGCCGCGCCTCGGGCTTCATCCGCCAACTCCCCAATGATGCCCCCGACGCTCGATGTCTGATATTCTGGCCCTGAAACGAAAGACACCAACTCGCGACCCAGTATGACGATTGCGCGCTGTAAGGTCTCCTGTCCAATCTCCTTTGTGTAGTCAATCCCCGATTCTTTGAGGGCAGATATGATCCTGTTTCGGAACACCGCATTAGCCAGTGCCCCCGCAGCCTGTGAAGGAGTAAAACCCCTGCTGAGCATACGGCCAAAACCCTTGAACTGCATATATTCCATGCCGGCGGAGAGAAGGCCGGTTGGGGCCGCGAAGATCAGCGCAAGCTTAGGATCGATTCTGTTTCCATTCTCGTCTTTGATTTTTAGAAATTCCTCGAACGCTGCTCCAAATTCACGCGATATCCCCGCCTCCATCGCGCCCATTTTGTAGGCCAAACCCAGACCGGAAGCGAGTGTTCCCGTCGCTGTGACGGGGGCCAATGGACCACTTGCCCCACCAACAGAAGCCGCGCCCAAGGCGACGATCGGGGATGCTTGAATCGCTCGTTTGGCTCCATGTGAGAACATTCCTAGCTGTTGAGCGGCAAATCCAGACGTTCCAGAAACGGCCTCTTGCCATGTAGTTTGAAGAACGGGCGGCGCGAGCCGCGCGATCTCGGCATCGAGGGCCGCGATCTCCCCCCACTCTTTTTCTGTCGGACCCCTGAAATTCCTGGCCGCGTTTGTAAAGATACTGCTCTTTTTGCCATGCAGTATGTCAGAGAGGAATGCGTTTTTCATCTGCGTCGAGGTCTTTTCTGTCATCTTGACGCCCTGCTCTTCCAGATTCTGGGCGACCTTTTGGTATAGCTTATCGTTCTGTACCAAGAGGTTGGGGGACATCCCCACATACTGCGCCATCGACAGCCGCTTTTCGATCTCACTTGTTGGTTTTCCTGTCAGGTTTGCGAGTACATGTGCTTGGCGATAACGCATCTCGTTGTAGCTCTCGATCTTGCTTGCCGGTGTGCGGCCAATCTCGCGGTCGATGGCATCCTGTGATATCCCGAAAGAAAGAGCCTGTCTCTCCCTCTCTGCCATCTCTTTTCGGATTACGGCGTCTGATATGTTGAATGACCTGGCTTTATTGATCTTGTCCTTATACGCTGGAAATTCAAGCAACAACATATCCTTGTAGGTATCAGACGGTCTAATATCAGCTCCGACAATAGGAGGAGCCGCAGGGGTGTTGAGTGTGACTTGGCTGGAGGTCTCGGTGGGCGATGTTGCAAACTCCGGCGTGCCATGCATGGTGCTCTCCGGCTCAGTGTTTCCGTCATCTCCTGTAAGTTGATTCCAGTTGGCACGCGCCGCGCTAAGGAAGTCACTCATGACAGTTCCACCTCCGTTTCGTTTGTGTCGATCCCGGAGGCGTCGAGTAAGAATCGTCTTGTAAGCTTAAGAATGCTGTCTATCTCATGTGTTGTCTCATGTTTCGCAGTCTGCCAAAACGCTTCTTTTTGCTCCTGAATCCATGAGGGGTAATAGTCGATCTCCGGGTGAAGTCGCTGCATTTCCCTACGCTTGATTTTATACAGCTCATTGCTTTCAAGAATTGGCGCCGGCGACATTTCGAAATACCATGCCAGAGCGGTAATCTCTTCAATCTCTTCCTGAGTTTTATGAAGAACGAACGCCAGCAAATCAGCCGCGTTGTAGCAAACAGCATAATGGCGCATCATCCTCTTCTCGTCGCATTCGTCCTTCTCAATCGTCATCATTTCAAGCATACTCATTCTGTGGCACCTCCATTCACCCCAAATTCTTCCTCTTCCGCGAATTTCCTGATGTTTTCCATATATTCATCGAATGCCTCTTCGCGGAGAAGGCTGTCATAAATTGGATCAAGGTTTTCTAGTTTCGCGTTATAAATCGCCAACGCTCTAGCATAGGCTCGGTCGATTATTCCGTCGATTTCTGCCATTGTGCGCTTTTTCTTCTCGTTGAAGATTTTTTCGCGCAGCTCGCTTTCCGTCCCTCGGTGCTCTTCGATCATCTGTTGCTCCCAAAGCGGTCTCGGTTTACCAAAATCTGCAATGGCGCGATCGAGCCTCCTTTTCATCTGATCGAGCATCTTCTGAGATACCGCTTTCATCGTCTCAATGCGAATCTGTTCGATCCATTCTTCGTTCGGCTCGATCCCTGCTTTTTCGAGCTTCAAAAGAAGCGTTTCATAAGCTTTCTCTATCTGGATGTTCTGTCTCACTCTGTCCTGTTGATTTTGCTCGTCTATATGCGGGTTGATCGGGATCGGCATAACAAGATTCACGAGCACGCCGAAATATCGAGCCACCGAAACACGTTTCAGAAGCTCGTTCTCGGGCATCTTTTGTCCTTCAGCGGCTGGTCCAGAACACCGATACCAGTGTTCGTAGTCTTTTTGCATCTTCTTTCTGCGCTTTTCCGAATACCCGCTTAGGTCGTTCATGCCCTGAATGCTCTCTGGGAGACTCATTCGATCACCCCTCCATTGAAGATGTATCGCGCACGTTCCTCTTCCGACATCGCCATGATCTCCGTGTTGCTCTTCGCTCTCGGTGTTTTGTCTTGGGGCTGCGGTGTTTCGCCAGCTGCGGCCTGTGCGCCCTTAAGGTAAGAAGACGGATCAACGGGCTTACCGTTCACTTTCATCTTCAAGTCGAGGTGACTGCCGTCCCCTCCCGTCTTGCTGTAAGTGCTTCCGGAATTTCCGACCGTCCCCAAGAGGCTACCGGGAGAAAGTGTGTCCCCGACGTTCATGCTTTGGACGCTGTCCATATGATTCATCTGGATTTCGATCACATTTCCCGCTGCGTCGACGCCTTCGAGGCGAACATAATTCCCGGCTCCTTTTTTCGAATCGCTCTGATCGGTGACAGTCGCTGTCACTTTCATGTCGCGCAGGCCGAGGCCCGGTACCTTGATCGGCGTTCCCTTCGGCGCCGCAAAGTCATAACCGTTATGCTGGCGTTTTCCACCATTTCGGCTTTCGGTGTATCCGCTTGTGATTTGATATTCGCCACCCAAGATATCTGCAGACAACGCTTCGACATTCTCTGGCAGATGAACTGCTCCCGGAGAAGAAAGGCTGATTGGGTCGGGCGCGATCCTCGACGGCTTTTCCATGCTGTTAATTGATCGAATGCTTGCGAGGTTTTCTCTCGTTGCCTTCACGCTCTCGTTGAACCGCGTCGGCTCCGAGAAGGGGGTTTGTATCCCGAATATTGTTTTGGTGTAGTCGTTTTCCGTCAGACCATATTGCAGACTGATTCCGCTGAGCAGATCATTGATTACCTCATCCGCTTTGTCAGTCGCCTTCTGCACAATATCCGGATCCTGATTGACCATCATATCCATGACGAAGACGTTGTATTCGGCCATCTTTGCGCTGTACTCTGCGGACGTATAGCGGCCATAGAAGGGAGAATCCTTTGTCGAAGGGTTGATCGTCTTGCTGAAGAAATTTTTGACGTTGGAGAGCTGGACGTTTTGTACCTTTTCCATCCCGTCCAAGGCCGCATGAAACTTACGCTGTTCATTCCTGGTAATACGTGCGTTGTTCTGGTAATCGTCCACAAGGGTCTTATTCAGTTTTCCGTCGATCAGGAGATTACCCAGAAGTGCTACAGACTCCTCGTGCATCTCGTTGGTTATCTTGTTTTCCTGCATGAAAAGAACGTCCTGTTCAGGTTCAGACTTGGCACTCCAATCCGGATATCGTTTACTGAGTGCCCGAAGGCTCTTCCCTTTATTCGCAATCCCTTCATTCTGCTGCAAGCCCCATCTAGCTTGAGATGAGGAAACTTCGCCCTTGGCTTCCATCAAGAGCCACTCATCGTCGCTTCGCGTTCCGCCCTTGGCGTACTCCAACTGGACGTTTTCGAAAAGTTGATTCTGTGTATCGCGCACCTTGGCTTCTGCCAAGGCTACTCCCATGTTTTTTTCGTTCAGGAGTCTCGTGTATTTTCCCTTCGCCGCCTCGCGCAACTCCTCATCAGCAACGTTCTCCGCGATCCATTGAAGCCCCTCACTCTGGTCGTATTCGCCGTTAAATTGAGAAAAAGCCTCTTTTGCAACCGTCGAGGCCTGCACAGACAAGACGCGCCCTTTCAACGTCACTTCCGCTTTCAGCCTCGCCTCTGGGAGAATTTCATTTTTATGCGCTTCAAACCATTCCTGCGCGGCGATTGGATCACTCTGCATCTTCTGCGCCGTCCTGAAAAGAGCGACGTTGCTTTTCATATCTCTCCACTTTTGAAAATAGACCTCTTCTGGCTCATTCATAAGCTGGGCTGCGAGTGCCATTTCCATCCGGTAAACGATCGCGTCGACCATTCCGTCGTTGTCATAAGCGTTTCCGATCTCGTTGTAACCATTCGCAATAATCGCGTTTGATTCGGCGTCTCGATAGGCGTCGATCTCCTTCGACTCCCACGCCATATTCGCCTTATACTGCTGGTTCATTAAAGGGCCGGCCATTTCCCTAAATGCGCCCACCATACGATCGTTTTGCAATTTATCCTCAAACTTGACACCGATGTTGTCCATGTCTGTCACGGACGTTTCGGCCATATCGAATGAGTTCTTACCTCGCTTTGTGTTATAAACACCACTTTCCGGATCATGGTGATAAGCGGCGATCTCTTTCTGAAACTCGTTAAAGACACCCATCACCTCGGCTTGCTCAAACTCTAATATCTTTGCTTTGGTCACTTCCGCCAAATCCTGCACCGCTCCTCCGACGCCCGCGCCATAGGCATTCGCGCCGCCGGAAGCATGAACTCTCGCACCAGGCAATGGCGCAAGTTGTTTCTGACGCTCGTACACTGGTATTGTTGCCATACTCTTCTCACTCCTCACTAAATCAATATCCCGATATGCACTCGTAGAAGTAGTTGAATTTCGGGTAATACTTGTATTCCTGAAGCAACCCCGTGGGACCGTTGCGGTTCTTCAATATCTTTAATTCGATCTCGCGGGGATTTTTCCGTTTTGCCTCGTCCACGTTGAAAGCAGTCTCAAGAGAGCTTTTTCCGCCTGACTTCTTCTGGCTCTCCACGCCTTTAAGTTGAAGACCCAGCAGGACATCAGAGCAATATTCGATCGCGCCGCTCTCCTTGAACGCCGACATGCTGACTGGCTGTGTGTAGCTCTCGCGATTGAAACTGGAAATGGCAAGCACCGGGATCCGGTAATCCCTGCTGATTCTCTTGAGTTCCAGGGTGTTATAGTCCACTGCCTGTTTGTCTGTTAACCGAAAATCAAACGGTGCAAGCAGTTGGAGGTAGTCGATGAAAACGATGGGGTGGTTCCCGGTAATCGAGATGTGCTCATCGAGGGCCTTTTTTATGACCTCGGTCGTCACATTCCCCATTCCCTCCGTAATGTAGATGTTCTTTGCATATTCCGCATATTCGGCGACGGCGGCATTGATGAGCTGTTTTTCTTCATTGCTGTACGCGGCGTATCTTTTGCCATCCATTATTCCGCGCACCGTCTTCGCGTTTTTTGTGTCGATGCCGTCTCGCTCGCAAATGTCGAGCGTCGTTCGCGATATTGATTTCGCCATCAGCTCATAGCGAGACATCTCAAGGCTGAAGATAAGAACATCCTTCCCGCCTCGTGCGATCTGGTCCGCAATCTGGAGGACGAACGTTGTTTTTCCAAGGCTTGAGATCGAGCCTATGGCGTAGAGCCCCGTGTAAATCCCGACATCGAGTTTGCTGTCGAGGTGAGCAAATCCGGTAGAAGTGCTCGGCGTATCGACGCTGGATTTAATCGAATCATGGAAGGCAAAGATATACCCCGCCGCGCTGCTCTTCGCATGATCTCGGATGCGCGTCTCTTCCTCTTTCGACTTATGGTTCCGCGCGAAGGCCTCTGCCGATCGTATGGACTCCTCGAAACAAGCTCTGTCTTCGACAAGCCACTCGTTGGCATCATTAAACCCGGCGTTGTATAAAAAATCGGGGACGATCGCCGGAACGCCAATCTCTTCCAGACCTTTCATCAATTTTTCCTGCGCAGCGCGTCCGCTGTCATCGTCATCGAGGAAGAGCAACAGCGGATATTTTTGCTTTGTCTGTGAGTAAATTGTGCCGCACAGATCGATAAAGGCCTTGACGCTCGATGTACTGCCGAGGGCAACGGCATTCGCGCCGATCTCCGAAAAGGAAAGAGCATCGATCTCGCCCTCCACGACAAATACCGGTCTTTCTCCATGCAGGGCAGAGGCGTTCAGGAAGTTTGTTCGCCCGTGGCTCTTCCTGTAACGGTTGAGTTTCCCCTCGTTCCGATCTCCGATGCGTCTGGCGACATAGGTATCGGCCCCGGTTGGTATGACGGCCACAGTCCAACTGGTCGGCTTCGAGTTCTTCTTTCCGGGCCCGTCAACACTGACGGTGAATGTCTTGAAGTCGTCGATTCGGCCAAGCTGGAAGGCGTCAACGATTTTTGGCGAGATTCCGCGCTCTTGGAAATACTCGTATTTCTTTGCGTTCTTTCCGGCCTTCTCGATCAGTTCCGCATTCTCGCGAGACTTCTCAGAAGGATTCTCGCCTTTAGAAGAAGGCTCTTTGCGCTTCTTCGGAGACGGTTTTGGAGCTTTTCCGCTGTCGCTGGTATGTTGCCGTTGTTTCTGCGTATGCGGTCGATCTCCGGAGTCGTCAAGCTCCACGCCGTACAGGCGGTATGCAAAATCAAATGCCTCGCGATCGCCAGAGCATCCCGGCTCTAAAATTTTAATAAGGTCGATGATGTCCAAGTCGGCGGTACAGCCAAAGCAGTGAACCTTGTTCCGCTTTTTGTCGAAGCTCATGCTTGGCGTCTTGTCGTTATGCTCTGGCGTCAGGCAGCGGAATTGATTGCGGGTGTTTATCCCCCTGCTTTCCAGATATTCGCCCATCTTTGATCGGACATATTCCTTCGCTTCGTCCCTGCTTAACCTCATCAAACCTCACCCTTTCGCGCAAAATGACCTACGCCGGTAATCAGACCTCGCCTGTAAAAAAGGGTGGCTGACTGGTTTGAAATATACAACACGCGCCAATCCAGAAGGATGGCGCGTGTTGTGAGTTAAAATGTGTAATAACTGTTAGCGTGCTCATGTGCTTATGAACTCACTAATACCAATGATTGAAAAAAAGCCCCCGCATCTTTACGTCCAGTTTATCGCATTTTCACGTCTGGATTTTCGCATTTTCACGTCGGATTTTATTGTTTTTTTGTCTCATCATTCTTCATCATCGTAGAGACTTGATGAAAAATGTTAAGAGATGTCAACTGTTGATTCTTTAGAAAATGTCAAGAAATGTCAACATTTGTTAACATGAAAAACTACTTTCAACATAGATTATTAACATGCATTAGCATTTTTATATATAAATTAAAAATGAATCCGCAGTCTATTATCCCACAATGTCTCCTAATGCCAGATGGTCATTCCATTCCACCTTTACATTACACATCTGTAATTCATCATACGTTAGATCGTTTGTTGGATCCACATTACACCCTTGCTTAGGAATAATACTGACGGTGCTAAAAATTCCGTATCTATCAACCAATTCATCTAAATCCCTCATGAATGGCGTCGTTATACGTTGTTTATATTGCCCCCCTGTTTCGCGAACTTTTTCATAGCTTGGTAAAAGTGGCGTCGCTTGCATCAAATTCTCAACCGAGAGTGTGTGACCATCACTTTTTTCGTTTTTCCAATTGATCCGCTTATGCGATGCAAATTTTCTCGCAATAAAATAACTATGTGGGTTTTCGTTATGATCTATCCCGAAAAGCGCCATTGGATAGTGCATAATGGGTTGCTTTGATAAATATTGGAAAAAGGCAGGGCTTAATGTGACAAATATTTTATTGCCTTTTCTTTTACCGAATATATGGATATTATCGTATTTACTGAGCGCACGTTTTCTGGTTTCTTCCCATGCCATCTTTATTCGTGAGAGAAAATTTAACGATTTATCAATATCTTTTACCGCGCGGTCTCTATTACTTAACCCACACATTCCCATATACTCAGACACGGACATTGTTATTTCTTCATTACATGAGCCATCCAGTGTAAAGCGATAAATAAGCGCCTCGAATAAGCGAAGTGTCTTTATGTTTAAACCGTTTTTAACATCATCCACAGAACCATCATATTCCAACGTGAAATTTTTTTTTCGAATGGTTGATTTTTTTGTAATAGCGTCGTATTCAATAACGTCATGTTCTCTCGGAATGGCGTCCATGAACGTGTTCGTTCCAACACCTTGTCTTATATAGAACCAATCCGCCGTGGCTTGTTTTCCTTGCGCATCAACTTCCTCATTTGCTTGCTCCAATGATTTTAGCGTGTCAATTAGCCTGTAAAACATTGCCGCGCTAAGCGAAATCATGTAAAAATTAACCGCATTATATTGGGCTAGAATCGATGGAATCTTCTTATTTAGAAAAATAAAAATATCAACATCACCCATCATTGACTTTACATCTGTTTTACTAATATTATTTTCGATCAATTCAATAACACTCTCTGGATCGTTATTTTCCACTGAT
>QMCD01001225.1_pt1 | contig 25469 bp, 32 predicted proteins | sample 1821841 | NCBI WGS metagenome assembly QMCD01 (sample SAMN01991225, study PRJNA193472) | Termite gut metagenome, whole genome shotgun sequencing project. | isolation source: worker | host: Macrotermes natalensis | reverse complement strand
ATAAAATATATTTTTTTATGACTTTTAATTGCTAAATATTTTGGATCTGGATTATTATTATAATCATACTGTTCTAAGATATTATTATAATTATTTTTTATACACCAATCATAAAAATTCATCTTCATATTATATTCTATAGTATACTCCTTAATATATATTAGTAAAGTAGTAAAACAATTATATTGAAATACTACTTTACTAAAAATAGTATACTATATTTTTAATAAATTGTAAATATATTATGGATTAGGTGTAGGTTGAGCTTCAACATCTGGTATAATAACATAAAATAGAACCTTACCAACAGAACAATAATCTTGGGACATGGAAATTTGAAAATTATGTCCACCATCGGGTGTGAGGCTCAGTTCAAAATTTGAATCTAGTTTTGCATTAGGAAATACGAAATAAGCAAGATACTCTGTACTTACATCGCAAATATCTGCACCCATAACCTGTAGCCACATAGTACCAGCTCTTGGAAAGTGGGTAGCATCATTTACTACCATTGTACCAGCAATCATATTAAATTCATAATTAACAAATAAGCGTGTGCCAGCAGCTAGTCCAGTAGGTAGTGTAATAGTTTTTGTTGTTACATCCAAAGCAAATTCTGTTGCGCTTGCGGTAGCTCCAATAGGATACCTAGTGCCAAGAGTTCCATCTCTTTTAAGCTCATAGATATAAGGAATTTCTGCACCAACAGGCCCAATCGGAGTACCTTTAAGTACCCATTCAGTTTGTGCAGCAGTAGTAGTTATTTCTTCCATCATAGGCGATAAAACGGGTTCAGTTTCAGTTGCTACAATTTTATCAGTGCCACTCTGTGCAGCTAGTAGGTTCATATCAAAGAAGCTGTTAGAACCGGCAAACGTACCTGACTTAGACCTATCAAATGTCATTACTGTAGCACCAAGAGCATCAACAACCGCAACCTGATCTGCTGTAATAGTTAAAACTGGATCTGCAATAGAGTTAATAGCAAACATTTGTTCTCCTGTTTTACTATCAAACATCATTGCACGTACAACCCTATTTATGGCAAAGTTATTAACATTTAGTACGGACAAATCTCTTCCTCCTTTTTAGTTAATCTTCATAAAACCAATTTAAAGCTTTACTCTTATTTTTCATCTTTTTAGAATCTATATTACCAGTAAATATTCCAACATGATTAAAATATGTACCCTTATTTTTCATAATTTGTCTAAGACTTGCTAAAAACACATTAAGATGTAAATCCCAAACTGTATCATAATCATATTTAAACTCTTGGCAATTTACTAAAGTAATAATATAATTCTCAAGATTTGATTTAAATTTTTTTCTTTTTGCTGCTCGTTTATCATCTCTATCTAGCTGGATTCTAGCTCTTTTAGTTTGTGTACCGCCCGTTTTTCTACGTAATACATTATCATCTATTTCATAACCATGTACTTTACGTAAATATCTATTAATTGTATAATGTAATAATCTATCTATCTTAATTCCATTATACTTAGGTATGATTAAATCAAGTAATCGCATTCCATTAGATCCAATTAAATTATATTTATCTTTTGTATTTTTATATTCAACAGCGAATTCTTTTAACGCATTAATTTGATCTTTTTCTAATGTAGAAAATACATCATCTATAAGAATATTTACATCATCAATATCTAATCTATTTAATTCTTGATGAAAAGTAGATATTTCTGATAAATATAATTGTTCATTTTGATTATTTTTAAATACTTTTAATGATGATAGATCTAGATCACCCATAACTATACTTGTATCTTCTAATCTAAAACTAGAACACATATTTGTAAATAGATTAAATTCATCTATCGTTTCCCAATCTATTCCAATTTTATCAAGTTCAGATATTAAATCGTTTGGTACAACAGTTAAATTTGCTATTAGAGAGAAGTATCTTTGTTCTCCATACTCTTCTATTTCACCCAGAGTGGGAATAGTTATTCTTATCTTATCATTTATTTCATACGCTTTGCCACGCAATGCTCTAAGTGTATCTTGTGCCAAAGTTTACACCCCATTGACAATATCTTTAAGATCTCCAAAGTCTAATAGTCCGTGTTTTAAACCGCAATCTAGGTTATTATACCTTAAAGTATCAAATAATAAATCAGTATAATAATATGCTTCTGAAAGTACATATGAATTAGCAGATCGTAATTTCATCTCGAATCCTAATTTAATACTCCAGGTAAACATCCTAGTTAAAACACCTTCAATCATATCTAGTCTATTTCCACCATACTTAGTTTCAAGAGAATCACGATGGCATATTAACTTAAATGTTGTTCTCCAGTCTTTAAAAGCTTCATTATATCTTATGCTTGGCGTATCTACTTCAAAAGCTATATAAGAATGCGCTTCTTGTGGAAGTATTGGAACATAGAGATATGGTAATACACGCTTGTAATAAATTGTTTCGCCTTCTTCTACTTCTAGTAAAGACATTATATCTTTATTAGCACATATCATACTTGCAATTCTAGCTTTAAACATTACTTTATCGGATATATACATTATTTATTCACCTAAAATATTCCTGAAATTCTTATTAGATCCCTATCTACATCAAACTGCACTCCGTTTCTCACAGCCGACAATTGAATTGTAAATGTTGTACCAAATATAGCATTATACTCTTTATCACTTCGCGGTATTAAACACCAGATCTTAAACTCACGCCCAACTTGTTCTGTTCTAATATACTTTAACTGTTCATCAGTAGCTAATAAAGTCCATTCAAACTCAACATCATCAAATTCAAGTATAGGTAACATATCTTCATCAAATAACTCTGCTATAAATATCTTTGGAATGCTAGATCCCATATATATTTCAAACTTATCATCCGGAGTAATAATTTTTGATTGATTTGGAATATTTGCAAGAATGTCTGGAAATGGTTTATAATCTGCAATCATAAATTCAATATTATCATCATTTACTTCTTGAGTTTCTCCAATATTAAAAATAATTAATCCTTTATTTTGCATATCGCTAAACCCAATTGGATTTCTTGACATTATTCTATATGTATCTGCAATTTCTCTTCCATCAGCATCAAATTTAGTACCCATTACAAGTCTTTGTCCAACAAACATACGTCTAGTAACTTCATTGAGTTGTGTTCTAACTCTATTAGCATCAACAGATATCTGTATAATTCTATCTCTACTTAAACTATTTGAGAATGGACTTTCAATTATACAAGGTACTTCATATATTTCATAACTCTTTGGTAGTTGAAACTTTAAAATACCATTGCATTGTGTCATTTCTCCTTGATAATATACACCATAAAAATTATTAGAAGAAGTAACTATCCAATAATTATTATTAAAAGAAATAATATCTCCAAACTCAAATTCATTATTCATATCTGAAACGATTTTCATTGTAGGAGTTAATAATCTTTCTTTTTTATAATTAGATACTCTAGCTTGTATATTTCTTTTACCAACTATATATATTTCTGTAAATGAAGGACTTTCATTGATTACACTATCTAATATTGATCTACTATTTTGAACTATTGATTCAGCATAATTACTAGCTTGCCCATTTCTAATTTTATAAATTTCAAACGAACTTAGCATAGCGCACACCATTATTAGTAATAATAGTTTCAAATACTTTTTCATCATGCCAAGTATATCTTGAACATAATGTTTCAACTTCCGTTGAGAATATTTGTCTAATTTCTCTAATTTGTCCTAAATGATTCCAAGCAGAACCAATATTTAAGTCAGTACTTGCAAAATATGTAGATAGTTTATCTGGTGTACGAATATATTCTGAATCAATATATTCAAGTAATAAATATAAAACAATAATTTCTTGCTCCATATTTGTTAAATCTTCATTAAAACCTTCTTCGCCTTTTAAAGCATATAGATCTTTTCTACAAAAATGGAACTTAACAATAGCTGAATCAAGACGAAGGAGAAGCACTTGGTATGCCTCATCCTCCGTCAAAGAACCAATTTTGTAATCAATTATCTTATTTAGCATTCTTTTAGCGATATCTACATATGTTGTCAAGATATCACCTCTTTACTAAGTAAACTTATATTTTAGTTCTTTTTCAAGCATTTGGATAATCTTAATATTAACAAGCACACCATCATCCCACATTTTTCTGCACTGGGCGATAATAGTATCGCGCTGATTAACCATTAAACCATCCCTAATAATTTTTGTAATTTTATTTAAATTTCCCATATTGAATACAGCCTTTAAATCGCTTACTTTTGCAACATCTACATAAAGATCTCCTAAATTATAGAACTCTATTAGATCTTCATTCATAATTAATAGATATGGCTTATCAAAATAAACTGATTTAATGTTCATCATTTCTTCAACTACTTCAAAAGGAATTTTCCTAGTAGCACCATATTGAGGCCAATTATACTTAGCGTTGAATGTTGAAATATATTCAACCTCTCCAAATGTTATAGACTTAATACTAATTAAATCATTCTTATTAAACTCTGTCCTAGAAGCAGATTTAGATTTATTTGATGTTCCTATATCTTTATCAGCTATACTATCTACGCCGCTACTAATCGCATCTATTATGCTCTTTGCATTAGTAGATGGTTCTTGTATAATCTCTATATCAACATTAGTATCTACATCAATTAAATCATTTTCAAAGCTATAAGATTCTACTTCTGGTTGAGTTTCAATAGGCTTTTTAATTTTAGCCATTTATTCAATCGCTCCTTAATTATACCATTTGTATATTAGCGTATAGACTACCGAATACAAAACCAAGACCTAGCTTATGCTGTACTTGATAATCAATAGTCTGATCATGTAACTGTTGCTGATTTAACTCTAGCGCACGAGTTTCGCCTTCATAAACAAATTTAATGAATCGCTCGTCGGCACCCATAGGAATAATCATAATACGATTATCATCAACTGCATTAGTAAATGTACCAGGAACAAACTTCTGAGGAATCTCAATTAGATTTGCACCCTGCCATGTTGCCATACGTCCCATAGTATTGATAGAATCACGCATATTATCAGATAGGAATTGTACGTTACCTAGTAGATCGTATAGCTGACCCATAGCCATTTCAGTACCCATTACAGCAACAGGGCCATAACCATTAGCAGTACGTACCTTCTGAATTAGTTCGCGCATCTTTGCCATACTTAGAGTACCAGTAAATGAGAACTCTGGAGGTAGGTTAGTAGCAGCATCATTAAACGCATTGGCCATTAAGCTATATGTGAACTGAACATAAGAAAGAGCAACACGATCAAATAGATCTTGTACGCTAATAGCGCCAACCAAGAACCTCTCAAAATCATCATATACATGTACATAATACCAATCAGTAGGAATAGTAATACCTTTAGGTTGTGCAATCTTTTCACGATCAGTATCCCAATGATTACCAGAGAACCTATTCACAGTTAGATAGGTATTATCTGGAATTAAGAACTCATTAGCATCACCCAGAGATAGGTTTCTCACATCTACAAATCTTTGATAAAATGGGTTTGCATCCCATGCATTCATTAGAGCAACATTAACTACTTCCTCTACTATAGCATAGGTACCCTTTAACCACTCTGCATATTCACGGAAAGGATACTGTCCATTAGGTTTCTTATTGGGCATTCCTTTCTTTAGTAGATCTCGGACTGCTTCATTAGCAGCCTTTTCGGTTACTTCTGACTTGGAATATAATGTTTTATTATAAGTATCAGCAATAAATTTTGCGCTGTCATTACTAAAACGATAAGTCATTATCTATCCTCCTTCTTTCCTGTTTTTAATTAACCGTTTGTTTCGGTAGCAGTATCTAGGTTCTTAATTACACGAATCATTACTTTGGTAGTAGTTTGATCTACATCACCCATACCCATCGCGAAATTATAACCCTGTACCCAAACTCTAACAATCTGACCATAGAATGCAACACCAGTAGGCTCGATTGCAGTTGCAGTTAATCTACCGCTACCATCTTGTAGCTGTACATATTGACCAACAGCTAGATCTGCGGTATGATCAATACTATAATCGCATACGGTAATCTTATCTAGTGGACGTAAATCATACACACGGAAAGCGCGCTCTGCCTCATTGATAAACTGATCTTCATTTAGATCCATACGTGAAGTTACATCATAAATCCAAGCGGGATTAGCTACAAAATATGCTTTCTTAGAAGCAAGATTTGCAGTAACAGGTAGTACCGCATTATATATATCTTTCTGGTCTGGTAGAAGCTCACCCATATGCATAAAGGTGCCATTTTCTACGTCATCTGTATATTGAAATGAATAGCAAGTATTTCGACGTACATTAAAATTAGTTTCGGCAATACCGTAACGAGGACGAATTTTCGCCATTTATTTTACCTCCTTAAATTTTACTTCTTAATAGTGCAGCTATTTTAGAACCATATTCTTTTTCAATAGCACCAAGCTTACCATTAGCAGCAGCCAGAGAATATGTGTGCGCAGGTGAAGTACTTTGTACAGATATAATACCTGCATCATTATTACTGGTTGAATATTCAGTATCAGTAGTAGATTTTAGATAATTATAATGAATACCCTTTAGTTCATTTGCGATAGTATCGGATGACTTGCTATAATCAATCTCAACCTTATACCTAGAATATTCATCAAAACCGCGCATAAATGAGAAACCCTCAATCATATTATCAATATTTTGTCTATGCTGATTATAAAGAATATCTTTCTTTTCTTTCTCAAATATCTCAAGCTGTGATTTCATCCTGGCAACATCGCTTTGTGCTACTTCATAAAGTACCTTAATACCTTTTAGTTCATCAGATAGTTTTAAATTTTCCTCACTAACTTTATTAGCTAAATCATAAGCAGACATATCTTTTGACATTAAATCTACTTCATTTTGAATACTAAAACTAAACTTTGATTCATCACTGATATCAAAATATACTTCTTTTTTCTCTTCATAATTTATACTTGTGATTATTTCACCATTTACATCTGTTGCTACATATGGGATACTAAAAGCCTTGTAACCATCTGTACGATCTAAAGCATATACAGCATTATCATTATGAGTAATATAAATATACTTATCATAACTCTTGCTATTGGTGGAATACTTCATTTCACCCAGAGAAACAAGGAGCTTTGCAAAAATCATTTCGTTATCCAGTTTAACTTCCTCCTTTTCTACGTTGTTATTCTCAAGATTAAACTTGAGGATTTCTTGTTTTATCTTATCTGTATCTTCTTTAATTTTTAAAGAATAATCAGCTAGATACGATTTGCTTGTTACTACTGCTTCTTTAAATGCGGGTTCGATGTTATTCTCGTAATTAGTATGATCTCTATTAAGTAGGCAAAGTTTTAAGAACTCAAATTTAGTTATATGTTCTAATCCATCTTGCCCCCGGAAACTATCGTGGACTTCAATTTCCATGGAAATATTAAACATATCATTCGCATTGTATGCGGCTTCAAGAATAGGTGTCATATGTGACCAAAGAATAAGTTCCCCTTTAACATACTCGCGGAATTGCCCCGGCTCTTCTTCTACATTAACATATGAGAATGGAGTTTCAGTAACAACACCAACTACTTCTGTAGAAGGTTCGATTTCTATCATATCGCCTCTTATATCTATTTCGATGTCGTGCGATCCAATTCTACGCTTACCATTTTCTGTATAAATATGAGCTACTACGGGTATATATGGTAATCCAAGTAATGCTTCATCCATAGTTTCTTTTGAAATATATGTTCCGTTTCTATTTCCATCAAGCCCAGCAAATAAACTATCAACTCGAACTAGCTTATCACTTAGCATAGTAATTCCAATTGGTTTTAATTCATATACTAATTTCTTAGTAATTTTTTTATTAATATTTGATATTAATTCCTCATTTTTAGTCATTAGTTCCTCCTTTCATTCAAAATCTTATTGACTTATCATAAAAATAATCTTTTAGAGTTACTATCTCTTTTACTTCTGGCTGATTCAAAAACTCTTTAAGCTCATCTGTAAATTCAAATGCCATATAGTTTTGATTATTATTTATTTTCTGCTGAATACCATTAAATCCATTTTCTATAATAAACTCTATAGATTTAGGATTTATTACAACTATATATTTTTTAGCCATATTTTTATCACCTAATTTTTATTACTTAAAACGCCATAAGAACCCACCAGCATGAGTATTTTTTCCATTTGCTGTATCTGCAATGCCCGATTTTGCTATGCCAGTTTGTTTCATTGCATCTCTCATACTTTTATATTCAGCTACAAAGTTGTTATTCATATCATACTGTAGAATTGGACGTCCTTTTGTATCAACTTTTATAGGAACATAGTTTGGATCTGTATATTTCCAAGACAATCGTTCTCCATTATATATACCTGCATGTCTAATATTTGGATTTTCACATGATTTTTTTATGTAAGATAGTCTAGTATTATGTTTTCTTGCAGCCTCACTCATAGTTTTAAATACTTCTCCAGTATTTATACAAGTAACACTAATGCCTGGAGTATCATAAACATGTTTAATCATTTCATATTTTGGGTTATAATCACATAGCTCTATTGCAGCAGCTTCTTTAAGATATTTGGCTACTGTATCACTTTTTAATTTTACTACTTTAGATATTTCAACTGTGCTTCTAATGCCACTATTCCATAGACTTAGTATTTCTTCTAATTCGCTGCCTAATGCATAGTAACTACACTTATCAAAATCTATGTTATTCAAATCAAATAATGTATTCAATTTGCTATTTATAATACTACTAACTAAATATTCCTTATTAGATTCTGATGCATCTATTTCTATATAATGAATTATACCATTATCTAATGCTAATTGTTTTTTATATTTATCATTATTTATTTGAGATTCTAAATCAATCCAATATGAATCTTTTGGCATTTCTTTAAAATGTTGTAGTCCATGAACCTCTATACACATAGATAAAAAATCAATATAAAAATCATATCTTTTATTATTAGACCATACTAAACTAATATCATGCTTATATTCTATATTGAGCTGGTTTAATAATGATATTAGAAATCTTTCACCATAAGATACATTTCTTATACATTTAGTACAGTATATATGTTTATTAGGTATTCCAGATCCTTTAATTGCATTACGAATAAATCTAAAGAATGAACTTCCACAACACTCACATATAAATTCAAACTTTTTACCGCTATCTATACTAACTTTATACCCATCTTCTTTATTTTTTAGCTGTTTGGCTATATTTGGATATAAAGTCCATAAATCATTTTTTCCTATAATTATTTCTTTTCCATGAGGATAACATGAACTACATTTCCATTTTTTACTAAATATGTAGGTAGGTTTATCATAAAATTCATATCCGCAAATATTACATTTATGTTTTTTAGATATAAGACAGAAACAGATAAACCGACAGATAGACAGAAATACGGATTGACTAATAATTTTAACTTTTCTATGTATAAGTCTTGTGTAAGTTTATAACTTGTATGATGATATAAATTACATTTAATGCATTTATAAACACTCTTATATATAAACTGAATAGGAGCTAAATATTCTTCATTTCCACATTTATTACATCTATGTAATATTTTATTATGATATCCTACATAATCTTCTAATGGACGCATAGTAGTGTTTAATCTATTTAACTTATTAATATACTGTTCGTGCGAATATTTATTCATTTGATCAGCCTAACTCTCAAACTGTATTTACCTCTGCACTACCTGTATTTTTACGCGATTCTCTACTCTCTAGTGTTGCTGGCGATACGGATTGATCGTCCAAGCTTGGTCTGCCTGAGCTGTTAACTAATCCCTCTCGTACTCCATTACCTTGTGTCCCACCACCACTACTACCACTCTGTGTATAAGCAGTTTGATAAACAAGAGAATTTAATGGAATATCAGCAAGCACAATATTTTCCATATAGCTCGTTCCAATCATTTCTCTTGGATTTTGTCCAAAAGCAGCCATACTTTGCATCTTTGTCGCTACGCCAACTTGTATCTGTTTTAGTAAATCAGATCTAACTTCTGTCTTATTAAATTCAGACATTTCAAGTAACTTAAAACTAAATTCATAATTTCTGTAAGTATAACCATCGAGATGCATTTTAAGATTTATGCTATTAGCAATAGATTTATACATACCAAATAATTTTCCATGCGTAAATTGTATCTGCCTATTTAATACAGCAGCACTTACATTAGAACCGCCCATCTTTGGAATAGATACTTCATCGCCGTATTCATCCAGAATAGTAATTGGTCTACTCTTATCTATATTTCTATTACTACCAAGATTTAATGCAGTTGCTTTCATTGGGGTAGGAAGAATACCAACTAAACCATTTACTATATCATTTGCACTCTGGGTAAATTTAGCAACAGTAGGCCCAGAAAGTAATAAATGATCTTGTAGTTTATCATCTTCAGCAACAGGTATTTCAAATGCAATCAAATTAAGAGCATCTATTTCATCTTGCGAATCAGATATATCTCTAATTTTTTGTAAACGCATTATAGCCCGAATAATACTAACAAATGGGGGATAAGAATACATTATATGATCATTATATTTAACACAAAAAGATTTCTGTATTGGTGGAACAACAAAATATGTATCTACGTCTACATCAGGATTGATACTTATCTTACCACGTCTTATTAATCTAGCCAAATCTTTTGGCATATTATCTAAGCAGTAGTCAGGCACAGCATTAACTCTTATTTTATAAGTCCAAACACCATTTACCTTATCACCTAATTGACACCATAATGGATTTAAATAATACAGTGATGCTTGATTTCCACCTTCTGTCCACCAGGCGTAAACTGTATCCTCTAAGCACATTTTCATTACTATACGCTTGAATTCTTCTTCTATATGTAAATAATCAATTCTTTCACAATAATCTAAATATTCTTTTTCTAACCTCTTATTAAACTTAGCATCATCTTTATTGTTGTAAAAGTTTGTTGTTCTAACTCCTGTATCAACATACCATCTACATATCGCTGCTTTAGCTATATAATCTACGTAATCTCTAAAAAATGAATTAGTAGAATACATATAATGATTTATGTCAATTAAATAATACCAATAAATAAGTGGCTCAACCATATAATCTTCAAGTTCTTCAAGAGTAAATAGTCTTGTATGCGGTGACCAATCATGTCTATAATATTCTAAATTCCTAAAGAAAACATTATCATACCCAAGCATACTAGCGTTTAAAGCGCCTTGCTTCAAATCTCTATTAATCTGTTGTGTACTTTTAGGCGTTACTTTTCTTGCTATGCGTATCACCTCCTTCTGTGTGTATTATATCTATTTAATAATGCTGGCTTCGTAGCTAATGAAGTATATTGCCTCATATCTATAGGTTCTATCTTTTTTTCAAAAGCATGCCCGCTGCGCAATCTTTGTAAATAGTATGTAATAAGTCCGCAAGCAAATGCCCGGTCATCTCTGACCTTATTTCTTTTATCTGGTGGATACTCATATCTTATACTTCCACCATTTACATATTTACACATTGTAGTTATTTCTGTTTTGAGCATATCGCATTGAACTAAAGCCAATTGCTCTTCATCGTTTAAATCATATCTTACTTCATTTCCATTATCATCAATATTTATAAAATAATCTTTTCCATCAAAATCAATTGGAAATGTGACTACTCCCAATTTAACCATTTTTTCTAACGAATCGAATATTTCATTCCTATTTCCTCTTGGATCTATAAGTTTCATTATATCAATAGCATTTGGAAAACTATATCTTGCAGCTTGATTAGCCTTATGTTGGCTATCTATAATACCTCTATGTGTTTTTCCATCCTTTGATAACCAATCTTCAACAATATAATCAGCTATTCCACCTACCATTTGTCCACCAGATCCAGAATCACACATAATTGCCATTATATTTTCATAATCCATCTTACCATGATTTGTTCCATTATATTCTAAAAGCAATGATTTAAATCTTTCAACTTGCTCTGGAATACGCATCTGAATCTTTTGTTTGGAATTTATATCAACCATAGTAACTACATTGTGTATATGAGCAGTCCATCCTTTTTCTTCATCTAGTATAAATTCTGCCCATACTATAGCTGAATTATCATTTATCCTGGCTGAATCCCATGCACACACAAATTTACGAAGCCCGGTATCATTTGTTAATAATGGTTTTCTTCTTTCTGTATGCTGCATTATTTCCCTGCGAGTTAATATCTGACCCTCGTAACTACCAGAAGTAAATTTATTATATAACTCACGCTCAGCTCTTTCTTTATCACTAGCCATTGATTGATCTACTTTGTCTTGTTCAATAAGTGGAGCATAAGGTTTTCCATTAAATGTAGGATGCAATGCCATATCTACCGTAAAGTTACAAGCAAAGTATCTATCATCGCCCATAAGCATACGTTGTGTAAATTGTTTAAACTTAGAATAAAATCCACTCTCTGTATCACTGGCCGATGATGTATATATTAATTGTCTTGGAAAACTTTTAGGTTCTAATGATACATCTACATTTCCACCCAAACGGAAATCTGAACTTTGATTAACAAATTGTTCGCATTGTATGAACATTTCATTACTTAACCACCCTGATTCATCAAACATAACAGCAGAAGCGCGACGTCCCTTTATGTTTATTATATCGCTATTGAGAGTATTTACATTTGATCCATTAAATACTTCCAATCTAAATGAAGCAGGATTATGTGTAAATCCATCAGAGCCTGGGCCATTTTTTTTTAATTCATCCCAAAATATATCAGACGTTCCAAGAAAAGATTCTAATTCTTTCTTTACTATCTTCTCTATTTTAAGGAACGCCTCTTTACTTTGATCTCCACTATTGCCTATAATATATGTTGCATGATATGGAATAAGTATACTACGTAACATTGCATATATAGCTAACTTAGTAGTATTATGTGTAACAATATATTCTCTACCAAACACATATAATTCTCTTTTGTTATCTACTGATATACATTTGGTCTGTACGCTTTGCACTTGTTTTATATTATATATATATAATACATTACTAGTATTTAACTTTGGTACTGCATAAAAAGAATAATCATTTAATATATCTTTTGTTGCCTTAATTACATTATAATTATTATAAATATCATCCAGATACCAAAGATGATCTGCATCAGCAACTACAGTAGATCCATCTGAAAAAGTTAACTTATAACAATCATGTCCTTCAAATATGGGTGAAGTATAGGTTATTTTAGTCATCTTTCCATCTGCATCTATTATCTCATCACCAACATTTAATTCTTTCATAGTTTTCCATGATCCATCAAACATTGGTATTTCTGTATCTAATGCTAATGCTTTGCCAGAAGCGCGTCCCTCAAGCCAAAGAATAAAATCCTTAGTCCAAGAATTATAAATAGCAAATTTTTGTGAATCAAGTAATTCAATTCCAAAAAATCTACTTGCAAATTCAACTGGATGTGCTCTGCCCCATTGTAATACTCTTGAATATTTATAATATAATTCTTTTTTACGTTGTGATAATTCTCTATTAACCATCTGAATCACTTCTATTTAAATTCTTTAACTCTATTTTAAGAAGTCTATTTTCTTCTTCTAATTTCATCTTTTCATCCTGCAAAGTCTGTACATAATTCGCTTGTTCTGAAAGCATAGTAGCATAATCATCACTTTGAAAATTCAATTCATTTAATAGAGCCTTTGCGTTAATTTCCGCAATATGCCTATATGTATCTGACATTTTAACATCTACTAAATTAACTTTAGCATCATCAAAATTATTCTCAATCATTTCCTTCATTATATTAGTAAGTGTATTTCCTCCCTTAGAGGTCTTGCCACTTGTTTTTACAGATAGCCCTATTTCACTTGCTATAGTATTAGTAGCTTGCGATGTATCACGTTTGATAGTTGTAATATCTTTTATTATACTAGGATCTGGCAATGGTTTTCTGTATTCATTAGATAATAACCTATTTGCCTTTTCTTCTTGTAAAATATTAACAACCAGAGAAGCAACACGCTGCATCTTGTGCGGATCTTCAATAATCGCATCATCTAAATAATTACTTAGAGTATTAAATAGAAATTTTCTATCTTCATCTGTATAACTACTATCACTAAAAGGATCATATCCAAAATTTTGTATAACATAGTTTTTATTTGTTATTTCGTTATCTGCCCATGCAATATCAGATTCTTCTTCATCTGGTTGATTACCAAATAAGCTATTATGATCTAAATCTGAAATTATATCTATTAATGAATTATTAAATGATTTACCTTTATATGCTACAAATCCCATGCGCCGCATATACTCTGAAAAACTAAATGTTTGTCCTCTAATTAATTCATCATATACTTTTGGATCATAATATATATCAAGATAATGTAATATACAAATAAATCCTAATTTATCGTCGTGGTATCTTATTCGTAATTCTTCATACAAAATATCAATACAATCAGTACATAATGTAGTATATGATTCATTAAAAGGCGTAAAAATAAGGCTACTTTTCGATTTATAAAATTTTCTAACTGCATCTTGCGGAATATACTGACTTCCGCATCTTGAACAGGTAAATACTTTTATATCTGAAGTAGCCTGAATTGATTTATTTGATTTTTGTTGTGGTGGTTTATTTATTTTAATAGGTACATTGGGTGCATTTCTTCGTAGTGCACTCGCCATCCTGATTCACCACACTCTGCTCTTTTTCGTATTCAACATAAAAGTCAGCCAGTGATTGGAATAGGGCGGCTGTCTTTTTATACTTCCATTTGATTTTTCCATCTGAATCCTTTTTAGCAAATACATAAGGAATTCCATTGTCAGATAGGTAATTTTTTTCACGCATCCATTCGGTACTATACTCCATATCAAATACGTATTTCTTTCGTTCATTCATGTTTTCTACTCTCCTTCTAATTCTTCTATTTTTACTAATTCTATTCCATATCTATCTGCAATAGACTTTGCAAACTTATAGTCACATTTAAGAAATTTATTTTTATCACCACTATATTCGGTGGTTACTGCCTCATCATCTTCTTGATATTTAACTAATCCTAAATAGCCATTCATCAAATAGTATATGTATAACACCACCTGTTTATAATTTAAAAAGGCTCATGTAAGAATTGAACTTACTTGCAATACACCAGTAAGAGCCATGTATTGGTAGCTTAAACTACCGTTAAATATATGTTAATTAATTTTCTCAAACAACCAGAATGAGAAATTTGTTAAAGAGAATCTATTCACAAGCATACAACAAGAAATTAGCACTAATAGCATATAAAATATTGGATAAGCAGCAATATTAAATATAATTATTAATATTAAACAAAGTTCACCCAGAAGTAAAATAGATACTCTTTTTATATATCTATTTCTAAATTCACTTTGTTTTGCTTGCCTATGATGCGGAGCGTTCGTTGCATATTTAGGAACTTCATCAAGCCCAGTAACGATTGCAACGGCTCCAATAGCTACAAATATATAAGCGAACTCATATAAATATATTGTACATATACCAACAAATGCATAAAATATATTGCTAAACATCCAGCATGCAAGCGGGGATTGTGCATGACTGCCGCCCGACGCTTTGCGAAGCCATAGAATCAATGCTACTATTAAAATAAAAAATTGCCAGTAGCCTAAAGCCACGGCAATAATTACGGCAGGAAGCATAGTAAAAATAAATGATAATCTGCTATGGATAACATACTCACATTTATCTTTTTCCATCTGGGTGCCATCTATTTTGTCTGCTAATTTTTTTGAAAACTTTTCAATCAAATTGAACATCTAGTTAATCAACTACTTACTTAGATTCAATTTCCTTCTTCATTTCATCTGTCATCTCTTTGGAGTACCAGTCTAAATCAGTAAATGCGGGAGACTTATTGGAATTTGAATCAAAAATCTTTAGAAATAGATCTTTCATAAATTTAAACACCTCATAAAATATATTTATTAATAATACTTGTATTACTTTCATAAAAATATTACCAAAAAATTCTACTATCAAGTTATTATTAGGAGTTATACCAAAATTAAAAAATATTACTATCAAATTTATTGATGTACTATATAATGTAAATATAACAAAACATCTTAATAATGATATTTTATTTTTCTTATTATACAGTATATATAGTAATATTGGTGATAAAATTCTTGATATAAATATACCTGTAATTAACTTCCACGCATGAAAATCTGTATAAGCATTTGGAATCCATTGTAATGCTAATAAAAGTGTAGAAAAGAATAAAATATTTAGCCAATTTTTCTTAATAAGATCTTTAAATGGAATAGTGTGTCCAGAAAATAAATTACATACATAAAATAAAAATAAAGCTTCAATAGGATTATAAAGTATTAATGATAAGGGAATATTCATTCAAACCAAACTCCAATCATATATATCTCTTATCGCTTTCTTCCAGCAAGTATCATCTATGTATCCTCTTGTGGTTGATCTATAACTTTTTCTACTAGATATTAATTTCAATTCAACAAATTCAGGATCTAGGTACAGTATGTAATCCCATTTACAATTTAAATATAACGCTATTCCATAATCTTCATATGGCTTAAACTCATATTTATCTATATTATATAAGCGTAGAATTCTGGTAATATATTCTCTCACACTACTTTTTTCCAAATTATTCCTATTTAGAAAAAAAATAGACCGTTGTGACTTTGGATCTTTTTTCATAATTAAAATCCTCCATCACTCTTTTTTGTCTAGTTGTTTCATAAGATTATCTTCAAGCTCTCGAATTTGCTCAGTGATATTATTCTCAACTTCTGCAAAATTCGCATCTATAAAAACAACTAAGCTACTAACGATTTCTTTGATATCAATCATCTTGCGTATCAGAAAAGAGTTTTCATTCCTTAGTTTCCTAACATTAAATACGACAACTATTCCGAAAACTAAAAGAATAATTGCTACTAACCCTGTAGTTATAATAAATTCTCGCATACTATCGGGTATAACTATATTTTTCTCTCTAAAATAAGTAAATATATAAAATAGTATGCTTACTATAGTTATTAAAGCAAATCCACTATATAAATATGGACTTGTAATAAATTTATTAATAGGTTTATTATTCAATAATTATCTTCCTAACGCTATGCTTTTCTCTTTCCGCAACCTGGCTAGGTGTCTATTCAAATTTTCAGTTCTAATATATACCCAGCAACGTCTTTTAGTTTTAGAATGAATAAATGTTTCTGAACTTGGAAATCCAATATACTGTATGTTTTCTATATCTAAACTACTCTTTACAAATGGAGAGTAGCAAGAATAATAAATACTATTATCATATTTAATGTTAATCACTTCCAAATATTATCTATAAAATATTTGACGCCGCTCCTAGAGCAGTCATCTCAATATGGGGGTACTTTTTTAGTACCCCCAGCGTATATATTATTTCATGTTAATATCAAAATTTAGTTTTTCAGTCTTTTTAAACTTAATTGTAATAATAAGTACTCCATCCATAGTAGTATACTCAATATTATCAATCGTATCTGGATCAATATTAAAAGATGCTCCAACAGAATAAATGCTATTAGTTATAGGATTTTTTGTTTCTCCTGTAATATTTAGTCTATAATGCGGAGAACCATTTAATACATCAGATTCTTTTTCAATTCTAATATCTTCTTTTCGTACACCCAATGCACCGATAGTTACTATCTTTTTATCGCCATCAGTTATAACTTGCATTGGGCGAGAATCAGTATTCGGCCTATGATATCTCCAATCAGAAGCTACCCAGTCAAATACAAGATGACTAATAGTTGATACGGGTGATAATGTTTTCATAAATAATTTATACCTCCATAAATAAAATATATTATATTACGCTAAAATATAGCGTAAAGGTTAAACTAATTATTAGTTAATTAAGAGAATCCATTATCTCTTTCTTTAGAGTATTAGATATCTTGAACTTAGGAATAATACGTTCTGGCTTCTCAATAGCCTCACCACTAGCAGGATTATGATACGTCCTAGCTTCAGCCTTATTAAGAGTAAATGTACCAAAGCCCTTAATTCCAACTTCAGTACCATTCATTAGCATTTCTCGTATTGCTGCGCATACAGTAACCACCGCATCCTTACCATCCTTCTTTGTCCATCCATACTTCTCATTCATTACATCTGCGATTTCAGCTACATTGCCACGATTAATTTCTGCATTCATTATTATTTCAATCTCCTATCATTTTCTAAAATATTACTTCTTATTTCGATTTGTCTACCATAAGTCTTATCATATATAAATGCGTATCCACATTTAATACTACCAATATAACCATTTGCATAGTGCCAGTAATCTTCAGGCGTTAATGTTGAAAGATATCTAACCTCACATCCAAAATCTTCTGTATATGGTCTGCTTTGACTAGAATGATAATGCCCCGCATTCATATACCTAAATTTTGTACGCCCAAACATTTCTGGTTCCTCTAATGCCATCAACTTATTTATCTTTTTTCCATCTATATCTCCATGGCAGTAACCAATCATAGTATTACCAAATTCGATATATTTTCTACCACGGCACCTATAATCTACATATACATTATTATCCTTAGCGTACCATGCATATAGATAATTAATTGCCGCATAACTCATTTGTCTATCATGATTTGATTCAATATAAAAAGTATGAACAATACAATTTAACTTTTCAACAATTTCATCTATCGCCCAGACCAACAATTCAACTCCAAGCCTAAACATATTCTGCCATTTTGTACTATTATCTAAATATGTACCGCTTGTAGTAGTGCCAGCTGGTGTATCAAAATTGAAGAAGTCATTTGACCAAACAAAATATATTTTACTATATTCATAGTTCATTCGTTTTATTTGGCTAATTAAATCCGTAATAACATAATTAAATCTATCAGATGCTATATTATGATCAAAATCAGATAAAGAATCCCCACTCCAGCAAAGCTTTCCTAAGTGAAAATCATTTACATTTATCTCTAATATTTTATCACTTGTAACATTTATTATAGGTTTAATATATGACTTATGTTCATAACTTTTTGAATTTTCACCCAGAAGAGAAAGAATATATTCGCCCGCGATTACTCCTTCTTTTCCTTTTGGCTGAACATTTATCTTGCTTGAGTATTGATTATTAGATTCAGACCCCCATTTTGAACTAGAAGCTGAAACTAAATCAAACTTATTAGGATCGAATCCGTGCAACATAAGTAAATATTTTGTATCATTAAGCATCCCCGGCACAGGTACATCAAATTTGCCTTCTGATGCTTGTGTACCGTCTTTATTGATTTGCTTAACAATATTATTACTATTTACTTCTGGTTGATTTACGGTGCTATTATTTGCATTTGGAGGGCATATATGCCAACCCTCCTTGATATACTCCCGCAAAAACCTAGAATTACGTTGCAATGTATCCCTTGTATATTTCGTTCCATAAAGTTTTTCAAGCTCATCCCAATTTTCGGATGCTATAAATTCTAATCGTTTCTCTAGGAATTCCAACTACAAAACCGCCCCATACATTTTTCTAACTAGGCGCAATTCATATTCGCACCATCTCTTCACTGCTACGCTTTTTGCCACCTTCATTTCATCTAAAATTTCATACCCATTTGCCGGACTTCCAATCTTGCCAGAATATACATCTATATTATTAAGCAGCAAAATTTCAAATGCTTTTACTGCATCATAATTAATATATTTGCACCCAGGAATAATTACATAAGTTTCTCCTGTGCTTCTATTCTCTTGAGTTTTATCTATACCACTCAAAAATCGTAACTGATCTTTTAATTCTGGCATGTAGTAATGATGTTTCTTTGACTTCTGTTTGCATGTTCGGTAAAATTTTGTACTAGGAAAATACTTTAGGATTTCGTTCCTCTCTTGGAGGTTTATAAGGATCATTAATAATCAACCTTTTGTATTTAATAATGAGAAACACTGTCTCCCTTAGAGGTATATTACTTAAAAGAATATTATGGTATAGTATAGTTTACTAAATGTCGATAGAATCGATATAATCTACTACATACTATTATATACTATGTTTTCACCTTATTTACTATATTTTTCTTCGGTACAACTCTTTTAGATATCTGGGTTTTCTTTCTAGTTGCTTGCCTTTTTCTTTCAGCATCGTAATATTTTATATCTCTTTCCTTAGTAGCTGTCCTACACTTCTCACACCTTACTTGATGAATACTATCACGTTTGAACTCTTTGCCGCACTTTCTGCACTTAAATACAAGAGCTTCCCCAACAGGTGTCCTGCAATCTCTACATTTTAGTTGATTCTTATTTGTTGGAACAAATCTCTTGCCACATGTGATACACGGCATCCCTAATGTACTCATATTTTCTAAATTCTCTTTTAAATTCCGATAAACTATATCCCCAAAAACTTCCCAAAATAAATATTTAGATGGAGTGTTTCTTACATAAAATAAATCAATAACTAATATATCTACTATTAAATCAATATCATCACATATAGTCAACATCTGTGTTTTTACATTATTAAATACATATCTATAGTTATTATATTCTGAATTACTACCTTCATTCATCATAACTAACTTTATTCCTTTTATTAATCCCTTAAATTTTTCTACTACTATTGGATATTCTTTTTTATTCATCAATAAATCAAGTCTTATTCTTTTATATCTCATTAAGTTTCTAAAATTAAGTTTATCCAAACAAGTATCGAATTTTATATTAACATGCGGAATATATTTTTGTATATTATCTACTATTCCAGTATTAGGTGGCGCAAGTTTAGATTCGTAGTTATTAAATACTTTTATTACGTGCCCATATTTATCTTTTTCTTCAGATACACCACCACGACCTTTCACCCAGAGGAAAAAATGTGGAAGTTTGGTATTAACCTTTGCCAATCTTTCCTTTATACTTTCCGGTACTTCTGGCATATACAGTGTTTTGGCGGCATCGATAGTAAAATTAACTAGTGCTGTTTGTATTTTTATAAGATCTAAATCTGGGCTTCCGCTATTCCACATTTTTGTTATCTCATTGCTTGGCATTCCTATGTTACTCGTGTTAAAAGCATTTATCATTCCTACATATATACTCTTATTATTTAGCTTTGTAGCACCCGCCTTGCCCATTTCATAATATAGTGGTACAATACCTTGCATATTTCTTTCCGCAATGTCTACGAAGTAATCATCCCCGATTACAAGTAACTTATCTCCATCATTATCATATTGAAGTAATTTGCTGGCCAAATCATGCACCCCAATATACACTCCGCGAGTTTTAAACCATTCCACAGCTTTAGCATTTGTTTTGCAAACATTTTTTCGTATTAAATGCTCGCGGTATAACGAAGGAGAGCGTAAGCAGTCCAATTTTTCTTCATTCTTAAATAATTTACAATATACTTCACCATTATCAAGCAATCCTTTTGGATTTTCTTTATTCTTAAATAAATACTCACAAAAAGCAAATAGATCTGGCAGAACAAAAGTATATTTTCCATATATATCTAATTTACCAGACCATGCTTTCTTTTCTAAACTATCCCTTATATCTTTTAATGTATTTTTAGTATATACATCTTGCAATAATTCAGGGTAGATTGATAAACATTTTTGGAACGGATTTTTATGTGTATTAGTTTTATTTGCACCAAACACTCGCTGCATTGTATCTATGTTATTTGATATACGCCAAATCTTTGTTTTAGTTTTATTACATATATTCTTTAATTCACTTTCTGTTACATCTGTTAGCGTTTGTAGCATTTGATAGCTTAATGTTGAATCATCAAACATATCATCTATATTACACTTACCAAACTCACATCCATATTCTTTATATTTTTGTTTATATTCATCCCAATTTTTATAATACTTCCACATCTTAAACATACTCTTAGTAAATATAACCCGAATATCTTCTTTGACTATATTATGTTCATCACCATAAATATCTTTTATAATTAAATTTCCACGATTCTTAAATATAAAGTCTTGAAAATCAAATGGAGATAGTAACCCTTTTATCCATGGCCCACGTACCATAAAGTTATCATATACTCCACCAGTCCTACAAATCATGCCACATCCATCAGTATGATTAATAGGAATATCCATTATCTTACGTGTAATATTAAAGTCTTTATCTATAAAGTCTACTTCTCCAGTTACTATTGTCTCTAAATCATCTACTACTATAGCTTTATCTATATTAAAATTTTCCCAAATATCTGTGGCGCTATTAGTTAATGCAAGGTATGCTAAGTACTTATTTGTATTTACACCACCCTGTATGTTTATATCCCACACATTAAGCCCACAAGTTAGTTTATTTATGTTTTGGCGAAATGCAGTCTCTTCTATAGCCACAAATTTCTTCTGTCTTATTTGCCCCGCAGAAGCCGTAAAAAAGATATACTTGCGCCCGTTAAACATAAATCCATTTTCTATTATAGATTTCATTATATCAAAATAATATACCCGCACAATTATCAACTGGCCGTTAAGAAGATTATAAGACATATTCAAAGTTCGGGTAAGTGTGGAATCAAATATAGATATAATATTCTTAACGCTGAGGCGAGTTTCATCCAGAGTACGCATTTGTGATGTATCCGACATCAATTCTTTAAGTTTTGATTTTAATGCCCGCAACTCCTTATTTGTAGCGCGGGTTTCGTCTAAGTATTGCTGTTGATCGTATTCTCCTTCATCATGTAACTTCTTCTTTTGCTCATGCTCGGCGCGCATCTTATTCATTTGTATATTTATGTCTCGCTCTTCTTTTGTATAAAATATTGAAGTATCAACTGTATATATATCACAAAGTTTATCTAGCGGCACAATCACTCCACCTTATAAAATCATATATGTCTATACTAAAATTACAATTATAATATACAATATCATCAACTTTATATTTTTCCAAATATAATTCTATGCTTGAATTATTTATCTTTATAGCTTTAACTTTTATATCCCCTAATTTATATATATCTCCAACATGTATATCAACCATGCATACATAATCTCTAGCTTTTTGAAAATCTATAAATTTAATATTATTATAAATTTTTCCAACTAAATTAATTATTTTATCTCTATCTTTAGATAGGACTATATTTTTTATTGTTGGTATAAAATCAGATAAATCAATTAAATCAAAGTGTAATATACTAATCAATCTATCTAAATTAATATTAGGATATTGTAGTAAATCAACCCAATCATAAAATAGAATATAATTCATTCATAATCATCTGCTTTTCTTAAAAATGTATCTATTGGTATATCAAATGTACAATTATATATACATCCATTGTTTACTTCCATATCTTCTGCGAATAATGTTGCATATTCTTTATCAAACTCTAAAAGCTTTACTATAGTTCCATCATCTAATTCGTATTTATTAGATATAATAGGTTTTATAGGGCATACATCTTTTTTAATTCTATTAAAATCTAAATATCGAATAGTTTCTTTTAAATGATCATAGATAAAATAAATTAAATCTTCCATATCACATTTTAATATTATAGATTCTATTTCATCAATATCAAACATAAGTATTTCACACAACTTTTGTATATTAGTATTTTGATTACAAAGTAATTTCGCCCAATGTCCTACTACATGATATTTATGTATCATATCTTCATAATTATCCATAAAATATACTCCTTATATTTATTTAGGCACAAGATCTGGCGTCCAAAGCCGGGAAGCATATGGGAATAATACACAATTATATACGCTTGGTATATATAATGAGTTTCTTTTAACCCCAAGTTCATCTGCTATTCGCGCATGTTTAGTAACTAAATTTCTATATGGACTAGCTCTGTACTTAAAATATACATTCTTTTTTCCTCTGGTTGATTTTTCGCACATTACATATGCTCCTTTATAAATTTTATAACATCATTTGTTTTCATACCATACTCATCTCCCAGAGTAGAAAGCTCTGCAATAATCGAGGCGCGCATTTGTTCTGTATCATTATCTCCATTTATTTCATTATCAAATTCAATTACATCACCCAGAGAGAAATCATCTAGTTCAAATGTTTCATCTTCCGACATGCCTGAAATAACTTTAAATATGTATATATTACCAAACTCACTGCTATCTCTATCAACTACTTCAACAATATCCCCAAACTTTACTACTCCATCATCAAATTCAAACTCCTGGACTACCTTTCCAATATTCCCGATTCGCATTTTAATTTATCTCCTTTACTAATCTAATTGAATTTTTTTGATAATATGTTGTATTTTGATATTTATCATTGCTATTCAAGAATAAGTTATACCCCATATTATACATATCTTTTCTTGTTAATACTTTAAATTTTATTACTTCCACATCAATATTAAATCTCCATTGTTTTCCTTTATTTTTGCCTCGCCCATTGTTCCATATAACTTTAAATTGTTCCCATCCCTCTTCTGTTAGTGGGTACCCTTCTCTTATTAAATCGTTTGGCGTCATATTTTGAAGTTTATCAATGCGTGATTCAACAACTTGTAAAAATATCCTGCATGCCGCAATTGTCATAGTGACTGGACTCAGCCATACGGAAAAAGGTGCCCCAATCATGCTTGGCCAGTAATCTGCTTTGTAATAATAATCCTCATTATCAAGATTCCATTCCTCACCCAGAAGGAAAATTTCCCCTGGCGTTCGCAATCCATATCCGTTACGTTTGCTGCTTCTGCCGTCCCGCATTCTAATCTCTCTGGCGGGGATCCGGCATTCTGTTTTTCTTCCTTCTCTAAAAGCTATTACTTCATAAGGCTGAGCATAAATCCTTTGAATATTATCACCTCCTATTTATTATATTTATTATACTATGTTTGATCTATTTTGTCAAGTAATTGTGAGGGAGTGTTCATCCAATTGATAAGAAGATTTCGCATTCTGGCCGATGGTATGTACAAGTCTATTTGCTTGCCGTCGCGAATTGCCGAACGCCATATGAATTGTAACATTTCTGATAGGGCGTATTTATCTTCATTTACTACTACACCATTAGTTACAAAAAATTTACTCATTATAGGATTAAAAAAACTATTTATTAAATAAGCAACAGCAGTTCTATCTCTATATTCATTAGTAGCTCTTAAATTAAACGATACATATCCTTTAGTATATCCCTTTCCTGATAAAAGTGTTTTATAATCCTTAAAAACCGTCCATAAGTTTAAATTTGTTTTAGTTTTTGAATAATTTTTAAAAAAGTTACTAAGATTATTTTTTAATATATTAATAAGTTGATTATCTTTATTATTATGT
>QMCD01000569.1_pt1 | contig 25474 bp, 29 predicted proteins | sample 1821841 | NCBI WGS metagenome assembly QMCD01 (sample SAMN01991225, study PRJNA193472) | Termite gut metagenome, whole genome shotgun sequencing project. | isolation source: worker | host: Macrotermes natalensis | reverse complement strand
GGCTTCGCTCGACCGTGCCCCCGACCCGGACGGGTTTAACGCTTGGGTGAATGCGCTGCTGAACCGGGCGCTTGACCCGTGGCAAGCGGCACGTGATATCGTGCTGAGCGACGAGAGCATCGGGCAGCGCGAGACGACCGAAGAATGGGTGAAGGAGCTGTACCGGGCGCTGCTGGGCAGGGAACCGGATGTAGACGGGGAGCAAGGCTGGCTGGTGCGGTTGTATACCGACATGAGCCGGGTTGCGGTTGTGGACGGCATCCTCGGCAGCGCGGAGTTTAGCGGCGTCGCCGCGGCGATGGGGTTTTAGGTAACCGATGATTAAAGCGGGTCCGTGGATTTCCGAGTCATTTTTGTTCGTGGCCGTGACGACAGGTTCCGTTCATAGCAGCGCTATGGGCGGGTTCTGGCGGCGCTGCCACGGACGAAAAGGGCCGGAAAGGCGCGTGGCCTGCATTGATTAGCGGTTGCCTGGAAAGGAGAAAATATGGAAATACTGGAACAATATGTGGTAGTGCTTGTCATGGCAATCTGCTTTGGCATCGGTATCGTGCTAAAGCGCGCTTTCGACAAATTGCCCAACAAATACATTCCGTTGATACTGGCGGCGCTGGGGATACTCCTGAATTGCTGGATCAACGGCGGGGCATTCACGCCCGAAATACTGGTGGGCGGGCTGGCATCCGGCTTGCTGGCGGTAGGTATGTTTGAGTTTGGAAAACAGTTGCTAAGCAACATCATAGGGAAAGGCGGCGGGGGAACACATGGATGATTTTGTATTTCGCTACTGGATAGAGGTGTTCTTCGGTGTTATTGTCACTGCCATTACGGTGCTTGTCCGGCAGGTCATGAAATACCGGGCTGAGCAGAGGGCGATCAAACACGGCATAGTCGCCATGCTGCGCGACCGGATTATTCAGACATACAATGACTATGCGGAAATGAATTATTGCCCGATTTATGCACTGGAGAACATGGAAGATATGTTTCGTGAGTACAGTAATCTGGGAGGAAACGGGACAATCGCGAAACTGGTTGACGATTTGAAGAAGCTGCCAACCAAAAAGCCGTAGGGCTGTTTTTACACGGCGGGCAAATCATTTTATTTAAAGTAATATTGCATTCAAAATCGGAACTTGTTATAATAGACAGCATAAATGAAATTAGCATAGGTGCGGCAAGGGCGCGACGCTTTGCCGCGCTTATGCTATTCGGGGTGAAAAGCCCGTTTGGTGGCTGTAGAAAGGCGCACAGAGGATGGATGCAGGTTTTTTGATTTTGATTGTAGCCGGGGCGGCAATCGCCTTTCTGGTTGCGTTTGCCGTCACGCCCCTGGTGCGCAGGCTGTCGGGCAAGATCGGCGCGGTCGATATTCCGAAGGATGAAAGGCGTATACATAGCAAGCCGATCCCTACCATGGGGGGGCTTGCTATTTTTGCCGCGTTCGCGGTGGCGGTGCTCGTCCTTGTGCCTATGGAGCGCACGTATGCCGCCATACTTCTGGGCGCGCTTGTTATTGTGCTGACAGGTATACTGGACGATATTTTCGCGCTGCGCTGGTGGATCAAACTCTTTGCGCAGGTGGGCGCGGGCCTCGTTGTCGCACTGAACGGCGTGGTGATTACGGAGATGGCAAACGGCGATATCCAGTTTGGCGTGTGGGCCGTCCCGTTCACGGTGCTTTGGATCGTGGCGATCACGAACGCCATCAACCTGCTCGATGGACTGGATGGGCTTGCGTGCGGTATCATCGCTATTTCGTGCGTGTCGCTGCTCATTGTTTCTTCGCTGTATATCGACCCGCAATACGGGAGCGTGATGACCATCATCGCGGCGCTCGCGGGCGCGTGTTTCGGTTTTCTGCCGCACAACATCCATCCCGCGAAAATATTCATGGGCGATACGGGTGCCATGTTCATCGGGTTTACTTTTTCCGTGATCGCCATACAGGGCTTTTTCAAACTGAACGCGCTGGTGTCTTTTGGCGTGCCCTTTTTGGTGCTGGGGCTTCCCATATTGGATACGCTTCTTGCCATAGTGCGCCGGGCGGCAAAGGGGCAGCACTTTTTCCAGCCGGATAGAAGCCACCTGCACCACAAGATGATGGAGTGGGGCTTTAACCACAAGCAGACCGTTTGGCTGATGTACGCTACATCCGCGGCGTTGGGCGTGGCGGCCGTGCTTTTTGCCCTGCGCAGGTTTGCGGCGTTTACGATCGTGCTTCTTGTGGCTTTGGGGGCGGGCGTTGTGCTTATACGCCTGCAAACGAACAAACTGGCAAGGGAAAAAGAGAAAGCAGAGGCGGGCAATGAGGAATGAAGAGAGTAAAACCGTATATATGGGCGGAAAAACGCTGCGCAAAGACGACGGCCGCATTATACTGCGCGGCGAGCTCGACTCGCTGCTGGCGCGCGCCGTTATGACCTGCGCCTATGCGAAGCAGTACGGCTATACGGAGATTGTAAGTGGCTGTGAGGATATCGTGCGCGTGCTGCGGGAAATCGTGAAAAGCGAAGCGCTCGGAACGGTGTGCGAGGTGCGGGAGATACTCGGCATGGATTTTGACGAGCTAAGGCAAGTATCGCACAACCCCAGAACCGAACTGGGGGCGGGCCACTACTTTCCGGACGAGAATACGGACAGTATGACGGCTATGCTGAATCTGCTGCGGACGGACGCGCGGCGCGCGGAACGGTATTGCGCCGCCGTTTTGGAGGAGCACCCGTCGGCGGAAGGGCTGATAGCTGTTTTAAACAGGCTTTCCTCCGCCGCCTATATTCTGATGATAGAATGCAGCGCGCGATTTGAATGACAGCAATATTTTATAATATATATTTTGAAGTCTGAAGAAGGAAGAGAGGTTACTACATGAAGCAGATCAGGGAAGGTTTGACGTTTGACGATGTATTGCTCGTGCCGCAAAAGAGCAGGGTCGTGCCAAGCGAGATCGATGTTTCCACAAGCATCACAAAAAAACTAAAACTCCACATGCCCATCATGAGCGCGGCGATGGATACCGTGACGGAAAGCGAGCTTGCGATCGCCATCGCGCGGGAGGGGGGCATGGGTATCATCCACAAGAATATGAGCATCGAAACGCAGGCGGAGCATGTAGATAAAGTGAAACGCAGCGAGCATGGCGTTATCACAGACCCGTTTTCCCTTTCACCAGACTCGAAGGTTTCGGATGCGGACGCGCTGATGGGCAGGTACAAGATATCCGGCGTGCCCATCGTGGAAAAAGACGGCACGCTGATAGGCATCATCACAAACCGCGACATGCGGTTTGAGACGGACTATACAAAACGCGTATCGGAAGTTATGACGAGCAAAAACCTTGTGACCGCGCCGAAAGGTACCACGCTTGACGAGGCGCAGCAAATACTCTCGAAATATAAAATTGAAAAGCTGCCGCTTGTGGACAATAAGGGCAAGCTCATAGGGCTTATCACGATAAAGGACATTGAAAAATCCATACAATACCCGCTTTCCGCCAAAGACGACGGCGGCAGGCTGCTTGTGGGCGCGGCGGTTGGCACAGGCAGGGACACGCTGGAGCGTGTGGCGGCGCTTGTCAAAGCCAAGGTGGATGTGATCGGCGTGGATACGGCGCACGGGCAGTCCATGTTCGTATTAAAAAAAGTGGAAGAGATCAAGAATAAATTCCCGGATGTGGAGATCATTGCGGGTAATGTGGCGACAAAATCGGCGGTGCGCGACCTTATATCGGCGGGCGCGGATTGCGTGAAGGTGGGCATCGGCCCCGGTTCTATCTGCACCACGCGCGTGGTTGCGGGCATTGGCGTGCCGCAGTTCACGGCGGTGTTGGATTGCGCGGAGGAAGCCGAAAAAAGCGGCGTAAAGATCATCGCGGACGGCGGCATTAAGTACAGCGGGGATATCACAAAAGCGCTGGCTGCGGGCGCGGCGGCGGTGATGATAGGCAGCCTGCTCGCGGGCACAAAGGAAAGCCCGGGTGAGACGGAGATATTCCAGGGTAGAAGCTTCAAGGTGTACAGGGGCATGGGTTCTATCGGCGCGATGCAGCGCGGCAGTGCCGACCGTTATTTTCAGGAGGACAACAGCAAGCTTGTGCCGGAAGGCGTGGAAGGCCGCGTGCCGTACAAAGGGCCGCTTTCCGATACGACATTCCAGATGGTGGGCGGCGTCAAATCGGGCATGGGGTATTGCGGCGCGGCAAACATCGCCGAACTGCAAAAGAACGCGGAATTCATTAAGATTACGAGCGCGGGCCTAATGGAAAACCACCCGCACGATATCAGCATCACGAAAGAATCACCGAATTACAGCGTAAAATAACCAACTGCTTATGGGGGCGTGTGATGAAACAGGAGCAAATCAGCGAGCTTTGTACCAATCTGGATGATATGTCGGGCGAGGAGATCCGCTATCTTTTGGGGCTTGTGATGGAAAAAGGGGCGATAGACGCTTTTGCCGCGCCGGTGATTACAGGGCGCAGCAACCCAGCGTACCGTTTTACGCTGCAATGCAAAAAAGAGGACACCGCCCGTTTGAGCGAATTGCTGCTGCTCCACTCCACAGCGGTATCGGCGACGCTTGAGGTCAAGCACCGCATGATGCTGGATGAGGAAGTCATTTACCTGGAAACGACGCTTGGCATGGTGCGTATTATTGCAACGGGCACGGGCAGGCGGGTGGTGCACGAGGATCTGGCGCGTATCGCGAAGAAGACGGATAAGAGCATCGCGGCAGTGAAGGAGCTAATATTGGAGGAGATCAATTTATGAGGGAAACGGTCGTAGTGCTGGACTTTGGTGGCCAGTACAATCAACTGATCGCGCGCAGGGTACGGGACGCGCATGTATACGCGGAGTTACTGCCTTACAACACCGGCATTGAGAAGATAAAAGATAAAAAGCCTATTGGAATTATTTTGACCGGCGGGCCAAAGAGTATTTATGAAGAGGGCGCGCTTCGTTGTGATGACGGGATATTTGAACTGGGTGTGCCTGTGCTGGGGATCTGCTACGGCAGCTACCTTGTGGCGGACTATGTGGGCGGGGAAGTGATGCGCGCGCCTTCCGGGGAGTATGGCAAGGCGCGGACAGTGTATGAGACGGAAAACATGCTTTTTTCCGGCGTTGGAAAAGACGCGGTGAGCTGGATGAGCCACGCCGATTATATCGGCAGCATACCCGATGGCAATACGGTGATCGCGAAAACGGAGGCTTGCCCGGTGGCCGCTTTTTTTAATGAGGGAAAACGGCTGTATGGTGTGCAGTTCCACCCGGAGGTGCGGCATACGCAGGATGGGCAGAAGATACTGGAAAATTTTCTGTATAAGATTTGCGGCGCAAAAGGCGACTGGACGATGAAGAACTACGCAAAAGAAGCGGTGGATGAAATACGCGGCAAAGTGGGCGATAAAAAGGTGCTGCTGGCACTTTCTGGCGGGGTAGACAGCTCCGTCTGCGCCGTATTGCTGCACAAGGCCATCGGCAAAAACCTGACTTGCGTGTTTGTGGATACCGGTTTGATGCGCAAGCATGAGCCGGAAGAAGTGGAAATGGTATTCCGCGAGCAATTTAATATGAACCTCGTTCATGTAAAGGCGGAGCAGCGTTTTCTGGATAAATTGCAGGACGTATCCGAGCCGGAGAAAAAGCGGAAGATCATCGGCGAGGAATTTATCCGCGTATTTGAAGACGAAGCAAAGAAGATCGGTAAAGTGAATTTTCTGGCACAGGGAACGATCTACCCGGATGTGGTGGAGAGTGGCGTGGGCGACGCGGCGCTGATAAAAAGCCATCACAATGTGGGTGGCCTGCCCGACCATGTCGATTTTGACGACATTATAGAACCGCTGCGCGAGCTGTTTAAAGATGAAGTGCGCGAACTGGGCGAAGAGATCGGCCTGCCGCGCCACATGGTGTGGCGTCAGCCGTTCCCCGGCCCCGGCCTTGCCATCCGCATCATTGGCGCTATTACTAAACCCAAACTGGATCTGCTGCGGGATGTGGATTTCATCTTCCGCGACGAAATTGCGAAAGCAAAGCTGGATGAGCAGATATGGCAGTATTTTGCCGTGCTTACCGACATGCGCAGCGTGGGCGTGATGGGGGATGAACGCACATATGATTATACCGTCGCGCTGCGTGGCGTTACCAGTATCGACGCCATGACGGCCGACTGGGCGCGTATCCCGTATGAAACGCTGGAGGCTGTGTCCAACCGTATTATCAACGAGGTGCCGCACATCAATAGGATTGTGTATGATATTACGAGCAAGCCGCCGGCTACGATTGAGTGGGAGTGAGTTAGGCGAAGCCGGGAAGTGCCTGTATAAGTGGCTTTCTGGCACATCGAATTGGTAGCTGATACTGGTTTGATACTAACTTTTATTCCACGGTAATATTTAGACAGGATAAAACCTCCCGTCTGAACGCTAAGTTCGGATGGGAGGTTTTTCATGTTGTACAAAAAGAAGAAAACTATTAGACAGACGATTTATCTTTTTCGGCTCGTAAAGCATCCAATGCCGCCTTAGTGCGCTCTGCTTCGACTTTGGGATAGTTGTAGCGCCAATCGTTGTAATCCTCTTTGGTAATCTCTCCTGCTTTGAGCTTTTCGGCTTCCTTGCTCCAAGCGTGGAGAATGTCAAACATGGAGCTATATGACTTGCTATCCCTGTCGAGGACAAGGCAAAGCTGGCCATCGTTGTTTTCAATCTTGACGCCGTATAAATCTTCAAGCGTAAACAGCGTATGCGCCAAGCCTATGTAACTTTCTATGTCGGGAACGGTTATGGCTTGTGGTGAGACACCAAAAACAACGGCAAGGTCGGCAATCATTTTTTCTTTCGGTGTTCTGCTGCCTGATTCATATTGGGTCATACGGACTTCGGAGGTCTTTTCGGAAAAGCCGATTGCCATGCCCACATATTTTTGGGTCATGCCCCGAAGATTGCGGATATACCTGATTCTTTCGCCGATAGCCATAATAAAACTCCTTCCTAAATACCTTGACAGAATCAGTATAGCATATAGGTTTAAGCTAATCAAGAAAAACTTAAATAATTTTCGTTAAGATTATCCTGAAAACCACTTGACTTAACGGAATTGGTTTAGTATAATGAAGGTGGCAACTAAAGCAAATAGAGTAAAGTGATGCGGAAAGGATGATGCAAATGGGGAACAGTTTTATGCGGGTCGATGATGTTGTAAGGGAGTTGAGTGTGTCAAAGCCGTATGCCTACAAATTGATACAACGCCTCAACGAGGAACTCAAACGAAAGAACTATATCACAATATCAGGGCGAATAAGCAAGCGTTATTTTCAAGAAAGAATCTATGGCCTACAGGCCGAGAAGGGGGAATGAGTATGCCGGCATACAGGGATGAAAAGACAGGAAAATGGTATGTGACCTTCTATTTTACGAATTGGAAGGGCGAGAAGGAAAAGAAGATGAAGCGAGGCTTTATCCTCAAAAGGGATGCGCTGGACTGGGAGCGGGAGTTTTTACAGCAGAAGAATGCGGATTTGAGCATGTCGTTTGAATCCTTCGTAAAAATCTATATGGATGATATGAAAAACCGTATAAGGGAGCACACTTGGCAAACCAAGATAAGCATTATCAAATCTAAGCTCATGCCTTATTTCAAAGGCAAGAAGATGTGCGATATTGCTCCGAAGGATATTATCAAGTGGCAGAATGAATTGATTGCCTATAGGGATAAGGACGGAAAAGCTTATGCCGCAACGTATCTCAAGACCATGCATAACCAGATAAGCGCGATTTTCAATCATGCGGTGCGATTCTATGAGCTTAAAAGCAATCCGGCGCTTAAAGCAGGCAGCGTAGGTAAAAAAGAAGCCACGGAGATGCTTTTCTGGACAAAGGACGAATATTTGAGGTTTGCGGATGCCATGATGGACAAGCCACTGTCATTCTATGCCTTTGAGGTGCTTTACTGGTGCGGTGTGCGCATGGGCGAAATGCTGGCGCTTACGCCTGCTGATTTCGATTTGGAGAAGAACACATTATCTGTTACGAAGTCATACCAGCGGCTAAAAGGTAAAGATGTTATCACTGACCCTAAGACGCCCAAGAGTAAGAGGATTATGCAGATACCTAATTTTTTAGGCGATGAAATGCAGGAATATATCAAATCGCTCTACGGATGTTCACCTAAAGACCGCATGTTTCCTGTAACAAAGAGCTATCTGCACCATGAGATGGACAGGGGCAGCAAGGCGGCAGGCGTAAAACGGATACGAATTCATGATATTCGCCACAGCCATGTATCGATTTTGATAGAGTTGGGATTCTCGGCGCTGGCGATTGCTGACCGGGTTGGACACGAGAGCATCGATATTACATTCCGCTATGCGCATCTGTTTCCATCGAAGCAGGCGGAAATGGCAAACAAGCTCGATATTGAAAAAGGCGAAGGAGGGTTCTGAAATGTCATTGAAGGTTTATGACGGACAAGGCAGATGGAGGAGCAAGACCGTGGCGTTTCGGATGTCTCTGGAGGAAGATGAACAGCTTGAGAGAGCCGTAAGGCTCTCCGGGCTAACGAAGCAGGATTATATCATTAGGCGGCTGCAATGCCGGGGTGTGATTGTACATGGTAGTCCGCGTGTGTACAAAGCGTTGCGGAATGAATTAGCTGCGGTGCTTGTAGAGTTGCAGCAAATTGAATCCACAGATATGGTCGATGATGATCTGCGTGACATTATTGTAATGCTCGCTAACATCATGGATGGAATGAAGGAAGAGCCCAATGTCACGGTTAAACGGAGATATGATTGTACTGTGGGAACATAGACAGCGCCCTGCGCTGTCTTAGCAAGCAATGAATTTGTCATGACAAATTCGAATGTAAGGGGCGCTGCCCCTTAAACCCGGCGTATCAACGCTGTAATGACAAGGAGGCCATTCTTACTATGAGACAGAGAAGTTATCCTGTACAAATATACCTTGATGAAAAGGAATACGCTGCCTTATGCGGCAATGCTAAGAAAAGCGGCTTGTCAAAAAGCAGCTATATCCGCTCTCTGTTGGCGGGATACTCGCCAAAGGAATTACCAAGAATGGATTTTTTCGCTCTGATGAGAGAGCTACATGCCATAGGCAATCTGTTGAACCAGATTGCAGTTCGGGTACATTCCACCGGTCATATTAACGCAATGGAGTATGCGGACAATTCGGCGGAGCTGAGCGAAATAACACAAAGAATTTATGAAGCGGTTATGCTACCAGAGAAAATGGAGAAAAAAGCAATTATATAAAACATAGAGTGGAGGATACGATTATGGAACTCACTTACACGAAACATGGAGATTATTATTTACCGGATTTAGAACTGCCGCCGCAGGAGCCAATACAGCTTAATCGGTTTGGGCGGATGAGGTTGCGGTATTTGAAAGAACATCGGCGGGTTATGTACACCAGTCTGCTGACATCGGATGAGTTGAATGAGCATCTAAGAGTGCTGCAGGATAAAGCACAAGCGCGGTTTGAGGAGCTTGTGGAACAGATGAAAATGGCGCAGGGCGTTACGGAGGCACTAAAAGCGCGGGATCAGATGGCGTGGGTTGGTGCAATGAATAACATCCGGCATTGTGCGGAGGAGATTGTGTTGAAGGAGATAATTTATCGAAAAGGTAAGCGCTATCAATCGCAATATATAATATGTCACTAATGAATAGTGACATATTATATATAAAATAAAATAGTTGACGGTGGCTTGTTTGTGTGATACTATTTGAGCAGGACATGAAAAGACCTCCAAAACAGCGGCAACTGTATTTGGAAGCCCTCTCGTTAACGTACTTGTAAAAGCGGATTTATTATCGCATAGCGCGTTTGGTTTGTCAACGGGAGCAAGTCACTTTTAACGGAAAGGAGAACAAACCTATGCGCTTTTATGTAAATAAAAATGCTCAGAACAATGGCGATCACGAAGTTCACAGGGCAACATGCAGTTGGCTCCCGGAATCTGAAAACCGCCAATATCTTGGAGACTATGCTACATCACAAGAGGCGGTTAGGGAAGCAAAGATGTATTACAGCCAAGTGAATGGCTGCTATTATTGCTGCCCAGAGACACATACTTCCTAACAGAAGCGGTAGGAAGCCCGCCCTCCTTATAAGGGCGGGCTGCTTTCTCAAAAAGGTGGTGACAGGTTTGAAGTATAAAAAACTTTGCGAAATTGCAAATATTCAGAGCGGGCTTGTTTTGAGCAGAAAAGAAGCAAAAAACGATTCTATCCAGGCTGCTGAATACAGAAATTTTACGTTGCGTTCTGTCAATGCGGATGGAAGTATTAATATGCAATTGCTGGATCGGTATCTTGCAAGCGAAAAGATTGAAGCGCAGTTTATAACCAGAGAAGACGACATTATTATTCGACTTTTTACGCCCTTTAGCCCGGTGCTAATAACGGAAACGTTGACTGGTTTTGTTGTACCATCTCAGTTTGCTATTATTCGGCTACACAAATGTGAACTTCTTCCCTCGTTTTTGTGCTGCTATCTCGCTCATCGCAATATTTTGGAAGTGGTGGCTATTAGAGAAAGCGGTCAAACTTCAGGCGGGATTAAAATATCAGCGCTATCTGAGTTGAATATACCATTGCCTACGACAAAAAGACAAAAGGCAATTGCAGCATACAGCAAAATGAACGCAGAGCGAAAGCGACTTCACATAGAACTTATACAGCAATATGACTTGAAGATGGATGCTGTCATCAATAGCATTATTGGAGGAAAATAACATGGGAACGACCAAAAGAGATATTGAAAATACGTTAATGAAATGCGCCGACACGCTACGCGACACTATTGATGCGGCAAATTATAAGGATTATACCCTACCTCTTATGTTTGTGAAATATCTTAGTGATAAATATAATGAGGCATTGGACGATCTGAAAAAAGAATATTCCGGGGAACGGCTTGAGCGTCAAAAGCGCTATTTGCCATTCACGATTGCTTCCGACAGTAATTTTCAAACGTTATATGAACAACGACACGCAGAAAATATTGGGCAGCAAATAAATCAAGCCATGAGGCAGATTGAAAATGATAATAATCAGCAGTTTGGTGGAGTGTTGTGTACGGTTGACTACAATAGTGAAAATGCCCTTGGCACAAGAGAGCATAAAAATGCGCTTCTTCGCACTCTCCTTGAGGATTTAATATCTTTAGACATGAGACCGAAAAGTATTGAGCCCGAAGTAGGTCAGGTTCCCGCCGATGTTGTTGGTGATGCCTATGAATACATGATAGGCCAATTTGCAAGCATGGCCGGGAAAAAGGCTGGCAGTTTCTATACGCCATCAGCCGTCTCTGAAATAATGGCTCGTCTGGTGGATGTACATACAGGTGACCGGGTGTATGATCCAACTTGCGGTTCCGGTTCTTTGCTAATCAAGGCGGCAAAAAAGCAGGTTGATCCGCAGGTTGGCACTAGCTCTGTTTCTATTTTCGGGCAAGAAGTGAATGGCTCATCGGTTGCAATGGCGCGTATGAATATGTATATTCATGAGATACGCGATGCTAAGATAGCTTGGGGTGACACGCTAGCAAACCCCATATTCAAAGATGATGATGGAAACCTTATGCTCTTTGATGCTATCGTCGCTAATATGCCATTTTCCAAAGACAAATGGGCTGCGGGGTTCAACCCCGGCGGGGAAACGGCTGGAAAAGATCAAAAGACGGGAAAAGCGAAAAAAGAATTTAAGATGGAGGCCAAGCTAGATAAATTCCATCGCCTTGATTGGGGAGTTCCCCCTGCTAGCAAGGGTGACTGGGCTTTTTTACTGCACATGATTCATAGTCTTGCAGTAAATGGAAGGATCGCTGCAATTGCGCCACATGGCGTTTTGTTCCGTGGCGCTTCAGAAGGGCTTATCCGAAAAAGGGTGATTGAAGAAAACCTGTTGGATGCGGTTATTGGGTTGCCGGAAAATGTATTTTATGGTACAAGCATTCCTGCTTGCATATTGGTATTCAAGAAGAATCGAAAGAATAGTGACATACTATTTATTGATGCAAGCAAGAAAGACGAGAACGGCAACTTCCGCTATGTAAAAGGGACGAACCAAAATGAATTGACTGAAAAGCATATACAGGATATTATAACTGCTTATACAAATCGGAAAGATGTTGAAAAATTTTCCCATGTAGCAGCTATTGAAGAAGTCAAAGGGAACGAGTTTAATCTCAATATTCCCCGCTATGTAGATACATTTGAAGAGGAACCGCTTGTAGATATTGAGCAAGTAGATGCTAATATAGCTCGGTTAAAAACGGAGATCGCTATGGCGGAAGCGAAGATGGAAGAATATTTGAAGGAGCTTGGATTATGAGCGATATTGCAAGATATAGTGATCAAACATTTGAAAGTATCAAGCATATCAACGAGCTGGGGCAAGAATTTTGGTTCGCGCGGGAATTGCAGACAGTTTTAGAATATGCGCAATGGCGTCGGTTTAGCGAAACGATTGAGCGTGCGAAATTGGCATGTGCAAATAGCGGATATGATATTGAAGACCATTTTGTCGACGTTGGCAAAATGGTTGAAATCGGCTCTGGCGCAGAGCGAGAAATAGAAGATATTATGCTTTCCCGTTATGCTTGCTACTTGATTGTTATGAATGGCGATCCGCGAAAAGAGGTCATCGCTGTCGGGCAAACATATTTTGCTGTGAAAACCAGGCAGCAAGAGCTGATTGATGATTATGAGCGGCTAAGCGAGGATCAAAAATGCTTGGCGATTCGCAATGAGATGGTTCGCCACAATAAGTCGCTGGCGGAGGCGGCACAGATCGCCGGAGTGGAAACACAGAAGGAATATGCTTTTTTTCAGAATAAAGGCTATCAAGGTTTATATGGCGGACTTGGCGTTCGGGAAATACATGCTCGAAAAGGATTGAAGAAAAGCCAGAAGATTCTTGATCACATGGGTAGCACCGAACTGGCAGCAAACTTATTCCGCGCCACGCAAACCGATGAAAAGCTGCGGCGCGAAAATATCACCGGTAAGCAGGCAGCATACCAAACTCACTACGAGGTGGGAGCGAAGGTTCGTCAGACGATGCAGGAATTGGGCGGCACTATGCCGGAAAATTTGCCTACGCCAGAAAAGAGCATAAAACAAATAGAACGCGAGGTAGAGAAAAAACGCCTGCCTAATGACGACTATAAAGAATAGGTTGGATTGGAAGTGAAAACATGCGTGAAGATATAAGAATGCAGCTTGAGCAAGTGCAACATGCTATGACTCCAGAGGGATATCAGAAGAAAAACCGAAGAGGACTATTTCCATCCGATTGGGATGTGAGACCTCTGAAAGTCATGTCTTCCCCAGTTTCAGAAAAAGCAGGAGAAAGGGATTTCGAAACACTCAGCATTTCTGCTGGTATAGGGTTTGTTAATCAAGCCGAAAAATTTGGGAGAGAGCTTTCAGGAGAACAGTATGTTAATTATACTGTTTTGAAGCGAGGGGATTTTTCTTACAATAAAGGTAACTCTAAGACATATCCTCAAGGTTGCATCTATCGCTTGGATATAAGGGATATAGCCGCTGTTCCGAACGTATTTAACAGCTTTCGATTGCTCGACGATATTTGCAACAGCGATTATTATGCGCAATTATTCATATACGGGTATATGAATCGTCAGCTGTATCGGTTAATTAACGCAGGGGTCAGAAATGATGGCCTATTAAACCTATATGATAAAGATTTCTATAGTTGCAAACTGCCCGTTCCTCCACTACATGAACAACATAAGATCGCCGAAATCCTCAATCAATGCGACAAAGTGATTGAGCTAAAGCAGCGCCTTATTGAGGCAGAATGTAACCGCAAGAAATGGTTGATACAGAATTTGCTTGATCCCGCTAGCGGGGTTCGCTTACCAGGGTTTGATGGAGAATGGATTCGATTCACTCTTGGCGCAAATGGGAAAACCTATGGGGGACTTACAGGAAAGGCGGCAGAAGATTTCGGCAGCGGGAAACCATACATACCGTATCTCAATATTTTCCAAAACCATATTATAGATGATTCCATGTTTGACCACGTAGCTGTTGCGTCCACAGAGAGGCAGAATCGGGTGCAGTATGGGGATGTGTTTTTTACAACATCTTCAGAAACCCCTACAGAAGTTGGAATGAGTGCTGTCTATCTTGGAAGTGATGAAGAGTTGTACCTTAACAGTTTTTCATTTGGGTATCGATTGAAGAATTTTGACAAGCTAGTGCCGGAGTTTGCAGCGTATTATTTTAATAGCGTATACTTCAAACGCATTCTTTACCGCTTGGCTCAAGGAGCCACAAGGTATAATCTTTCAAAGACGGACTTAATGAAGCAGTCAATAATGCTACCACCAACCATTCTTGAGCAAGCAATGATTGCAGAATTAATGGCGCAAATAGATTACAAGATAGAACTTTTAGAACAAGAACTTACCCAATGGCAACAAAGAAAAAAAGCATTAATGCAACTATTACTAACCGGCATAGTGCGGGTATCGGTTTAAGGAGGAGCCACCATGCCAAACCACACTATTTTTAATGAGCGGCCAGAATCACAGGAGCGGGCGCTACAAGTGCTTGAAAAGCTTGGATATACAAGAGTTTCAAGAGGCGATGCAGAGCAAAAACGCGGTTCTCGCAGAGCTGTACTGTTTGAAGGAGAGTTAGAGGCATTTCTGAGCAAGTGTACTTACCCTTATGGAAACGAAGAGCGCTTCTTTTCCGGCGGGTCCATTGCTGCGGCTATCTGTACTATGAATGTGCAGAATGTTGCCGGGCTGTATGCCGCGAACAAAGAAGTATATGAGATGCTCTGTGCAGGCAAGAGCTTGGAAGAGACTTTGCCTGACAGCACAAAGCAATCTTTTGATATGGACTTTATTGACTTTGAGCATCCGGAGAATAATATTTTGCAGGTGACGGATGAATTTGAAGTAGAACGTCCAAATGGAAAGTTTGCCCGCCCGGATATTGTGATATTGGTAAATGGCATTCCTTTGGTGGTAATTGAGTGCAAAAAGTCAAGTGTAGATGTTATGGAAGGGGTTATACAAAATATCCGAAATTGGGGAAATGATTATATTCCACAATTGTTTCAGTATACTCAACTTGTTCTAGCTATGAGCCCGGATAAGGTGCTATACGGTACCTGTGGCACTGCGGCAAAATATTTTGTATCTTGGCACGAGGATAAGGAAAGCAAAGATTGGCAGCATGACTGGTGTCGAAAATGCTCGCCTGACGGGCAAATCAAAGAGCAGGATCGGGCGCTTGTATCTTTGCTGCATCCGGAACGACTGTTGGATTTAATACGTAACTTTATTATTTATGATAACAGTATCAAAAAAATCGCTCGCTATAAACAGTATTTTGCCGTAGCAAAATGCATGAAACGTATTTTGCTGCAAGATGATGCCGGAACCAGAAACGGCGTTATTTGGCATACTCAAGGTTCGGGAAAAACAATCACGATGATTATGCTTACAAAGATGATTCTACGCAAGAGCGCTCGCAAGGGCAGTTCTATACGCAACCCGCGTTTTGTCATGGTGACAGATCGAATCAATTTAGATAAGCAGATACGAGATAATTTCATCAATACAAAGATGAGTCCTCACCGCGCTAAAACTGGCAAGGGCTTGATTGAATTGCTTGACGATGAAGGAAATACGGTTATTACAGCCCTTGTCAATAAGTTTGAGGCTTCTATCAAACAAAACTATCGTAATGAGAGTGATAATCTGTTTTTGTTTATCGATGAAGGACACAGAACGCAGTATGGTAAATTGAATACCTATATGAATAGGGTATTGCCGAATGCCGTAAAAATTGCATTTACTGGCACACCGCTTCTAAAGAAAGCACGAAACACTGGTAAAGACATTATAGTGAGCGCAAAGAATACATACGATAAGTTCGGGCCGTTGATCGACAGATACAGTTTGCAGGATGCGATTGATGATAAAGTGACAGTTCCTATTGTATACGAAGGACGTGTTATCCCGCAGAAAGTCACCAGTGAGCAAATCAATGCTCATCTCAAGTATATTACTGTTGGTTTAACGGAAGATGAGAGAAAAGACCTAGAGCGCAAGTATAGCCGATTTGTCGCAATCGCACAGACACAGCAGAGATTGCGAATGGTTGCTTTTGACCTGCATGAGCATTTTATTCACTATGTAAAACCGAAAGGGTTTAAGGCGATGCTGACTTGTTCGTCCAGAGCAGCAGCAGTTGAAATCTTTTATTTATTAAAAAATATAGGCGGATTGAATCCGGCTGTTGTCATTACACCCAACAATCAAAAAGAAGGTGATGATGAGGAAAACACAAAAGAAACAGAAAAGATCATAGCTGATTTTTTCAGAAAAGAGGTTGATCCGCTTTACAAAAATAATTATGAAACTTACGAAGATGCTATGACAGGTGCTTTTGTGGAATCGGATGGTGAAGTTGACCTTCTCATTGTAAAGGATAAGCTGCTCACCGGCTTTGATGCACCGATAGCGGCTGTGCTGTATGTAGATAAGCCGCTGAAAGATCATACACTGCTTCAGGCGATTGCACGGGTAAATCGTGTTTATGATGATAAAGATTTTGGACTGATAGTTGATTACATTGGTATCTTTAAGAAGCTTAATTCAGCATTGGATTTATATAACGACGAAAAGTCTGGAATGGATGGCTTTGACAGCGCTGATATAGGAACTGCTATTTCTGCAGTAACAGAACAGCAAACGAAACTAGAGCATATACACAGAGAGATTTGGGAATTGTTTAGTGGCATTTATAAAAATGAAACTCGCTCCAATGTATGGCAAGAGTGTTTAAGAGATTATGATACGCGGAAAGACTTTTACAAAAAACTTGCAGCATTTGCTAAGTTGGTAGATTTTTTATACTCAAGCTATGATTTATTTGAGGCAATTGGGTATGAGCAAAGCGAAATATATAGGAAAGACTATTTGTTTTTTAAAAAATTAAAAGATAGTGTTTCGCTACGTTTTAATGATAGTATTGATTTTTCAAAGTATGAGGAAGGTATTCGTCAGCTTTTAAATACCTATGTTACTGCTGAAGATGCGCGGCTTCTAATTGAACCCTTAGATATTCTTAACAAGGATAAAATGGAAGAACAGCTTGCACGATTAGGGTCAAAAGAAGCAAAAGCGGAGGCAATACAAACCCGACAAGTTGAGGTCCTTGAAAGCAATAGATATGATGATCCAATTAAATATATGACTTTCATGGAGCGCATCAATAAAACTATCAGTGACTATATGGCAGAGCGCGATAGTGAGAAATATCTTTCGGAGATGGAGAAAATTGCGGACGATTATCGAGAAGGTCGTAGCACCATAGATTATCCAGAGCTCATTGCCGATGATAGTACAGCTAAAACTTTTTTTGGTTCCATAAGCAGTGGGGTTAAAAAGGCAATAGGTTTGCCCCCTAACGATAGCTTGAAAGAACCATTGGGACAATTGGCCATTGATGTGAAAACGATTGTTTCTGAGAATGCAAAACGAGATTGGCGTGACAATGTAGTCGTACATCGCAACATAAAAAAGCATTTGGATGATGTACTATATGACTTTATTGAAGACAATGACCTTAACTGGTCACTGGATGCGATTGATGTAATGATTGATGAGATTATGATGGCAGCAAAGAAGGTGTATTAAGCATGGAGACATACGATGTTCTTTTGCCGAAACTGAATATTTCAGTTGCTGTCTTGGTAGAACGCAAAAAAATGAAGACCTGCCGGTTGAAGGTTTTTCCGGATCAAACAATAAAGTTTTCTGTTCCGGAGAGTACGCCCCTATCTTGGATTGAGCAATATCTTGACAGCAAGTCAGCATGGCTAAGTACAAAGCTGCAAGTTTTTGAGCAAACCAAAGGATATGCCGCAACCGAAGAAATCAAAAGTGGCATTTCCATACGATATTTAGGAGAGGATTTAATATTCTCTGTTTTTCAGAGTGATAAACAGGTGGTTTGTCAAAAAGGAAAAAGCCTCTTTATTGGTGGGTCTGATATTAATAATCAATCGAAACTATTTGCGCAGTTTGAGCGTTGGTGGAGAAAAGATTCGATGAGAGTTTTGAATGCGCAGGTTGACAAGCTATATCCAATCATTGGGAAATACAATATTAGTAGACCGAAAATGATGCTAAGGAAGATGAAGACATTGTGGGGGAGTTGCAGTCCGCACAGAGGAACGATTACGTTTAATCAATATCTGACAAAAGCAACACCTGCATGTATTGAGTATGTGGTATTACATGAACTGGTTCATTTCTTGTATCCAAACCATAGCAAGCAGTTTTATGATTTTCTTAGCAACTATATGCCGGATTGGAAAGATCGCAAAAAAATTCTGGATCAGGATGTGGTTCATGGTTTATAATTGTAATGATTTGTTGGGTTCTGAGGCATTTGTCTTTTTGCTTGATGCTATTTTGATTCTAAAAAGCATGAGAGAGCCAAAAAGCAGGGCTAATAGGGATAACAGGAACGAAAAGATATAACAAAACAAAAACAATTAAGTTTAAGATTGATATGGACTTGGCGAGTGGGAGTAAAAGGATAGGAAAACATTCCGCCTGAACGCTAAGTTCGGATGGGATGTTTTTTATGTTGCCAAAACCAACGCGGCCATCTATCCTCAATATTTTTGTGCCAATATATATTCCACAAGGTCGTCCAGCAGTTCCTTTTGCGAGCCAGTATGCGGGACAGCGCGTAGCGCTCCGGCAAGCGCCTGCGACGAAAAGCGCACACCGGTTAAGCGGGCGGGGATGCTCTCGATAAGATCCGCGTCCATCGCGTCTGAAAAGACGCGGGCGATTTCTATGACCGCGTCGCGTAAGGATAGTTGCAGCTCTATGCCGCCCCAGGAAAAGCGCGTGGTAATAGCGATATCAAACGAGGGAGACTGCCCGAACAACCATTCCCAGCTTGCATTGCGTTTGGCCAGCCTTGCAACCTCCCGCTGCATCTCACCAGTAATCTGATAGGGTGAAGCAGCGCCGTATTCCTGTTCAAAGCTTTGTTTCAGCGCGGCCGCCATTTTTTCGGGCGTGATTGCAGGGTTCAGCTCGCAAAGGTTTAGCACGCGCGAACGGACGGAAGAGATGCCCTTGGACTCGATTTTTTCCTTGGGAACGGCGAGATATTTCGTAAGCTTTTGCATATCGGTGTCGATCAATATAGTGCCGTGATGGAACGCATTCTCTTTTTTGTGGCAGAACGCATTGCCGGAAAACTTTTTGCCATCCGCGAGGATATCGTTGCGGCCGGAGAATTCGGCATGGATGCCGAATGATTGCGCCGCGTTTACTATGACTTTGAGCTGGCGGTGCAGGTCGTAAGCATCTTTGTGCGCCACAAAGGAAAAATTCAGGTTGTGGATATCGTGGAATACCGCGCCGCCGCCGGAGATCCGGCGCGCCAGCTTGCCGCCATCCGCGGTGAGTTGCTCGTGGCGGCATTCGTTCCATGCGTTCTGGTTGCGGCCTATGACCACGGTATCCGCATGAATATACAGGTGGAGGATGACCTCGCCCGGCTGCACATGTGTGACCATGTATTCTTCCAGCGCAAGTGTTTTATATGGGTCTTGATCCGGGTTGAAGTAGAAATAATACGTTCTTGACATGGTAAGCTCCTTTGCGTGATGTACAAGAAGAGTATAGGGGAAAAAGGCAGCAGATGCAACTCAGGCGGGGGTAGGGGATTATGCGTTCCCGGTTGGTACGCGGTGGACACGCGCTGGCAAAAAAACAAGTGGCTGTTGAATAGAGCGGGGGTGCGTCAAGGAATCTAGGTAAGTGCTGATTAAATCCACCTGCAAGAACTGGTATAATAGAAAAAAGCCAACAGGGGGCAAGCAATGAAGCAGCAGAGCTTTGTGGATATGGAATATGCCAATAGAAAACGCAAGACCAAGCCCGCAATAAACACGGCGGCGCAAGCGCGGAAGAATTTCTCGACGCCTTGATCGGTATCATTTCACCGTTGCAACGGGAATTATTCTCCGAGGTGCTTCGTGCCATCCAGGAGCAGACACAGCAAATCAAGCGCATAGAAGCGATGCTTTGCGCTTACACGAGCGAAGCGTGATTTGACGGCGAAAGCTCTGCTGGCAATACCGGGGATTGGGAGGATCAGCGCGGAACAGATTATCGCGGAAACGGGGATATATATGCCCCGGTTCAAAACAGCGCATCATTTGTGCTCGTGGGCAGGGGTAAGCTCCGGAGCCCCGGTAACAACGAAAGCGCCGGCAAACGGAAGACTGGAAAAACTCGGAAAGGCAACAAGGCATTGAAAAAAACATTGGTACAGTGCGCAACATCCGCAGTCAAAAACAAGAAATCTTTCTTTTACGCACAGTATCAGCGGCTGGTCGTCCGAAAGGGAGGGAAAAAGGTGATTGTTGCGGTCGCGCATTCCATGCTGATAGCCATTTTCTATGTTTTGTCTGGTTATGAGTTTTGTGATCTCGGCGCTGACTACTACACACAGTTTAACCGGGAGAAGAAAATCCAATCTCATTTGAAGCAGCTGGAAAAACTCGGTTGGCAACCGCTCTGTCCAGTGATTGCAGGCTGGTCATACCTCACGCAACCTGAATCGGCACGGGTACCAGTTTGTGCGGGTAGTATATTTTTTTGCGCTTTTACAAGTGGGGTTTCATGGTAATCTGGCCCGAAGCAGTGTAGCCCTTACACCTGTTTCGACAACACCAAGACCTGCGAATAGTCACAGCTTCGCTTTTCAAGCACGGTTAAGCCGAATGCGCGGAAAAATTCGGCGAGGTCACTTTGTAGAAAAGGGATAAATCCTTCTGGCTCCATCAGCTTTAGAAGCGAAAACTTTAGCCGCCGGAATAGCTTTTGCGGTTGTTCCCATTCCAAAATAAGTATACGTCCATCGTTACGCAATACTCGTTTCGATTCAGTGAGTATCGTTTTTTGTAAATCACTGTCCAATTCATGTAATACCAACGACAGGATCACAACATCAAATGCGTTATCATCATAGCCGGTGCCGCAAGCGTCCGCGATGACAGTTTCGGCATTGCCAATCCCTGCCTTGCGGAATTTCCCTTCCGCTATTTGGAGCATATTTTCTGACGAATCAAGCGCAGTTATCTTAGCGTTTGGGTAGCGTTGCGCAATCAACAGACTGTTACTGCCCGTTCCGGCGCAAACGTCCAGCACCCGTGCCGCCGGGTTGGGAATGAAGCCGGTTAATGCTGTTCGCGGGCTGCGCTGTTTATTGCGAAAATATATCACATCCAGCAAGTCATATATGAAAGTGGCTGATCTGTATCGTATTTCCATATCCGCACTCCGGCAAAGTGATTCTTTGTTATTTTCATTATACAGGAATATGGTGTGAAGCTCTATGCTTTATTTTGTCAGAGCATCGAAAGGAGGCCCCCGCGCATGGCGACAACACGCCTAATCAAGCACCACAGCAGCAAAGGGCAGTCGATAGCCGCCACCATGAAAGACCGTTTCGATTACGGTCAGAATCCAATAAAAACACGGGATGGTGAGCTAATCATCTCGTACCAATGCAACCCCAAAATCGCCTACGCTGAGTTTACCTTGAGCAAATCAAAGTACAAAGCCACCACGGGCCGGGAGCAGAAAAAGGACGCGGATGTACTATGTTATCAGATACGCCAGTCCTTCATGCCCGGTGAAACGGACGCGGAAACCGCCCTGCAAATCGGGTACGATTTCGGTATGCGCTGGACGAAAGGCAAACACGCTTTTTTTGTGGTGTCGCACATAGGCCGCCCCCACCCGCACATACACATATATTACAACGTTGAAATGCCACCCATAAAAATTACTCTGAAATCTACGGATCCGCTTTAATCATTGGTTACTTAATCCATTTTAAAAGTTGCAACGGTAGATGGAATATACTATTATAAGCAGTAAGGGAACAAATAGAAATGAACAGGTGAAAAGAGAGACGGTATGAAGTTTTTTCAGGCTGAAACGCACTGCCATACAATGGAAGTAAGCCAGTGTTCCCGCATTCCTGCGCGCTATATTGTACGCGATTATGTGGAGATCGGTTATAAATATCTTTTTGTTACCGACCATTACCATCCGTCGGTGCTGGAGTCCTTTGAAATGCGCGGCAAGCCGTGGGAGGAGAGAATAGAGCATTTTTATAAGGGATATCGCGCCTGCAAAAAAGAGGCGGAAGGTACGGGGCTTGTTGTGCTTCCCGCTATGGAGGCTGTACTCGGGCGGGACGAGGCGACGGGCATAGGGCGCGACTTTTTAGTATATGGGTTTGACCGCGCGTTTCTGCTGGAATATCCTTACCTGTACCGCTATTCCTACGGGGATTTTTTTAACCTGATGAAAGAAAAGGGATTTCTCACATTTCAGGCGCACCCTTACAGGTATGGGCTTGAACCCGTGACGCCTATTTGTTATGATGGGATTGAGATCGTGAATGCGCATCCGCGCCAGGAATCGAGAAACCAACTGGCGGTTCGCTATGCGATCGATAACGGGTTGTACATGATCGGCGGCAGTGATACGCATGCGGAAGAGGATGTGGGCAGGGGAGGCATCATGCTGCCGGACGGCATAGGGGAACCGATGGATTTGGTTTCATGGTACAGGGAAAACGGATCGCCCGAACTCATTGTGACGTTCGGCGCGTAATGTTTATACAAAAGAAGCGTGTGTTATATATGAAACGGCAAAAGAAAGAGGTAGAGCAGAGATGGGAAAAGTGAACAAGAAAATGAATATCATGGAGATACTGGGCATGGACGAGGGATGTGCGAGCGTGTTCATGGAAGCGGGCATGGGGTGCCTGGGATGCGCGGCGGCGCATTTTGAGAACCTGGAACAAGCCTGCGGCGTGCACGGTATCGACGCGGATGAACTGGAAGCTAAGCTGAACGCCTATTTTGATGCAAAGCAGCAGGCGCAGCACGCATAGAAAAACGAAAGGGAAACGGATATGGAACGATATGTATGCTCGATTTGCGGTTATGTGTACGACGCGGAAACAGGCGACCCGGACAAAGGCGTAACTGCCGGTACAAAGTGGGCCGATGTGCCTGAAGAATGGGAATGCCCCACCTGCGGCGCGGATAAGTCCGCGTTTGAAAAAGAGTAGACCAGGGTAAAGGTGTTGTTGATGTAGCCGCTCTTTTGGTAAGGGCGGCCAGTTTTATTGTGGGTTTAAGTAACCACTGATCAAATAGCGCGGCCATCTTTGCGGCCTGTTTTCCCAATCTTGGCATTTTCAGAACCCACTGATAGTGCTGCTAGCAGCGGAACCTGAAAACGCCAATCTTGAAAAAAACAGTCTCGCAAATCTGACCACGATTTAATCAGTGCTTACATAAGAGAGGAGGAAAAAATGAAACCGGTACAGATGTTGGATAATATTTGGTGGGTGGGTGTGCAGAACCCGGAACTCAAGGTGTTTGATGTAGTTATGCGTACGGAATGGGGTACGTCCTATAATTCCTATCTGGTAAAAGGCTCTGAAAAAACCGCGTTGATAGACAGCGTGCGCGATGGTTATCTGCCTGAGCAACTGGACGGTTTGCGGGAGATTTGCGACCCATCTAAGATAGATTATATTGTGTGCAACCATACGGAGCCGGATCATAGCGGTTCGCTGAAAGCGATGCTGGAGCAAGCGCCGGATGCGGTGGTGGTGTGTTCACGCGCGGCAAAAGCGCTGATTGCCGGGCTTATAAATCGTGATTTTGCGTGCATGGTGGTGGGGGACGGCGATACGCTTGACCTCGGGGATAAAACGCTCAGCTTTATTTCCGCGCCTTTTCTGCACTGGCCGGACACGATGTTCACGTATCTGAAATCGGACGGGGTATTGTTTAGCTGTGACGCGTTTGGGTTCCATTTTTCCGCGAAGGATATTTTTGACGACAAAACGCCGCTTACTGACGCGATGGAGGAAGCGCGGAAGTATTATTTCGACGTTATTATGTCGCCGTTTAAGCCTTATGTGCTGGAAGCGGTCGGTAAGATAAGGGACATGGAGATCAAAATGATCGCGCCTTCGCACGGCCCGGTTTTGCGGGGCGACCCGTGGGGCGCTGTGAATCGGTATGAAAAATGGGCGCAGCCGGAGAAAAAAGCGAAAAAGAGTATTTATATCGGGTATGTGTCCTGCTACGGCTATACGAAAAAGCTTGCCGAAAAAGTGCGCGAGGGAATGGAGAGCGCCGGTGCGGATCTGGATATCTGCATGGAAGACATCGGCGAATGCGGCGTTTCTTCCGCTTTGGAAAAGATCCATGGCGCGGATGCGTTTGCGCTGGGGTCGCCCACGCTGAACAGGGATGTGCTGCCGCCCATTTGGGATGTGATGACCGGGCTTTCCGCTTATGTAGATAAGGGCAAGAAAGCGGCGGTGTTCGGCACGTTTGGCTGGAGCGGGGAAGCGTGTAAATATATGGAGCAGCGGCTTGCGAACCTGGGGATTAATGTGTTGGGGCAGGCGCGGGCAAAGCTTGACCCTGATGAGGAAGAGCTTAAGGCAGCATTTGAGCTGGGGGCGAAGCTGGCAAAGGCGGTTGTGTGAGCGGGTAATGCAGTAGGGAACCGCTGATCCATGCAGGGCGCGTGCCTTTTTGGCCCTGTTGCGGGCGGCGGTTCAACATGGTCGCTGTTCGGGTTCAGTCGAGGGCATTGGAATATTCCGGGTGCTTGCGGAACCAATACACAGCAAACGGGCAGGTGGGGCGTGCCTTTCCGCCCGCGTCTAATATTTGTTTGACTGCCGCCTCCACGAGTTGGCTACCTATGCCCCGGCCCTCAAGGGACGGGTCTACAAATGTGTGGTCGATCTCATATACATTTTTGCCGCGCAGGGGAAAGGTGACTTCGGCAAGCAGCATGCCGGATATATCGTTCATATAAATACGTTCGGGTGTGTAAGAAAAATCCATTGTGTTCTCCTCGTATAGCACAGTTTTCTTTGGCGGGTACATACTCCGTTTTATCTATAAACAAACTGCTCTGGGGGGAAACAAACCTTAGTGTTTTACGCGCCGCAGAAAGTGGCGCGTAGTACAATCATTAAGTGGGGCATAACACGAACCAGAGAACAGTGTTTTACGCGCCGCCGCAAGTAGCGCGCGGTACAATCATTAAGTGGGGCATAACACGAACCACTGAATAGTGTTTTGCGCGCCGCCGCAAGTGGCGCGTAGTACAATCATTAAGTGAGGCGCAGCGCGGACCAGAGAATACTAGGGCTATGTAGTTTGCTTATTTGCGGTGGGTGTTCAATATAGTATTCACCTCATCAAGGGGCCTGTGAAACTTTTTCTGTAAAAAGGCTTTCAATGACAAGATTTTAATGAGGCTCAGGGGCCGGGTATGGCTCCCGAGCCTTTTTCCCAATAT
>QMCD01000874.1_pt1 | contig 25491 bp, 24 predicted proteins | sample 1821841 | NCBI WGS metagenome assembly QMCD01 (sample SAMN01991225, study PRJNA193472) | Termite gut metagenome, whole genome shotgun sequencing project. | isolation source: worker | host: Macrotermes natalensis | reverse complement strand
CGTGGATTTTCTCAAAATGTCTCTTCACTTTTTGCCCTCCCAGACGAGGACTATTCTATCATCTTTTTTCTTCTTTTTCTTTCATGCGTTTGCCGTGCCATGAGGAATGGCATTGTTCTTGAGTAATTGGCTGTTTGATTTATTCGCGTAGTAGTCTTGTTCAAGTTCAAGTGAAAGCGACACAAGCGGCGGATTCACCCCTCGTATCGGATTCCACGGATTCCACTCTCTAAAGTGAATCAACTCATCGGATAAAATGGGAATAAGTTCAGTATCAGTTTGATAAAACCATCGGCGGGAGGTCTGTCTTACATCAAAAGATAAACCGTTTAAATACTCTCCCTCATGCCGCATCTTACGAGGGTCAAGGATATAGAGTTCTTTGGGAATACCGCCGGAGTAATCGGGGCCGAACCACCAGAAGGCTTCACCTTCGATGAACCACCAAGCGGCTGTCTCTTTCCAGAGATCAAAACAGCTCTGCCCTGCGTTCGGCCTGCGGAATAAGTCATGTATAACACCGTTGCTTACATCGTTCCCATGCTTCTTAACCGTAAACCCTGCGCGTGCGATATTGCGGATTAAAATGTTAACAGCGATATTAACCCAAGCGTGCAGTAAATAGGTATCGCTTACAACATTATTTGCAAAATTCCCAAAGCTGTCACTATCGTACACTATTGTATCGGCATGTTTAGTCCTATTTTGTACGACATTTGTTCTTAAAGACGTTTTTTGAGTAACATGATTCCGCTGTAGGCTAATCTTCATCCGCTGAAAGATATTCATACAAGAACTACCCCATGCTGAACATCAGAAAAAACAGCATACCGCAGAGCGTCCATGAAATGATCGTTAACCTTTACAATTTCTCCCGCTTCATCCCTGCAATAGTCCCAAATCTCTGAAAGAACCCCGGTACAGTTTTCACATACAAAGAATTGCTTCCGCTCTATTTTTGCGTTGATGAAATCAATCCCGCTTTCAACGCTGTTATTAGCTTTTATACCTCCTGTTATCTCTTGTATCCGTTCCCCGCCCGCAGGGTCGCAGTAGATTGACAGCCCTAAGCTATCAGTAGTATCATATAAACCACGAGCGGATACTTCCTCATTGAATGACCGGGTAGCCATGTTGAACGCTCCGTAATCGCAGAGGACATAGATCACATCACCAACCCAGCCGATTTTGACAAAGGTTATGTTCAGCCCGAAATCTTGCCCGCCTGCATAGCTGTCGAAACGTTCAGGCAGTTCATCAGCCTTCACAATCATCGATTCGTCAAACTTTTCGTAAATCACGCCTTCCGCTTTCACCCACAAGCCGTCACGGAATCGCGCTTTTTGTTTTTCGGGTAAGCCGTCCAAAATGTCAGAGATATAATCTTCCGGCAGGTTGTCTTTGTTATCTTCTGGATTCAAAACCATGCTTTCTCAAGCGGTTCACCCATCAAAAATGTTTTCTTCAACACGAAAATCTTATACGCCCAATGAAGCGGTGAACCCGGATTGCAGTCATACAAGAAAAGATTCCGGCAGCCCTTCACACGCATAGCAAGCCGTGAATACGCTGTCGTAACAGCGGCATATGTCAATTGGCTAATCTCATTAAAATAAATCGTGTTGTATTCGTGTCCGAGAATCTTATCCGCCTGCTCTTTATCGCCAAGCCCGCCAATCCAAATTTCAGACCCATTCTCAAGCCGTATCATGCTTTCATGTTTTAGATAGTTATATCCCGCAATTCCGACCGTATTATTCAACCAAGGCAAAAGCGTTTCTTGCAGTACCGAAGACCGCGCGTCCTTCGCGCGAAGACGGCAGATCAAATGACGGCTTTCGGCGTAGAACAAAGCCCGAAAGATAATCGCCATCACAAGCACCGTAGTTTTCCCCGACCGTGAACCGCCAAATAAAAGAACATGTTTCGCCCCAGACTTGAGTAACGCAAGAGCCTTTTTCTGAATTGTTGTTGGTCTAAAAACTACCGTTGTCCTCATCCTTTGCTTGTTCCTCTTTTTTCATTGCTCATTACTAACTGCTCATTACTCATTTGTTCACAGTCCTTGAAAATCCGAGATAATCGCCTTGCTTCGGCTCTGGCTTGTTTCCCGCCGTAGTCAATCCCGCAATTTCTCGTTCCGTCTTAATTGCTGTCTGTACCCATTCAGTAACCGCACCTTGTGTCAAATCATCGGGGTTCATCGTGTCCAGTTTTTTGCTTACGACATCAAGCATTTTTCCGGTAACCGCTCTATGTTTTTCCCCTTGCGCCTCAATCGTCTTCCGCAGTTCAGCGGCTTTCAGTTTCTCAACGTAACTGTCAAAGTCAGCGGCTCGCTCTCTCCACCGAAACTGTGTACACCAGTTACGCCATACACGGTAACGCTTCGCCTGTACTCTCTCATCTTTCTCTGTCAGTTCTACCGCCTTGCGGATATTCCGTTCCGCTCCGCAATCACGGTAAGCGCAGAACGCTGCAAACGCCGATGAACTTTCACCCGGTAAGCGTTCCCAACTCTCAAAGGGCAATATATCTGCTTTGGCTTGTTCTATGGCTTTATCAAAATCGCTCATGCTTCACCGCCTTCATCATCCGCGAATAATTCAAGGTTCTTGTCGTTCTCGTTTGATTCATACAAACCATCAACACCTTCTATCCACTCTTCAATTTCAGATAACCGAAAACGGACGGAGTTCTTCACTTTGCGGAATGGCACTTCACCCTTACTAACCCAACGCCGAATCGTCTGCTTATTGATTTTCAAATACGCCGCCAGTTCCTCAACCGTCAGATACGTTTCCATGTCCGCCCCTTCATCCGCAGGATATACGTAACTATCCCTCTAAAAAGATCACAAAGATATGCTTATTTAGTCTAAATTTTCAAAATCACAAACAATTTGCATAAAAAAAAAGACTTCCGATTCTTCGGAAGCCTTTCATGTACAATCGATATTGTTATTCGTCTTTGTCTTTTTTCCGTTCTGTATCTCTCGTATGTTCCTCTGTAGAGTAGGATACCTGCACAACCCTCCCGTCATGAATCTTAATTGTCACCGAAGCCGAGCCGTACCGCAGTTCTTCAACATTCGCCATAAGTTTTGCAACCATTGCTTGTGTTTTTGTCTGGTTCATGCTTTGTCCTTTTTTGTCTTGTCAGTATGCTCATCAATCCACTTGTTAAGTACATCACGCTTGAACATTACTCTATGCCGTATGCGTGTCTTTGGCAGGTCTAGTTTATCAAGCGTTGCCTTGCACACACCAAGATATTGAGCCGCTTCCCTTCGGCTCAGTATTTCAGACGTTCCCAAAATCGTAATCCATGTTTTTTCCTCCGGTTATATGTTTTGTATTTTCAAGATACGTCCCCATCAACCGGAAATAAATGCTTGTTTAGTCTAAAAAAGTCCACGGTATTCCGAGAGCTTTAAAGGGTCATTCAGCAAAAGCCATTTGATAATCATTATCGTGCTTACATACGAACATATTTGATGGTTCAGGCAGTAATCCTGCAAAGGCTTCACGCTCTTGTGCTTGAATAAGCTCTCTGTCACCCTCTGTTTCATGGTCTGCATAATGCGCAATCATCTCGTCTGTTAAATGCCCAGTTTGGAATTTTAACAGTTTCTTGTCCAAACGCCGAACCATGTAGGAAGTATAAAAATGCCGCCAACCATGAAACACATATTGTTTTGCTTCTTCATCGGAAAACCCGATTTGTCTTAATGAATCTCTTAAACCATCAACAAACAAATCAGGCTGCATCGGTCTTTTCGCGTTTGAAACCGACCAGAACACAAAACTATTAGGCGTTACACCCCACGGATTTTGTTTTGCTTGCTCAAAAAGTTCACTCATCAAACTAGGGAAGGGTATCTCAACGGTTCTTGTTTTATTATTCTTCGTAGATTTAATCTTATCAGCATTATTCCACGAACTGCGTACATACAAGCAATCTCGCCCTAAATCTTGAAACCGTAAGGCAAGAACTTCACCGCTTCTCATTCCGGTAACCGATGTAAGCATATTAGCAAGTTTCACTCTGCTATCTTTCCATTCCGTTCTGAAAATCGCGGCTGCTGTCGATGGTGTTAAAATATGCCGCTCACTTGCTTCTCCAGAAAACATGATATGTCCTCGTGTCGGGTCTTTTTCAATTATGCCTTTTGAGAACGCCCAACGGAGAGGTTTTAACCCTGCTTTAATTATAACATTTTTTCTTGAAGCTGATAAATCTTTTTCGCCCATGTGGTTGATGAAAGCGTCAATATCAACCGTGGTAATATCTCCTAAACAGCGGCCTTCAAAAAAAGGCTTCCAGTGAAGCATTATCGCTTGTCCCTGTTTGATACAGTGGTCTTTGTGAATTCCTTGACTTTTGCGGAGCTTCTCTTTGATGTAGGACGATTTCTCCCACATCCAAAACGTAGTAAGGAACGATATAAAGTCCTCAGCTTGAGGCGTATCATTCAGAACAAAGTTTTTGACCAAACCAGAGCGTTTTAATTCCGTTAATAGTGCTTCTGCGTCAGATTCAGTTTTAATCTTTTTTGCAAAATCTCTGATGGACAAATCAAGAACTTTCAAAGTCGCATTTTTTTTAGGAACACCATCACGTAACCACGCAAAGGCTACCTGCATAGCTTCTTTTTCAGTTCTTTTCTTTGTTGATACAGGGCTAAGACATTTACCGTTTGCATCTTTGTAAGACACAAAATAAAAAGGACGATTAACACGTTTGAACACAGTGAAAGGGTAGACATTCATAACACATACTCCAACATGCTTGGTATTGAAATGTTTTACTGTACATTTTTGTACCAAGCCATTTTCATTTACGTTATGAACGCCCGTCATTCGGGTAGTTCTTTTATAAATCCTTACAACGTAAGGATTTATAATTGCTCTGTTGTTGGGCCCACCTGGACTTGAACCAGGGACCAATAGATTATGAGTCTACTGCTCTAACCAACTGAGCTATAGGCCCCGCTTATCAAGACTCTATTTTTACACAAAATGCAGAAAAAAGTCAATTAACTTGCAGCATATTGTCAAGCGAAAGTAGAAATGTCCCCCCTATCAAAAAAGTTAAAATATCACCTATCATGCAACATCAATCGAGTGAATGGCTTTAACAGAATATATCGGTGAGCGATACTTCTCCCAAAGGGACATGGGCATCATCACTTTCAGCCGAAGGACGGGAGAACTTTTCATTCATTTTTGGAAGATAATATGTTTCGAGAAAACGATTTGCATCTTCTATGCTCGATATACTTGCAAGACGTAGTTCTTTTATCGACCGGTCGGTAATATCCGTTTTTCTGTATCAAAATACCATGTTATGCCATTTAATCGTTTAACTTACCGACCGGTATATAGTTCTGAACCTTTTATGAGCCCGGGGAGAAACCGCAATTCTTTTGTTTTACAAACATATCCTAAACTAGAAATTGCTGAGCATAATTTCATCAATTTAACATATGAGCTTGTTGCAAAACTCGGTTAGTTTTGCCCTTTGCCCAAGCTCCTGCATTTTCTCGCCTAAAGGCTGCGAAACATGCATTTTTTAAAGGTTGCTGTTGCAAAAACTGGAGTTTTGCAACAGCCTCATATAGAACAAAATATTCTGATTGGATTCAGAGAATATTCCACAATCGGGTTGTTTGATTGCAACCACTGACTTGTGGTTTTTTTTACAGTGTTGTATCGTGAATCATGCATTACTTAGATTTACCGGTGTACAAGCACAAAGATTTGATTTTGGAAGCCCTAAAAACAAATCAGGTTATTATTGTGGAAAGTCCCACCGGTTCAGGAAAAACAACCCAAATGCCCGTCATTCTGCACGAAGCGGGCTTCGCTCAGAACGGCATAATCGGGATAACCCAGCCCCGGCGCATTGCCGCGGTTTCGGTGAGTGAATTTATTGCCCGTCAGATGAAAACGTACATTCCCGGGCTCATTGGCTACAAAATGCGTTTTGAAGACAAAACCGATCAATCGACCCGTATCAAAATCATGACAGACGGGATTCTGCTTCAGGAAATGAAACTCGATCCGCTTTTAACAAAATACAGCCTTATCGTAGTTGATGAAGCCCATGAACGCAGTTTGACCATCGATTTTACGCTGGGGCTTTTAAAACGTATTCTGAAAGAACGCCCGGAGTTTAAGGTGATCATTTCATCCGCAACGATTAACACGCAGGTGTTTTCCGAATACTTCGGTAAATGTCCCGTAGTAAAAATCGACGCGGAGACCTATCCTGTAACATTGATTTACGATCCTCCGGCAGTTTCCGCGCATCAAAATACATCGTCTTCGGGACAGCTTGCCGAAGACGCAAGGTATGAAAAAATCCATCATATCATTCAACGGACAATCAATGAAAATCGGAAAGGAGATATTCTCATTTTTCTTTCCGGAGAAAAAATGATCAAGGATTGCATGAAACGATTGATGATAAGTCCCCTTGGAAAGTATCTTCACATTGTGCCGCTTTACGGACGGCTGGGCAAAGAAGAACAGGACCGCGTGTTTGAAGGCACTCCGCGGGGAAAAATCAAAGTCGTCATTTCTACGAATATTGCGGAAACTTCGGTTACGATAGACGGCATTACCACTGTAATTGATTCCGGTCTTGCAAAGCTCAATTATTATAACCCAAAAACATTTACCTCAAGTTTGATTGAAGGACCTGTTTCCAAAGCATCGGCAAACCAGCGGAAAGGCCGCGCGGGAAGAACCCAGGCCGGAACATGTTACCGCTTATATTCCAGAAAGGATTTTGAAACCCGGATGCTCTTTACTACGGAAGAAATTTACCGGACCGATTTATCTGAAGCGGTTCTCAGGATGGCCGATCTAGGAATCACCAATTTTGAAAATTTTAATTTTATCTCGCGCCCAGAACAGGACGGACTGCTTGCCGCCGTCGAAACACTCAATCTTTTAGGAGCCCTGAACGACGACCGGAGCCTTTCAAAAATCGGAAAGATGATGACGGAGTTTCCGCTTCCTCCCCGCCAATCCAGAATTATTGTTGAATCGATTCTGCAATATCCTTATGTAACAGAGGAAACAATTATCGCGGCTGCATTTTTATCAACATCAAGTCCTCATCTTCTTCCGCCGGGAGAAGAAATGGAAGCCCGCCGCGCCCATCACCGTTTCAGGGACAATGAAGGCGATTTTGTATCGTATCTTAAATTGTTCAGAGCCTTTAAAGAAAGCCGCAGCATCACACAATTCTGCGAGCACAATTATCTCGATGAAAAAACAATGGCTGAAATCGCGAATGTCGTCGAGCAGCTCGAACAGATTGTTTCCGATTTGGGAATTCCTATTTTACATGGAGGCAGCATCAAGGATTATCTTTTCTGCATTGCCAAAGGGATGATCCAATTTGTCTGCGTGAAAGAATATCAAAATATGTACCGGACCCGCACCGCCGACAGGATTTTTATTCATCCCGGTTCCGTTATGTTTAAAATGGATCCGCAATTTATTGTTGCCGGAGAAATTGTTAAAACAACAAGAATGTACGCTATGTCGGTTTCGCCTTTGACAAAGGAAACTATTGAAACAATCATGCCCGACATGCTCAATGATTTTCGGAGAACAGCGCATCCTATTGAAAACAAAAAGAAAAAAACGAGAGATTTTACGAATTCCATCAAAATTGCCGGTGAAGTCTTTGAAGTTGTCGAGTTTAAAGGCAAAAAGATGGCAATGCTTCCCTGGGAAAAGCTGCAAAAAATAAAAGATTCTGTTTCGCGGGAAAAAGCCAAGAAGTTCAAATCGATGAAAGGCTGCATCGTAATAGACGACAATCACCATCTGCTCAAAGGAGAAAAACTTGCGCTGATCTTTGCTTTTGTCGAATATCTGGATATTGATCATGCCTTGACAAGACCGTGCCCGAAGGTAACCGAGTTTAACGCAAAGACCGATCTTTCAATACTCTTCAAATTATTGCCGACATTATTATTTCCGGCAGTCTGCCAGGCACATAAAAAAAAGCTGGAGTTTGTCTGTTTACGTATGGATAACGCATACAACTACCGTGTTATATGCGTCAATAATTTCCACAAGGCCCTGACCGAAAGTCTTTCCAGCCTCGACAGCCTGATGGATGAACTCGATGAAGATGTTGATCCCGGCATTAAAAATCTGATTAATCAAACCTTCCGAAGACTGGCAGACTATTTGGAGATTTAAGCTGATGCTGAAAACGTTATCTTTCTACCGAAACAAAAGGAGGATAGAAATCCGAAGACGCGATCCGTTTCATGGAACGAGTATCAACATGAAAGTTTGTTCCGTTGTATTCATAATGCAGCTTTCCATCCTGTATAAAAAAACGATGAACTGATGTAAAAGCTGCAGGTTTAAAGCCGCCGTCCTGTTTCGGCTGATCCCGGTAAAGAACTTGTTCTTCCTTAAGCGTAAGTTTCTCATTATCAAGCTGAATATCATAAATGCCGCTTACAATTGCTTCCGCCATAACATTCTTTCCGGAAGCCGAGATAAAACGGAAAAGCCCCGTAACTTCCCCGGTACTTCTGCGCAAAGCTGCCTCATAGCGAAACAAGGATACGGCACTGTAATCAGTCCGAAGCTCCCCGCGTTGTTTTTCTCCATTCATAACATAGATTTTTTCATTCGCGACAATGAACATATCCAACTGAAAACCGCTCTTGGAATATTTCAAATTCGAAAAAGATATTTGATCCGAATACACTCCCTGTAAAGCTCCGTCTTCAAGATCATATAACAGTTCCTCTGTGTACAAAGTTCTGCCGTTTACATTTGTTTCAATAAAATCGATAATTTGCCGCATGTTTTTCTCCTTCTGCCTATTGTGCCTATTACAGTGATACATATAATAGCATTTATAACATGACATCTATTTGTCATGTTATAAAAACATCAAAAGAAAAAAAACATTTTTCTGTTCAGTCAAACATTTTACTCAAACCATCAAAATTTATTTGAGCGCTTCTTCAATAATTCCGTAAACTCTGTCGGAAAGAATTTGTTTTCTTTCTTCGGGCGGAATCTCCGCTGTTGGGATAGGTTCCCCGAATATCATACTGATGGGAACCTTACGGACAAGGCCGGTTTTTTCAAATACATCGTAACTTCCGCTGATTGCCACGGGGATAATCACCGCTTCGGCCTGAGTCGCCAATTTAAAAGAGCCTGAACGGAAAGGCAGGAGTCCCCTCCCCTTGCTCCGGGTTCCTTCGGGGAAAATAATCATTCCGCCGCCGTTTTTGATGCGCCTGATTCCTTCGTCCATTGTACGGCGGGCTTTTTTCAGGTTTTTTCTGTCAATGAAAAGGCCGCCCAAGAGCCATATCCAGATATTGATAAAGGGGACAAGGAGCAGTTCCTTCTTGGCAACGAATCCGAAGGGGCGGCCTATCTCGGCCAGAGCCAGCAGAATATCAAAAAGGCCCACATGATTGCTGACAAAACAAACGCCTTCCTTTTGGGGAATGTTTTCATGACCTTTTACCGTAAACGGACACCCGGTAAGGAAGATCGTGAGTTTTGCCCATCCTTGAGCCATCCTGTAAGTAAACAAGGCCATAGGTTTTTTCAATCCCAGAAAGCTCAAAATAAAAGCGATAAGCGCAAAAGGTGTTAAGCCAAAAATGGCGGCAATCAGAACAAGAACAGCAACAATGGTTCTTAATACTGCCATACAATCATCTCCTCATACTAAAAGTCCAAGGCCTGCCAAGTCCCGGCGGCCTTGATCAGCATCTGTCCAAAGGAACGCGCGAATACCGGAGGCTAAAGCGCCGTCGATATTTTTCTGTATATCGTCAAAAAAAACAAGTTCATCCGCTTCAAGGGCGCATTCTTCTATCAGTATATCATAGATTTCTTTTTCCGGTTTAATCCATCCTGTATTGCAGGAAAAAACAAATACGTCGGGAAGTGTAAACACATCTAAATCGTTGAATTTCATGCTGAGGAAATCATGCGGCATATTGGACAATATTGCTATTTTTATACCGGCCGCCTTTAAATCTTCCATGAGTTTCACGGTATCAGGATTGACGCGGCTCCAGCTGTTTACATCGAGTTCCAGCATTTTTTGCAATAAAGCGTCTTTCAGTTCCACACCCGCGGTTCTGAGTAAATTCCGGTAATACTCCTTGCCGGAAACAGTTCCCCGGTCAAACTCCGAACGGTTGTTCCATACAAGTGATTCCAACGCCGCGGCATCGATTCCCGCAATAGCCGCGAGTTTTTCCATCGTATCTTTCGGCTGATCATAACTTATGACCCTTCCGTAATCAAACGCGACACCTTTAATACCCATCTTTTCTGCTCCTGTGATGTTTTCCATAGTATCATAAAGTTTAAAAAAAAACACGCTTTGAGGAGGAAATGTCAGCAATTTTAGGCAGTCATGATCAACCGGACAGCAGTACCTCTGTGTAAAACATTTCTGTGGAGTATAGTTCAGTGCTGCCTTAAACAATTTCCAAAAATTTGTTGACGGTAATGGCGAGTATCCGAAACATTTCAGATATTTCCGATGCGGATTCTTTTTTCTCATACGCAGCATGTAAGGCGATGCCGTCTATAAAACTATTTACAAACTGAACGATAGAACGAATGGGCATCCTGGGACGGATAAGCCCCTTTCTGATATTTGTTGTAACATATTTTATAATGCCGCTTCTTGCGTATTCAAGGCTTTGTTTAAAACGTAATTGAGGAAAAAGAACATCCCGTTTAAGAGGATCATAAGAATATAATATCATGAACTCAAAAAACAGTTTTCCGGCAGCAGACCGCATCAATTCTTCTGTGTACTTTCCCAAAAGCATAAAACACTTTACAAGAATTATTTTTATTCCCTGATTTGATCTTAATAACCAATCAATCCTTTGTTCAAGATGATTATTCGCGGTATGCTTGTTGATAAAATCCACATAGATTTCATCCAAACTTGCATAATGCCGGTAAATTGTTCCCTGGCTGAAACCAGTTTTCTTGATAATATCCCGCATTGTTATTTGGTAAAGCGGCTTTTCTTTCAATACCGCGCTTGTACATTCAAAAATATACTTTTTCTTATCCGCTATATATGCATCTGAAACTTTAGGCATACGCATTCCTTTAGGCAATAAAAATGACATAGTGTCATTTTTATGATAATAAATTTTGAAAAAGATGTCAAATAAATGACACTGTGTCATTTTTATTTATTATTTCCCAGCAAAAAATCTACCGCATTGATCTTTTTTACGCCGTTAATAGAATTGACAAAATCCTTGTCCATAGTGATGATAACTTTCTCATAGTGGTCGTGAATCGCGTCAAAGGGACGGTATTCGCGCTCTAAAGTTTCGGAACTGTTATTGACCGTCCACGCAGCCTGATAATATTTTACCTCGTTCTGGTTACGCGCAACAAAATCCACTTCCATACTGCCGACCTTTCCTATATCAACCTGATAACCGCGCCGCAAAAGCTCAAAATAGACAATGTTTTCCAGGGCACGAGTCGGTTCAGTCTGTCGATACCCAAGGATGTGATTCCGCAGGCCCAGATCTGTAACATAATATTTTGAAAGGGTTTTAAGATACTCCTTACCCTTTATGTCATAGCGGACGGCTTTGCTTAGAATATGCGCACGGCAAAGCATTTCAAGGTAATTTTCTATCGTTTCGTTGCTCACGCCGCGCTTGTCATTTTTGATGGCTTTGGCTATCGAGGTAGGAGAAACGAGGCTCCCCATACTTGAGAAAACAAAGCGTATCAATTTGTCGATAAGCGCGGTATCTTTGATTTTGTTCCGTTGGATAATATCCTTGAAGACAACCGTGTTGTAGATTCCGTCAAGATACGCGCTAATTTTCTGTTCGTCTTTTTCATTCGCGATAAAAGGAAAGCCGCCGTATTTTATGTACTCATAAAAGCAATGTTCCGGCTCTTTACCAACAGTTTGCGCGCTCATGTATTCTTTAAATGACAGCGGATACATTTTTATTTCAATGTATCTTCCGGAGAGTACGGTAGACAGATCGCTTGAAAGCATGTTCGCGTTTGAGCCGGTTAGATAAATATCCGCATCGAAATCCACCATGAAACTATTGACGGCTTTTTCAAAATCCTTTACGGCTTGTATCTCATCCAGAAAAATATAGGTCTTGCCGTTTTTATATATCCTGCTCTCAACATAACGGTACAGAACCTGATAATCGGTAATATCCTCAAATCTTGCCGACTCAAAATTCATGAAAATGATCTGCTCGTTCTTAATGCCCTTTGCCCTCAAATGGTCCGCAAATAATTTCAGCAGCGTTGACTTCCCCGAACGCCGGATTCCGCTTACAACCTTGATTATATCCTGATCTTGAAAGCCGATAAGCTGCTTTAAATATTCCATGCGCGGAATAGGATTTTGATCATTATTCAAAATATCACCTCATACACATTGTATATCAAGCGGAAAATTCTGTCAATAAATTTTACAGTTATAACCGTAAAACTATTGTTATTTTGAAAGTTTTACGGTTTACACTATAGAAGTATTTGATTTTTATGACTTTTGCGGAAATAGACGTAAAAAAATATAATTTTCTACGGTTATAACAGTAAAATTATATAAAAATGAAAATTATACGTTTATGACCGTAAAAAAAGAAGCATTGAGACCGTATTGCAAACATCAATGTTGATATTTACTCCTCACTGCACAAGCGCCGCCAATTTTTCCCTGATAAACTCGCTTTTTTCTTTTAGGCCGATGTTTCCGGTTTGAAGGATGAGGATGTTGGGCATTTTGGGGTCGAGTTTGACTTTGCCGCCGCTTTCCTGCATGAGCCGGATGAGGCCGTCAATCTTAACTTTCGAGACCTTTTTGAACTCGACCCTGACGAGTCCTGCCCGTTCTTTTAACGAAGCGACCGCGATTCCCCGGCAGATGATGCGGATTTCGGCGAGTGCAAGCAGAGACTGGGCTTCATCGGGAAGCGGGCCGAAACGGTCGAGGAGTTCGGCGTAGACGCGTTCCAGTTCGTCCTTGCTTTGAATCGACGCGATCTTCTTGTAGACTTCCATCTTTTCCTGGGCGGAATCGATGTAAAAATCGGGGATGAAGCCTGAATATTCAAGTTCCAGAAGGGTTTCCGTATCGCCTTCATAGTTTGAGTCTTCCAGTTGTTTGACCGCTTCATCCAAGAGCCGAAGGTAAAGGTCAAAGCCGACCGAATAAATATCGCCCGATTGTTCCCGCCCCAGAAGGTTTCCCGCGCCGCGGATTTCCATGTCCTTCATCGCGATTTTAAAGCCCGATCCTAGATCGGTAAAGTCGGAAATAACCTGAAGGCGCTTCATGGCAACTTCGTTCAAGGCCTTGTTCCTGGGATAAAAAAGATAGGCATACGCTACGCGGTCAGAACGGCCGACACGCCCGCGGAGCTGATACAACTGGGAAACGCCGTACATATCCGCGCGGTCAATGATGATGGTGTTCACGTTAGGAATATCGATGCCGTTTTCGATAATCGTGGTTGAAACGAGAATATGAAACCCGCCGTGAACAAAGCGGTGCATCACGTCTTCAAGCTCATGGGGATCCATCTGCCCGTGGGCGCATTCCACAAGCATTTCGGGAACAAGGCGCTCAATGTTGTGCCGTACTTCGTGAAGGCTTTCAATACGGTTATGCAGGAAAAAAATCTGTCCGCCGCGCTCAACTTCCTGACGGATCGCGGCCGCTATCCGTTCTTCATTGTATTCACCGATCACCGTTTCTATAGGATGCCGATTCTGCGGCGGCGTGGACAAAATGCTCATGTCGCGGATTTTTAAGAGGCTCATGTGAAGCGTCCGCGGAATGGGCGTCGCGGAAAGGCTCAAACAATCAACATTGGTTTTCATAACCTTGAGCCGTTCCTTGTCCTTAACCCCAAAACGCTGTTCTTCATCGACAACCATGAGCCCCAAATCCCTAAAGACCACATCTCTTTGGATAATACGGTGCGTCCCGACAAGAATATCGATGTCGCCTTTTTTCACGTCTTCTATCGTTTTTTTGATGGTCTTCTTGTCCACAAAACGGGAAAGCATTCCCATGCGGATGGGGAACTGGGAAAAGCGTTCCTTAAAGTTTTCAAAGTGCTGTTCCGCGAGGATGGTTGTCGGGGCGAGAAAGGCTGTCTGCTTCCCTCCCATGACCGCTTTAAAACAAGCGCGGACCGCGACTTCGGTTTTGCCGTATCCCACGTCTCCGCAGACAAGGCGGTCCATAGGGGAGCTGCTTTCCATGTCCGCTTTTATTTCTTCTACGCAGCGGAGCTGGTCTTCGGTTTCCTCGTAGGGAAAAGCCGCCTCAAACACGGTCTGCCATTCCGTGTCTTTCGGAAAGGCGTAGCCCTGGGCGCTTTTCCGCTTGGAATAGAGGTCCACGAGCTTTTGGGCAATATCTTCTACCGATTTTTTGACGCGGCCTTTCCGGTTTTCCCAGCTCTTGGAACCGAGCTTGTCGAGCCTCGGCGGAGAGCCTTCGTTCCCGATATAACGTTGAACAAGATTGACTTGTTCTATCGGGACAAACACGGATTCTTCATCCGCGTAATCTATCTTGATGTAATCGCGTTCATGCCCCAAAGCCCGGATGCGTTCAATCCCCCTAAAAAGGCCGATGCCGTAATTAACGTGAACAACAAAGTCCCCCGGATTCAGCTCCACAAAGGTATCGATGGCGGCGCTTCTCGTGTGCTTTAAGGATTGGGGAAGGCGTTTCCTCCGGCCGAAGATTTCATTTTCCTGAATGAGCATGAACTTTATATCCGGAAGGGCAAAGCCCGCGGATAGGGGCATGGCGATAACATTCACCGGTTCGTCTTTAAGCACTTCTTTGAGGCGCTCAGACTGGGCTTCTGATTCCGCCGTCACAAGGAAAGTCCAGCCTTGTTTGGAAAGATTCGCGAGTTCTTCTTTTAGGTAATTGATGTTTCCAAAAAAACTTCGCGGCGGATCGCAGGAAATGAGCGTCCGCTCGGCGCCGCTTTCGCCCCGGCCTTTCATCGACATAAAAGAAACGCGCCGTCCGCATGATGACGCGGTTTCCTTGAAGGACAGCAAGAGGCGTTCCGGAGCCGGGACTTCCCGCTCGCGCCGGGCTTTTTTATACAAAGATTCATATTCCCGCTCCAGAACTTCTTCCGCGTTTTCAAGCCTTTCCTTTTCAAGGAAAAAGACGGCCGCGTCATCATTCATGTAGTCGAGAATACCGGCGGCCTTTTCAAAGGCCAGGGAAAAAAAGAGTTCCTCGCCGGGGCAGGTTCTCCTCATCATAAGATCATCAATGACGGAGAGTCCTTGTCCGGGGAATTCTTCAAAACGCTCAAGATTTTTGCTTAACGCGTCAATGCGGTCATCGGTCCAGACGACCTCTTTCATCGGCCGGATAACGCATTCTTTCACACGGTTCAATCCGCTTTGGTCAACGGGATCGAAACGTTTTATCGACTCGATTCTATCAAAATCGAAGAGAATCCGGTACGCTTCATCATCTCCGGCCATAAGAAGATCGCACACTTCGCCGCGGAGGGCAAACTCGCCGTGAACCTGCACCTTCGGAACCCTTGTGTATCCGTAATCGCTTAGGGTACGGGCAAGGACAGCCGTATCGATAATCCCGCCTTCCTCCAGTTTGAACAATAAAGACTTAAAGTAGCCGGGAGGAGCAAGCGGCGTGAGAAAAGCCCGTTCAGGAATCACAATGACGGGAAACTTGCCGCTTACGATTTCCGCGAGCGCCTTGGTACGCTCTCCGAACACAGAGGAGAGCGGAGCCATTTCACGATAGGGCATACTTCCCCACCAAGGAAACTGCAAAACGGAAATACCGAGGCTTTCAAGGTCGAGGATTAATTCCGCGGCTTCCCTTTCCGTGGGAACCACGAGCAAAAAACTTCGTTTTTCACTTTTATAGATGCCCGCAAGGAGCATCGCGCCGAAAGAACCTTCCGAACCTTCAATTTCCAGGGGAAATTTCCCCTTTCTAAAGGCTTTCAGCACTTCCGTTACCGAGGGAGACCGTTCAATTACGTTCTGATAATGAGGAAAAGATAAGGTATTCATCACAACTTGCCGATTATAGTATACAGAATAGTTTTCTTTTAAAACAGTGGGATAGCGCGGGAACCCCTTGTATGTACTGCATATAGCGTGGTTTCCCAGCCGCTAACGCTATCACTTTTAGGTGTCAGGCACCAGGAGTTTCAAGGTGAAACACGAAAATTTGATTCTTTTTTTTGGATTGATGATACTAAGCATGTTTCCGCTTTTCGCCGTTGACGTTTCAAGCGATGCTTCTATCGGTGTGAATATCCGCTATTATGATAAACGGGTGTATTATATCGAAAATGATCCGATTTGGGTGGAAGTCACGATTGCGAACAACAGTGTTGATACGTACCGTTTTAAGCTCGCCGATGACCGGATTTTTTCGGTCGATTTCGATGTCAGAACCTTGAGCAACAGGAATATTGATCTTTCGGAACGCGTTATCAGGAAAAGGACGCGGAATCTGCCGGTGTTTTTCAGGGAAGTTTCCGTCGCGCCCGGGGAATCTTTTTCTTTCATTGAAAACCTGCGCGATTACGCTTTGCTTGAACAAAGCGGTTCCTATGTGGTTCAGGCAAAACTCTATCCCGAACTGCTGAAAAACAACAGCCCAAGCGAGGCAATCGTTTTGTCCAACCGGCTCAGCCTGAGCCTCAGAAACCAGCCCCTTCAGGGGCCGGACGGCATTCCCCTAGCCCTGGATGTGGAAACCAACGCGATTCTCGTAAAAGAAAGGATTCCCCCCGACGAAGTCGTTGAGTATCTTTTAAACGCAAGACAGAAAAGCCAATGGGAAAAATTCTTTTTATACCTCGATTTAGAAGCCATGATCATGAATGACGCCGGACGCAGAAGGCTCTGGCTTGCCGAATCCGAAGAGGGCAGACAGCGGATGCTTGACCGCTACCGCCTTGATCTTCAAAATGCTGCTATCGATGGTGATTTTTCCACGATTCCGCTTGAGTTTACGATAGAAAGAACCAGTTACGGCAGGGAAGAAGGAAATGTTACCGTTCTTGAAAAATTCCGCACAGGGACATATATTGAATCAAAGAGATACACTTATCATCTTAGGAAACGGGATGATGTCTGGATGATCGTTGATTATACCGTGTTAAACTTGGGGACGGAATGAAGTTATTATTGATCCTTGCGTCAGATAAGAATTATGAAATGATTTCTACTTATGTGAAGCCCCTCGGTTTTGAACTAATCTGGTACAAGCATGTACTCAAGGCAATGGACAATATCGACGAGATTGATCCCACGGGAATTATTATCAGCGCGTCAGATTTTCCCCGGCACTGGAAGGTTTTGGTTCAGTTTGTGCGCAACGAAAGACCCAAGGAAACTACTCCCATCATCATTTTGCGCGGGGAAAAATTTCTGCTGGAAGAAACATCCAAGGCTTTTTATTTGGGAGTAAGCGGCATTGTCTCGGAAAACCTGAAAGAGCCTATGGAGATTGACCGCCTCCAAAGTATTTTGAGCCGCTATGTGCCTGTGGAAGAAAAGCGGAAAGCCGAAAGGTACAAACTTGAACAAGACATTCACATGGATTTCATGTTTAGCCATCCGGGAAACGGCCGCATCATTACAGGGAAAATCAAGGATATTTCAAAAACAGGCCTTTCCTTCCAACCCGATAATGAGGAGCTTTTAAACGATGTTCCCCTTTCGGCAGAGCTTCCCAACTGTTCACTCCGTCTCGGGCAGGAGATTATTTCCCCTGTTTGCCGGCTGGTGAAATCAGGTGAGATTATTTCCCTCGAATTTGCCGCATTCAGCGATCTTGACCAGGAAATACTGAATGATTACCTGGAAAGGCTCCCGCTGACAGAACGCGCGGCGGCAGAAGAAATGAAACGCGGATAAAAGATTCCCGCCAGATGTATCAACAGTAAAATTTATCCCCAATAATCTAAATATTCACCTGTTTTAATCCCCTGCTCTCTTAATACGGCATCAAAATGTCCCACATGATACATGATGTGTCTGAGCTGCGTCGTTGTATTGTCAAAATTGGTAAATGTTTCAAACAAAGGCTTTTCGAGCCAGTCGTCGTTTTTTCCTTCAAACCATTTTTCGGCAGCCGCTTTTGTTTCATCACACAATTGCTTTACATCCGCCTTTGTCAGCGTGATTTCAGGATCATGTTCCAGTTCGGGATAGATATTTTTTCCGTTAAAGGTTAAAAATGAAGAGACTTCCGGTTTTTCTTCCCTCATCCAGCAATGCGCTCCGGCAAGGGCATGAACCAATTGCTGCCAAAAAACAAAACCGGCGGCTTTTTTATCCCATAATTCATCGGGACACAACGCGATGATGTTTTCCAGCATCGAAAAAGATAAAAAAAATTGTCTGCTTAACGAATTCAAAAAAACACGATTTTCCATTATTACCTCCAGGATTTTCTTTACGTGATACTATCCCGATCCGCCATTCTTATCAAGCTCAACAAAAGCGTCTCGCACAAAGCTGTTGAGAAAAAGCAGCCCTTCTTTGGTCAATGCCGCTTTGTGTTTCCGCAAAAAGCCTTTCTGCCGCCACCGGTCCAAAGTTTCGGGAATCAGCGTATCGATCGTTTTACCGAAACGTTTTTGTATCAATGTGTCATCGGGGCCTTCGATGAAACGGAAACCCATCAGAATCATTTCCTTGATAAGATCACTCCGATTCAAGTACTCTGTCTCCGGCTCCGCGTTTCCTTGCAGAAAGGAATCGATGTCAGCGGGAACGGTCCGCCGGACGGCACACCCGTTTTCATCATCAAAAAGCGTTCCTGAGGCTCCGGGACCAATTCCCAGCCAGTTTTCCATTCTCCAATACCGGATATTGTGACGGCATTCTCCGCCGGGTTGGGCAAAATTGGAAACTTCATACTGGGAATAGCCCGCTTCTTCCAGAAGATTCCGGCCGCAAAGCCAGAGCGAATCCGCTTCATCGTCACTTGGAAGAATCGCTTCTTTCGTGCGGATTTTTTTTGCGAGAACCGTCCCATCCTCCACAATAAGGGAATACAACGAAACATGCGCGGGGCGGTACGAAAGCGTTTTTTCGATATCGTCTTGGACGATGGACGCGTTTTGAAAAGGGAGACCCGTCATTAAATCCACGGAAAAATTTCCGCCCCAAACATTTTGCAGCAGGGAAAGGGCATTGGGAACCGCTTCGATGCTTCCGGTGCGGTGTACGGCGTTCCGGCTTTTTTCGCAAAACGATTGCACGCCTAAACTGATCCGGGTAATTCCGTTATCCTTACAGGCCAGCACAAAATCCTTATCTGCCGATTCCGGGTTTGCCTCAATGCTTATTTCAGCGGGACTTTTTTTCATTGCCGGGGAAAGGGCTTTCATCAATTTGGAGATGCCGGAAGCTCCGAGCAAAGAAGGCGTGCCGCCTCCGATATACATCGATGGGATGCTGTCAACCGCATATCGATCAATTTGATTGATGACATCTTCCGCGGCCGCTTCAATATAGCGGATAAGGCGTTCATCGTCATGGCGTACTGGTATCGAATAAAAATCGCAGTAATCGCAGGCCCCTCCGCAAAAAGGAACGTGAATGTATACGGATGCTTCCATGCGGCAAGAGTCCGCTAAATGCGGCCGAAACGGTTAAAAGGCCAGAAACGGAATACTACCCGGCCGGTGATGGAATCCTCCTCGACAGGACCCCAGGTCCGGGAATCATTGGTGTTGCCGCGGTCGTCGGAAAGGACAAAATATTCATCTTCCGCTAAAACTACGGGGGCCATATTTCCGGAAAACGGCAAAGAATCTGTCCACAGAGGAGAAATCTTGGGCGGAATTGTTTCATATATTGCGGAAGATTCGGAAGTTAATTCAAATTCGGTAAAAGAGTATGATGCGCCGGCAGGTTTTATTCTGATAACAAAATCGGTCATAGAAATTTCATCGCCGGGAAGCCCTATCACCCGTTTCATAAAGAGATCATCCCTTTGGTTAAGGATACTGATTCTCTGCGCGGTAAAAAATCTCACCGCGAAATCGCATATTTCAAGAAAAATATTTTTTTTCTCCCGGTACGCGGTATCAATCATCACCACCTGCCCCCGCGAAAAAGGGGACTTTGCCGATTCAGGCAGCAGATGATAAAACTTGTAGGAAAAAACCATAAGCCGATCGCCGCTTTCCAAGCCGGGATTCATGCTGTCCGTCTGAATAGTCCAGATTGAAAATAAGAATGTTGCGATAAGCGTATACAGGACGCATATTCCTACAAGCCAGAGCAGAATCATCAATATCCGGCTGCGCTGTTGTTTTTGGGCTGCGTAAGAATATTTGTACCATTTATTAAACATAACAATTCCCTTTTAAAACGGCTTTTTTATGGAATCAATCCTAAACTGAATTTGAATTTTTGAAAATCAAAATTAAATTTAAGAACCCCTTCTCCCAATATCTTAGTTTTCATGACGGGACCAAAATATCTGCCGTCGCGGGAATTGTCACGATTATCTCCCAGAGGCAGCATTCGGCCTTCCGGAACATACCAGCCCATTCTGGATTGAGCGAGCAGAGAAGAAAATCTTTCATCATGGGGAGAAGCAGCGCAAAGCAGCGCAAGCCGGGATTCATTGTAGGCAAGATAATCGGGATATTGAATGGTGTTTGCCGGCATAGCTTTGCGGATAACCGCGTCGGGAACATTCAGCCGGAGCTGTTCATACGCGGCGGCTTTTCCGGCGGCCTCTATCGCCCTATAATCATCATCATTGAGTAATCTGCTGATATTGTGGGTGTATCCCCTGCCTTGGTTAAAACCGGCCTCGCTTACCCAGCGGGTTTCACCATCAAACTGTACGCTCAGATTGCCGTTTTTGCTGATAAACCGGTCTCCGGAAACGCCGACAGCCCGTTTTATCAAAAAATGAGGCTTGGGATTTCCGTTTTCATCTTTATCAATATCTACAAGTGAAAGCGTCAGCATAAAGATAATCCTCTGGAGAACATCAAAGCCCACACCATTGGAAATATAAGAAGGATTTTCAAAAATGATAATATCGTTGCGTTCCGGTTTGATGAAGCTTGGAAGCTTCCCGAATCCCGGCAAAAGTTCAGGGCCGTACACGATCTTATTGACAAAAACCCGGTCTTTAATCAAAAGCGTATCGATCATGGAACCGGAAGGGATTTGGTACAATTGGAAAATATATTGATTGATTAAAAGAACCACGCCGGCGGCCCATAAAAAGGCATCGATCCAGTCCACAAGGGTCAGAATAATCACTTGAAGGGCCGGATTTTTAATCCGTTTATTGATCTTTTCCCTGTATCGCTCAATTTTACGGTTATGTTTCTCTTTCTTTTCTTCACGCTTTTTCCGGCGTTTGTTCAAAAAAGATTCGGTGAAATATTGAACCTGGCCGAAAAAATCCCTTGTGCTTTTATCCATAGTTCCGTTAAAATTATCACGAAGCGCGAACGTTGACAAGGGTTTAAAAAGGGTTTTATAATTCGGCAATGTCTTCAAAAAACAAAAAGGGAGAACACCTCTCCAAGGGAGCGCAAGCCTCTAAGGCCGCGCAGGCATCTAAGGGCGTACAAGCCTCCCCGGATTCGATAACATTGAAACCTATTTTTGGAATCAGGCCCGGGGTATATTTAACGGTTTTATACGCCGCGGTTTTTATGCTGATTCTTTTTTTCCTCCTCGTTTTTCCCGGTTTGCGGAACCGGTACGGCAGGATTCGTTTCAGCTCCGAGCCCTGGGGAGCCGCCGTCAGAATGGACGATGTTTACATAGGGACAACCCCGTTTACCTATGATGTTCCCAAAGGAGCGCGCCGCTTTACCTTTGTGCTTCCGGGTTTTGATGAAAAAGTTCTGGATGTTGATGTGAAAGGGAGGATTTTCGCTTCTCTTTTATTTCCCCAAAAGATGGATATTCATGAAACGATAGAAATAAGTGATCCGGTGAACGCTTTTACGCTGGGAGCCGCCTCTTTTTCCGCTTGGAGCTTTGCCGGTGAAAGCACCTCTGTGTATCAGCATCCGATGGATCTTTCAAGCGCGGCTTACCGGGTTGGTTTTGTGAACAATCCTCAAGACAGAACAATGATTCAGGAAATTCTCGAAGCGTCGGCCCGGTTCGCGTCAACAAAAACCGCCGCGCGGGATCTTATCCGGGCAAAATTCATTGCCGATAATGCCGGGAAAGCGGTTTCTCCTTTGTCCGCGTTAACATCGATTAAGGATATTGCGCAATATTTGTCGGATGCCGAAGGAGCGTCATTTTGGCTTGGGGCCATAGCGCCCGAAGAAGCGGTTCCCGCGATAGTTGATTCCGCGTGGTACGCGGAAGAATCGGAATATCATTTCAGTCCTGTGTTCGGCGCGTATGACAACAGCGTAATGAACGTGAAAAACCTGGTATTCCGGAAAATTCCGGCGAAAAACGCGTTTATGTATAATGAAAAGTTTGATGAAGATTTTTGGATTTGTGAGACGCCCGTAACTCAATCTGATTGGGACGCTTTTGTTCGGGAAAATCCAAAATGGTCGGCGGATAATATCGATGCGCTCATTTCGGAGGGACTCGTCACAGACACTTACCTTATGGGAATAAACGATTCCCGTTATCCGCGGCCTGTGGTTCCCGGCATATCATGGTTTGCGGCAAAAGCCTACTGCGATTGGCTTTCCGCTTCGATAAATACTGCAAGCAATTACGTTGTCCAAACAACAACAGAAATTCGCCTGCCGACAGAAATGGAATGGGAATACGCTGCCGCTTACAGCAGCAACGCCGCTTCGGAATACGGAGAGACTGTCATGCGGATGATCGGCAGTTTCTGGGAATGGTGCGAAGACCCTTTTGTTCCGCTCAACAATCTTCCCGCCTCCCGTGAAGCCATCGGCGCGCTTTCTTCGCCCAAAAGATCGGTCAAAGGGGGCGGTTCCTGGATCGGCTCCGGAGTATCGGGCGGCATCCGCGCGAGGGGTTCTTTGGAACCAAACTCCAGTTCTCCCTTTGTATCTTTCAGACCGGTAATTGCAATAAATAATGGAACCGCAAGATGAGTGAAGGCGTAAAAATAATTGCCTTAAACCGCAAGGCAAGGCATGATTACAGTGTGGATGAATCATACGAATGCGGCATCGTGTTAATGGGGACGGAGATAAAATCATTCCGGGACGGAAAAATCTCTTTTCCCGATGCCTGGGCGGAAGTTACGGAGGGCGAAGTTTGGCTCCGTTCCCTGCGGATTTCGGAAAATCCGTTTTCTTCGGTTTTTAATCACGATCCCGACCGGAAAAAAAAATTGCTCCTTAACAAGGATGAAATAAAACGGATCACCCGGAAAGTTGATGAAAAAGGATACACGCTCATTCCCTTGTCGTTCTATTTTAAGAATGGCCGGGTAAAAGTCGAACTCGGGCTTTGTAAAGGGAAAAAAGCCTATGACAAAAGGGCGGATATTCGGGAAAGAGATATAAAGCGTGAAGTATCTAGAGAATTCAGGCAAAAATTAGGGTGAAATCTGCTTTTTCTGCCGTAAAATACGAATTATGGGCTAATATCTTAATAAGTTTATTGTGAGAATTCCGTAAACACGATATAATAGTATTAGTATGAGGAAATGTGTTTTTTTCATAGTTTGTCTTATTGCATTTTCGCCTCACATAAAAGCTCAGGAAAGGAAAGTTGTTGTTCAGTTAATGCCGTTTTCCATCCAAGGCTTGGGGAGTGATGAGGCAAAGATTCTCGAAGCACTCATTCAATCATATATTATCGATTTAGGAAACAGTGTTAATTACGAAACAATTACTGATGACGCAAATTTCCAGGCGGAATCACAAAATCCCGATTACATTATTACCGGAAGTATCGCCAGGGTCGGCGATGAACGGGTTCTTAAGCTGGATCTCGTAAACACGCAAACCGGCGAAGTGGAGCACTTTACTTCCAACCATAAAACGGCAAGTGATTTGGCGCTTAAATCCCGGTCACTGGTTCAAGAAGCTCTTTTCGGAGGAAATGAAACAAGCTCATCTGCGGAAACAGCCGAAGCTATCAGCAGAGATGCTGTTGCCGGAACCTGGAAAGGCGACACGGGAATTGAAATGATCAGGCTTCAACGGAACGGTACCGGCATGGCGGTGTTTTCTTCCGGCGTCAGAATGATGCTGTCGTATTCCATTGATAGAGACACAATTACGGTCACGCAGACATCACCGAATGTAGAACGTTTCTATCATCCCGTACCGCTTACTGTCGCAAAAGCACTGGTGCAGACAGCTGAACCAATGACATGGGAAATGAAATTGTACAATAACGGGACTGATCTTAAAGGCACAAAAAAAGCGACCGCCGTGGAGTATGAAGGCGATACCGTGAAAGCCTTCTATTTCGGCACCATGCGGGAAGCCGAGTGGACCAGGATCAATTAGCCGATTCCTTCCGCCTTCTTTTTTCTTAATCCTAATATAAGCTGCATCATCAGAGTAAAAAAACCCGCAAAAAACGCGATAATGTGTATCGTTTTGTTCGGAACAGATTGGGGATCATTCGGCAGAATTTGCTGTCCTGCTGTCACTCTTTTTTTAACGGCGGCAGGAAATCCCGTAATACGAATAAAGCGTTCGTTTGGCGTACCATAACCAAGGTCTCTTGCATATACGGCAATCGTGTCCGAATCATACTGCAAAGCGGCAAAAGAACCTTCAAGTTCCTGATTAATCGCCTTTAAATCTTCCATATTTTTGATCAGCCGTTCCCTTTCTGCAAAAATCATCTCGTATGAAGAAAAACTCGATGTACCTAAAAACGCAGACAAGAGAGAATATACAAAAATTGAAACCCAAGCGGCGGTAAAAAATTTAAAAACACTCATTACTCATAATTTACGGATTTTTTTTGCTTTTCTTGAGGGAAACACCACTACCACTGTGTTAAACACCACTGTGTTCAATCACAAACAAGATAGTGAAGATTGGTGAAAATCCTTGTGGATTACCGGTTCCTCTGTGGTGAGACTTCTTTGAATCCGAGTTCCTCTCGTTCCTCTGTGAATCTCCTCTGTGCAGATTTTCTTGAGTTCGCGGAGACAATGATACAAATCACAACGCCGAAAATCCGTTGTATTATGGTACCAGTTTCACTTCAGGAGGATTCATGCCTTTTTTCCTTGTAAAACAAAGAAATATGGGCATTTTTACCAGGAACAAGACAGCATTTTCCCTGAACGCTGACGGATTTTTAGCAGATGAAAACTGAGAAGAGTTGAGTTTTTTACACGTGTATTTTTGGGAAATACTTACGATTTGAACTTATCGATGAAAATCCTTGCACCGTTCAAAGAGTGTATGGATGATCGGCTTCTCTGTGATGATACCTTTCACCTTAT
>QMCD01000568.1_pt1 | contig 25513 bp, 20 predicted proteins | sample 1821841 | NCBI WGS metagenome assembly QMCD01 (sample SAMN01991225, study PRJNA193472) | Termite gut metagenome, whole genome shotgun sequencing project. | isolation source: worker | host: Macrotermes natalensis | reverse complement strand
ATCCCCCCCAGCCGTTGTCCCCGCACCATGCCCGCCGCGGTCGGCCAGAGATAGGGCAGCGTTTTTGCAACGATTTCGTCCGGCACGGCTTCGCGGGGATCGCATTCGCGGGCGATGGTCTTGCCCTTTCGCAGCGGCTGGACGTACTTCAGGGCATCGGCGGTCAGCGGCGAAACCAACTCTTGCGACACGCCCCAGCGAAAGATCGTCCGGGCGCGGTTGATGAGCTTGTTGACATAACCGCGGCTGAACCGCCCGGACTGCTCCAGCTTTTTTTGCACGGCGGCTAGCGACTTCGGGCCGAACTCGTCGGCAGGAGTGTCGGCGTAGAGATTGACGATTTCCTCGGTAATGGTTCGGCTGTGGCCGCAATCGCGGGGATCAAGCTCGCTGGCCGCCTGCTCGGCGTAGGCGAGAAAGAGATCGGCGACGACGGTGTGGCCCGCGGCTCCGGCGAGGGCAGCTTGGCGGTTCAGCTTCCATTCCGAGACAAAACGGCTATAATTCTTCTTTGCCTCATCGGAGCCCCAGCGGCCGAGAGACTTTCGTTTTCCGTCGGAATAGACGATGGCTAAGTTGCGTTCCTGACATAGTTTAGGCGGACGATTGAGTTTCGGCATGACCTTTTTCTCCTTTCGACCCTTTGTCCCGCGAACCCGATGGGGGTTTTGCGGGATGAGTGGGGGTTTTCTTGGCTAAAAAATGGAAGGCCATACCGATTGCTAAGAGTTGCAAGCCCTTGATTTTACTGGAGTTGTACACTACGCCCGGAGGGAATCGAACCCCCAACCTACGGATTAGAAATCCGTTGCTCTATCCAGTTGAGCTACGAGCGCATGCGGCGGGCACAATCCCGCGGCTTGCGAGTCAATTTCAACGCTTCGGAACAGAACTCACCGTCTCCAATTTTTTAAACTTTTTCGACTCCGTCAGCTTCTGGAGTCCCTGCTCCGTCACGCCGGCGTTATCCGTGATCGTCAGGTTTTCCAGCTTCGGCATTGCCAACAACATGTCTACGGCTACGTCCGTGATTTCTGTTGATTTCAATGTCAGTGTTTTCAGATTTTCCAGTTTCGCAATCGATTCCACTGATTTATCCGACACCGGAACCTCTTGAACGTCCAAAGTGTCCAAGTCTTTCAAATACACCAAATTCATCACTCCCGTATCGGAAACAGAATTCAATTCGCGGAGGTACAATCGTCTCATGGTCGGTAATTCGCGGAACGCTTCCATGCCCGCATCGTCCAAGGATGGCAGGTCCCGCAAGGTCAGACGGCTCAAATTCATGCCTTTGAGCGCATTCAAACCGCCGGAACCAAACCCTTGACACCGGAAAATAATCAGGTTCGTCAGTTTTTCAAACTGCCGGATAAAATCGCCTGCCCTGTCCGTGATACTAAAATCTTGGATTTCCAAGGTCTCCAAGCCCTTCGATTGCGACAACGATTCCATGCCGAAATCATCTACGGCAGTGCTCATGTGCTTCAAGCTTTTCAAGGCGGGGAGACTTGCAATGTATCCCATTCCGCTGTTGCCGACTTGCATATTCGCACGGATATCCAACGCCTTGAGTTTTGGCATTTCCGAAATATTCAGGATGCCGAATTCACTGAAATCACAGTACATCATCGACAACGATTCCAGATTGGCCATTTTTGCAATTTCCTTCAAAGCGTTATCGGTCAAACGCACGTTGGATGAAATGTCGAGGTTGGCCAATTCAGAAAACGAGGCGGCAATGGTTTTCAGCGCGGCGTCCGAGATGCCTGAGTTTGTCAGTTGGAGCGATTTCAATTTTTTCAGCCCGGCCAATTTTTCGACCATTGCATCATTTAAGATGCGAAAATCCTTGATAAAAAGTTTTTCCAAATCCGTCTGTTTGGCAAACAAATCGATTGCCGATTCATCAAGGGTCGCTCCATCAGTAACAACAATGGATTTTACCGTGCCCTCGGCGGTCAATTCAAACGTACCGTTCAGGCTTGAGACCAGCTTGACGGCATCTTTGGCGTCTTGAGTCGACGGCTCCTGCGGTTTTTGTGTGGTCGCAGCCAGTGCTTCTGGGGCCGGCGCAGCCTTTTCAACACTGACAGTAGGCGGCATCGGCCTCTGTGCGGGACAGCCGGATAAAACAACGGATAATGCCATCAACAAAAAAACAGGTGAATTTCGCATGGTCGTGAGGCCGTCGTACCGGCAAATGGGGGGTATGTCTTGAACTTCATCAAAAAATTTTAATGTGCAATAGCTCTCTTAGAACCGGGGGGCCCGATGGTCGCCCCTCAACATTTTTTATCCGAAGGTCCACATTGTTTCGATTTCAAATACTCTTCTCGTGCGAGGCCCGCAGCACCGATATAGCCCGCCTCGGGACCGAGCATGGCAAAATCGATGGCGAGGTAAGTCGCAATCGGTTTGAACGCGCGGGCATAAACTTGTGTTTTCACTTCTTCCAAGAATCGTCGGCCCAAGTGAGATTCGCTGCCGCCGAAGGTCATGGCCCCGCCGAGCACGATACAGGCCGGGTCGACGGTGTGCGAAATGGACACGATTCCGAGGGCCAGATACTTTGCGGTGTCTAAAATGATTTCCATGGCCAAAGGATCGCCATTTTCCGCTTCTTGGTATACGATTTTCGCAATTTCGCCTAATCTCGTTTCGGGCGTAATTCGTGGCCGGATCGACGACTCACGGCGGTCGGTCAAATCGATGGTTCGTCGAGCCACGGCGGTTGCGCTGGCATACGCTTCGAGATGTCCACGTTGTCCACAGCCACAGATGATGGCGTCCTCGGCACAATCGATCACGAGATGTCCACACTCGCCGCCGAAGCCGTCCGTTCCTACGATGGCTTTGCCGCCGATGATAATGCCGCAACCGATTCCGGTTCCGAGCGTCAGTAGGGCAAGGCTCGGTTTTCCCGAAGCGGAGCCGACCCAGTATTCGCCATAGGCTGCCGCATTGGCATCGTTGCAGAAAAGGACGGGAAAACCGGAAATTTCAGCCAATGTATCCACCAGCGCAAAATCTTGCCAACTTTGCAGATTTGGCAACTGACGCAGTTTCCGAGTCACAGGGTCCATTGTGCCCGGAATGCCGAGGCCGATACCGTGGCACAATTCCGGCTCAATGCGTAGGCGGCGCAACAAATCGTGAATGGCCACGGAAATCAATTCGGCTGCGGACTGCGGATTTGGCTCGGTTTTGATGGTAACATAGCTACGATGCCCGCCTTGGCAATCGATTTCTCCCGAATCAATCGAACGACCATAATCGTCAACCACGCCAATTTTGATGCTTGTTCCGCCGACATCGACACCGACGAAAAACGGGGCTTTGGCTTCTTTGGCTGCCAGCAATAATCTTTGCTGTAGTCTATTGTCCGCGTTCATGTTGGCGACTCACGGGAGGAATGTCTATTTTGTGGCTCTTTGCATGAAAGACAGAATTGTAACATCTGAGCGACAGTTCCGCAATCGCCCTGACAGAGATTTGCGTCGCGCCGATTCAATGCCGTCCGGTCCTTTGAGGTTGCGCGGATTGGCCGCGAACTAAAGCAATGTCGTTCTGGCCGTCCCCGCCGCTTGATGTCGACCATTCAGGTCGTCTTTTGCCGCTAGAGCGAGAGCGAACCAGCCCTTCTCAATGCGGCAATGAGCCACTGACAGATAGGCAAATTCCGGCTTTTCGGCCAGCATTTTTGGCGTGAGCGGCAGAGCGCGTTCTTCGGGGAAAATCTTGCCAAAAGCAGCCCGAAGCGGAATCTGGTCGCCGATTCGCGGACATCCGAGCAAGCTGATCGTTCCGTCTCGCCGGAGCACAGGATCGCCGGCAGAATCAAATCCCGGCTGGTAGCGAACGATCACCTGAAAATCGCGGCGTGTTTTTCGGCCCAAACGCAATGACTTGATGGCCAGCCGAATCTCCGCTTTGCCGTCGGAAAATCGCACCACCACTGGGTTGTAGTCCGCGAAAGCGATCTGCACGTCATCGTTTTCGCCGGGCTGGTCAATTTGTGGCAGATTAAATTTATGGGCGATTTCCTGCCGAATTTCGCCGACCGAACCGCTCTTGCCGTCCAGTTCCAGCTTGGCCACGATCATGTTGATGACAGACTCGTGAATTTTCACATCGGCAAACGAACCGGGCAAGGTCTCCGGGGCGGGCGTGTTCGCACTCAGACAGTTCTGGCTCCGAATGGCCCAGGAAGTCAGCAGCCAATCCTGCTCGGTTTTGGCGTCTTTCTGCTCGATAAACAGCCCAAAATGGTTCATCGAAGTCTGTCGCAGTTCGCGGTAGCGTTCGTTCAGCGTCTCAAAACGCTCTTCCGCCTCCTGATCCAACCGGCTTCGCACTTGCCGGGCAATTTTCTGCTGCGTTTCGCTCCGCGCACCGGCGATTTTTGAATCGTATTGATTTTTCACCACGCCACGAACCAAGCCCGACAGCAGCGGAATGCGGTCGAATTCGGTTTGCAAACGCCGTAGTTGAAGCTGATTGTGGATCACGCGCACATCGCTCGGCGCGAGTTGAAAACCAAATTCGTTCAGCTCAATTTCTTTGCGAGCATCAACCCTGGCCTGGCCACTGTTGAACAGAGTCGTTGCGAAAGCACTGGAGCGGGACTGGGTTTCGACGCTGACGTCAACATCCAACGCGAAGCGCAGTCGCCCTTCATCGGGCAAAAAACTCACGGAGAGCTCGGAATCGGACAGGCGGCGTCCCTGTGTGGGCTGGCCCTGAATGACATCGCGGAAGGAGCCGACCTCCGGCTTCATCGGCGGCAAATGATTGTTTATCAGGGCGTTTGAAATATAAATTTTGACGTTTGGCAAACCGTATAGCTCGCGGGTAAATTCTCCGAGCCGACGGAGTTCAGGCGAAGGGGAAAACGATTGCCTTGTGGCCAGACGGAAAAGCTGTCCCATGTCACTCATGCCGACCGTCGCTTCAAAGTTTTCGACCGCTTCCAACAACATGCGTGGAGAAACCGTGTCCGTCCGCCAATTTTCCAGTTCGGCCTTCCACTCCTGCACCGGTTTGGCGGCCAGATAGGCCTTTTGCACCTCCGAAAGCTCCGAGCCGGCAAGACGCATCACGATGACGTTGGCCCGATCACTGAACGAAATGAGTGTGGGCACGGGAAGCACGGAAGCGGTCATCGAAACTTGCCGGTGTGGCTGATGAACGGTGCGTTCGCAGGCCTCCAGCTCCACAAGGAAGGATTGTGTATCGAGATAATCGCACCACAGCGAACCTTGCCGGGCGGTGCGGTCGTTTGTCCTGCTCTCGTATCCATCTGCCAAGAAGAAAGCCTCGGCGGCTTGCGTTTTTGCCTTCAGCCGAAGCACGTCGTCCAAATTTTTTGAATAGAGAGAACGGGAAACCGAGGCCATGCCAGCCCGCTCGGCGCGTAAGGCGAGTTTCCAAAGCGTGATATGCCGCTCCAAGGCCAATTGGATTTCTTCCAAAAGCACGCTGCCGGGAATGAAAGGCTCGTCGTTCGTCACTTTGTGCGGCCATCTGGCCCTGACGGCGTTCCAGCGGAGTGCCAATTGTTCCAGTGCGGCCAGTTCGGCATCAATGTTGCTTTGGCCTGTACGATCCAAATAGGGAACGACCTCGTCAATGCTGTGGATGATCGATGTCGAATAGAGCTGCAAAGTCTTGAGTTCTTCGGAATCGCTCTTTGCGATCAACGTAAGGTCTTCAACCAAATCGGTCGGGTATAGCGAACTTTGCGAGACGGCGTCATGTGTTTCTGAAGCCAACGCGGCAACGGAAAAAGAATTTAGCGCGAGAATAATCAGAAAAAGTGGCCCAGAGAAAAAAAAATGTCCGGGCCAAACAATCCCTCGCCGAGTTTGTTCGCTGTATTTCACGTATTTTTTCAATTTTGACGGCGTCAAGGTCATCTCCATACTCTCTGTTTTTCCCAGTATACCGCAAAAAAGTGATTCTCTGCCGCAAAAAAGCAAAGCTATCAGGGCACTTTTCGGCGTTTCAGGCCGGAAAATTGAGAGAGAGGTGACAGAAAACGGCCAAAACGGACTTCGTGAGACTTGAGTGGGCACAAGAGCCTTGGTATACTTTGCGATCTATGAATATCCACGACACCGCTTTTTCGTCCCCTTTTGAATCTTCTTTCACCACGGAGCGACTCGACGCCTCGACGCACGCGGATCGCATGGCCCGAACCGGCAGCGTGTCACGGGAATCCGCCGTTCTCGTCGGTGTCTATCTGGAGGGACAAGGGGCAGGCCACGACCCGCTTGACGAGCTTTCCGGCCTGACCACCGCCGCGAATGTACGGGAAGTCGGACAATTGATCCAACGCCGCCGCAGACCGGAAGTCGCCACATACATTGGCAGCGGAAAACTTGAAGAACTCCGCGAGCTTGTGACGGCAACCGATGCGAATCTGGTCATCTTTGACAACGATCTCGCTCCTGGTCAGACGAAGAATCTCGAAGAGGCGTTGAAAGTCAAGGTCATCGACCGCACGGAATTGATTCTCGACATCTTTGCGAGTCGAGCACGCACCATTGAAGCGAGGCTTGCGGTCGAACTGGCCCAGCTCGAATACTCATTGCCGCGTCTGAAACGAATGTGGACACACCTCGAACGGCAAGGCGTGGGCGGCGTCGGCCTACGTGGGCCGGGTGAAAAGCAACTTGAAGTCGACCGGCGTTTGGCCCAGAAACGCATCAACGATTTGAAGGCGGAATTAAAGTCGATCCACAAACGCCGCCGGCAGGAAGTGGCCGCAAGAAAAACTGCCCGCACTGTTTCGCTCGTCGGTTACACCAATGCCGGAAAAAGTACGCTGTTGAACCGCTTGACGGATTCCGATGTGTACGTGAAAGATCAGCTTTTTGCCACGCTGGACACGCGCACACGTCGCTGGCATTTGCCCGGCTGGGGACCGGTGCTACTGAGCGACACGGTCGGCTTCATTCGCGATTTGCCGCACCATTTGGTCGCCAGTTTTCGCGCCACTTTGGAAGAAGCGAACCAAGCCGATTTGTTATTACATGTTGCCGACGCCGCGAGTCCCGATGTTCATCGACAAATTGACGCGGCGTTTGCCGTGCTGGTCGATCTGGGGATTCGAGAAAAGGACACGCTGCTCGTTTTGAACAAAGTCGATTCGCTGGAATCGAACGAGATGCTAACTTTATTGCAGGGGCGTTATTCCAACGCTGTACCTGTCAGTGCGAAAAGCGGCTTGGGAATCGAGCGGCTCGCGTTGGCGGTGAGTGATGCCCTGAGCAAAGAGTTCCTCGATCTGACCGTCAAAATGCCGGTATCCAATGGCCGGGTGGCGGCCATGCTGGCGCGGGATGGGGAAGTATTGTCGAAACAGTATGACGATGAAACGGTTTCGATTCATTGCCGCATTCCACAACACGTTTTGGGCAAGCTGCGGCGTGAAAACGGCATTGTCATTCACGGTCTAGAAGAAGAGGCGAAATCCACTGAATGGAACCGGTGACAATCTTTCAGGACTGTTTTCGGTATGGACGGTTTGGAAAAATCGTCCACACGGTGATTGGCAATCCTCTGTTACTTATCCTTCTTTCGCAATTGTCGTCAACATAGCCCGGAGATTCGCCCCGAAATCGTTTTTGCCGGGATCGACAAAGGTACACAAAGCCAAGTCTTCTTCGTCCAATTCCAAGGCTCCCAATGCTTCGGATTGCTCGAGGTCGCCGATTTCAAGGGCACGACAAAGAAACACCGGCAAAATGTCGAGTGGCATGATTTTGTCAAATTCTGCCACGGGGAAAATGGCACGATGGCCGCCCTTCTCGCTGGTGTCAATGTTCTTCAATGTCCGTGGCAAGAACGACGAAGCGACAAGGCGAGACACGGAAAATTTATTGAAGCCCGGCAAAGCCCAGTCCAACACTTTCGGGGCGGGCATTTCCTCAACCACGGAAACCTGATTATGATACCGTCCCAGTCCGCGAAGCCATTCGGATTCATCCACGGCGTCGCTCACCGCCAATCTGCCGCCAAGTACGGAACCGGAAACAATACGATTTGGCTTTCCGTCTTCGATGAGTTCGCCATGCGTCAGCCCTTTGAGGCACACACCCAAGCGAGTGCGGATCAAACGCGGATTTTTGACCTTGGGGCCGGCCAGTGAAATAACCCGCGAGTTGTCCAGCTCTCCTGTCGTGAACAATTTGCCCATCGCAATGACATCCTGGTAACCGATGTGCCAGTTCGTTTTGCCGTTGCCGACGGGGTCAAGAAAATGGAGATGCGTGCCCGGCAAACCGGCTGGGTGAGGGCCGGTGAAGGCGACCATTTCGAGATTAGGCAAATCACTGACCGGCAGAGCATCACGAAACAAGTTCCAAAAATCATTCAGGCCGATGCAGAGAAAGAGCTTTTCGCCGCAAATTTTCGACAAAACTCGCAAACCTTGAACGAAATCCTCCGTCCGTTCTTTGATGATGAGTACAGGATCGGCCGCCAGCGGATGGGTATCGATGGCCGTCACAAAGAGCGAATGCGGCAACATCTGAGGCGACGGAATCCTGCTGAATGGCCGGGCACGCAGGGCCGTCCAGAGGCCGGAGTCAACGAGAAGCTCCATAACTTCTTGCGTCGGTGCGTCGGCCAAATTGCGCGGAACTCTATCTCGAAAATCGAGGGCAATGCCATCGGGATTTCGTTCGAGAACAATTTCCCGGAAAGCGCGTTTTTCGCCGCGGACGATGGCGGACACGGTTCCGCAGCATGGTGCCGTGAACTTGGCACCGGGATTTTTTTTGTCCTCAAAGAGCACTTGGCCCATACGGACCGTGTCACCGACGGCAACATGAAAAGTGGGTTTCATGCCAACGAAGTCCGATGCAGTCACGGAGAACCGCATGATCTGCGGGCCATCAGAAATTGCTTGCATCGGTTGACCGGCGATGGGGATATTGCAGCCCTTGTCAATTTTGATGGTTTTCATCGGCAAAAAACGGAGAAAAGAAAGAAGATGGCGAGCAAAGAGCGATTATTTCTGAGCGTATCAAGAGATGGTCTGGAGTGTTCCGCTCCCGTTGGTCGCTACTTTTCCGGCCTTTATCACTCCAAACCAACTCCGGCTTCGCTCTAGGCCGCATTTTACATCACGGACACCGCAATGTCCAGCGCAATGAAAAAAATGCGACAAAAACGCGGATGCCAGCGATTCCCCGGCAATTGCGGCTGAGTACCGCCCGCCCACAATTCCCGGCTCGTGATGTCGCCATTGAATCATCACAAATTCTCGCAAACGAGATCGCCGACTTCCGTGGTGCCGAAGCCCATCTTTCCGAAAATGACAGACAGTCAGCGTCGTTTTCGATTGTTGTATGTTGGTTTTTTAGATTTCTCACGCATTTTGTGCAAAAAATCCATATCCTTCCTGATGTATTCTTCCTCGCTCATGCTTGTGCAATGATCAAGGGCTTTATTGAAGCAACGATCTGCTTCCTCCAATGTCTTTCTTACCATATCCCATGCCTTTGCTTGTCGGTCTTTGGTTGAAGACCAGTCTTGAGCTGTTCGTTGACAGTCTTTTGCGCGATCAATCAAAGCCCGCCCCAAATTCAGCCATAACACTGTGCTTGTCTGAAATGGTGGTTTTTCTTGAAAAACCCTGTTCACATAACCAATGATTTCTTCGTATTTTCGCAAATGGTTCAGTGCAATCACCACCCGTTCAATATCACGCAATTCCAAGGAGACCGTTGTGGCAAAACGGCTAATGTAATCAGTCAATTCGGTGGTTTTGGGAGTAACCGCAGCATAGGAAAGAGTGTCTGTGATGTTAATGAGCGTTTGGGGTGACAATCTTTCGAACGATATCTGACTTTCATCCAAAAAAACGAGGAGCGATTGCGGATTTTTCTGAAAATGACATACCTCACAGAGTAAATCAATGAGCCGATGGTTATAATGATCTTGCTTGAGCAAATCATTGATCTTAATCAACGCATCATCAAATTTACGCAAATTGATGTCCTCATCAATCAGCGCAATTTCTCTCATCAACGCATGTCGCGGATGCGCAGGCAGGACGCAGGTCACGCTGTCGTCTTCAATTTCAAAACGCGGGGGCGGACACCCCTCATCGCGCATGGCACGAATGATTGTTGGTATTCCTTGCCCCTCCGATTGCGATAAATGTAATTTATTGAACAAATAGGCAAAAGTCTGATTCCGCCATTTCGGGCTGGCTTTTCCCTCAACGAATTTGTCTCTATTGACCCCCCAATGCAAGGAACCGACCGATTCTATTTCTATCCTGTCGGAAAAAACAGTAATTCTGTTGGGGCGCGAGATTTCATAGTCTCTATGCACAATTGCATTGACAACAGCCTCTTTAACAGCTCTTTCTGGATATTTTCGTTGATTTGGCTTATCACTATTTTTGTCATAAACGGTGCTACACTGAAGATTAAGCAATTCAACGGCACGTTGTGCTTGCTGAATAATTGGCCCGGTTAATTCCCATTTTTCCGCATGGAAATCGCTTCTGTCTTTTCCGGGATAAACCGACAAAATCGTGTAGGCATCCGAATAACATCTTGTTATGGAACGGCTTTTCCCAAACATCAAAAGCGTAAAATTTTTGGGACGCAACACGTTATCCAGAGGCAATGTCCCGACAAGCGGCGGGATAAACTCCGCAATCTGCTCTTTGTCGGAAAGATATTCTTCCAAAGATTTCGTCGCAGACAGCAGTCCCATTTCAGACAATTGGTTCCTGAAATAAGGCACGTCAATGTCGTCTATTGTCGTATCCTTGTTGATTTCACGATCAAATGGCGGCTTCTTATTCTTTTTTTCAAGAAGTTGACGCAGATTGCCGTTTCTCGCCTCAATAGTACGACGACCAGCGCGGACATAGTACAGGTTCGTCTCGCCATCTCGAAACGTATGGGCCTCCGAACTCGCTTGGACGATGAAAACAAGTATTTTGGTACTTGTATCCCGTGGATTGTCAATCGGCACAACCTTTGGCGTGATGGAAGGCGATATATGGTCACGACAGCATGTCATGACTTTGCCTTCGATTTCAGCCAACCTGTTACTTGTCAAGCCTTGAAAAACGACTGTGGGAAAACCATTTTCGTCTTGGGTTTCTTCCGCCCCGCAAACAACATATCCGCCGCCGGAGTTTGCCAGATCGTTTGCAAAAGCGGTAATGGTTTTTACAATTGATTTTGCGATGGCAGGATCATCTCCGTTCCGCTTCCACTCAACACTTTCACTCTCGCGCTTTGAAAGTTCGTTCAAATTGATTGAACCATCCATCATGTTTCCTTTTCAAAAATTTCAGGCCGCGAAAGAGGAATCGCAATCACCACGATTGCGATTCGAGCGTCCTTGAAAACTCACAAATTCTCGCAAACGCGATCGCCGACTTCCGTGGTGCTGTAGCCCATTTTGCCGGCGGCCTGGCTCTTCATTTTGCTGGCCGTGACAAACATGATCGCCTTCATCACGCGGTCAGCCGCTTTTTTGTATCCTTCCTGTTCCAGCAGCATGGCCGTCGCGGCAATCGCCGCAATCGGATTGATGACGTTCTTGCCCGTGTATTTCGGCGCACTGCCGCCCATCGGTTCATACATGCTCACGCCGCCCGGTTCCGGGTTGATGTTGCCACCCGCCGCCACGCCCATGCCGCCCTGCAAAATGCCAGCCAAATCCGTGATGATGTCGCCGAACATGTTCGTCGTTACAATCACATCGTAGTATTCAGGATTCTTGACCATCCACATGCAGCAGGCGTCGACGTGGTTGTAGTCCGTTTTCACGTCGGGATAATCCTTCGCCACTTCCTGAAAAGTCCGCCACCACAGATCGTGACCGTAAGTCAGTACGTTCGTTTTGGCCACCAGCGTGAGCATTTTGCCTTTTGGATTGTTGCGTTTTTGCGCGTACTCGAAGGCCCAGCGAATACAACGTTCGCAGCCTTTCCGAGTATACACGGCAGTCTGGGTGGCCACCTCGTCCGGCGTGCCTTTTTTCAGCCAGCCGCCGATGCCCGCGTACATGTCTTCGGTATTTTCACGAATGACCACAAAATCGAGGTCTTCCGGCCTTTTGTCTTTCAACGGCGTGTCGACGCCGGGGAAAAGTTTGACAGGCCGAAGATTGATGTACTGGTCGAACTCAAAACGCAGACGCAGCAAAATGCCTCGCTCCAAAATGCCCGGTGCAACTTCGGGATGGCCGATCGCGCCCAGCAGAATCGAGCGGTAGCCTCGCAATTTTTCGATGTCGTCGTCGGTCAAGACATCGCCGGTCTTCAAATATCGCTCGCCGCCAATGTCGAAATAATCGAACAACATATCGATATTTTCCAGCTTCCCGACGGCCTTGAGCACTTTCACGCCTTCTGCCGCCACTTCCGGTCCCGTTCCGTCTCCGCCAAGCACGGCAATGTTCAGTTTATTTGTCATTTGCTTTTTGGGTTGAATGATTTGTCGTCAAAATTCTCCGTGTGCCACTATTATACGAACGCCGAGCCGGGGGTGTAAGTCCCCTTGGGAAGGCAAAATGTCCCAAAGATTCTGTAGGTTATCCGTTGACATGACGATCAAGTTGAAGTACAATCGCGGGGCATAATGAACCAATCTGAACTTTTTTGCGGAGACAGTACCATACAAAAAGCAATTCGTGTCAATCTGGTGGGGGGGGGTATCTAGGGCGATCTGAGTCGGCGAAGACGCCTCCGAATGGTCGCCGTGCCTTTACTCTCGTTGAGCTTCTGGTGGTCATTGCCATCATCGGCGTTCTGATCGCTCTGCTCTTGCCCGCCGTTCAAGCCGCAAGGCGCATGCAGTGTACGAACGGCCTCAAGCAGATTGGTCTTGCCGTCCATAACTTCCACGATACGCGAAACGGCGTTCCGCCGGTCTGTATCTTTTCGGAAAGACCCACGATTTTTTCGATTCTGTACCCGTTTCTTGAGCAGTAATCACTTTACAGCAAGATGGAATCGGACACCTGTTTCCGTATGTGGTTTCAGGGGTACACCAACGCCGATATTATTCTTCCGAACAGCGGCTGGTTTGATTCGCTTACCGAAAAGAGGAAAGGCGAGGCTTCGGCGGTGTTTCCGCGTATCGCTGTCCCTCCGGGAGTGGATCGCTGACCTTCAAGGCGGGCGGCTCATCCGACGCGCGTGGCCCTGTTTCCGATTATGTTGTTTTGGTCGTCAAGACCGACGCTTTGTCGATTGACGGCAACAGCATTGCCAACTGGTGGGATTTTACCTACGCCAAAGACCAACTTGGGGCCAATGGCCATTACGAAAATTTTATCGGCCCTTTCCGGGTGGCTTCTCTCAATATGGTTCCCGGCGAACCTTCGGGCGATTACGGCAACAAGCGCGACATTATCAGCTGGGAACCCCGCGATACGATGGCCGCTTGGTCAGACGGAACCTCGAATCAGTTGCTGTTCGGCGAAAAGCATATTCCAGCTTGGGCTTTGATGGATGAAGAAGCCGACGCCCAGTCATGGCATGGCTCCTACTTGAAAGTTTCCGAGAAACGCACGGCCAACTTAGGCCGTTTTGTGAGCAACAATGCCGCTCTTTTCGCACGGAGTCCCAACGACCCCATTACAAACGATGTGAGAAGTAATGTTGACAATCAGACGGCGGGAGGCCACGTTCGGACGAGCCGATGTGCTTTGGGAAGTTCGCATCCCGGCATTGTCAATTTCCTCGTCGGCGATGGCAGCGTCCGCGCGATGGGCATCACGACCGAGCCGAGTCTCGTCCGGTACTTGACGCAGACCAACGATGGTCACACCGCCAATGTGCCGTAAGGCATGTTTCATCGGAAATCGTCGTTTTCTCGCTAGAGGGCTTCTCTGAACCCCCATGCCGGGTTTCGGAGAAGCCTGATTTCTCGCAAAATTTTCCACCGTCTCAGTAAAGTTTCCGACAAGGTCTTATGAAAATATGCCAATTGCTCTGTTCCGCTTTATTTTTGCTTCTGGTGGGCTGCTCGCAAAACGTTAAAATCGGCGGCGTGGTCACTTTTTCTGATGGCACACCACTAGACCAAGGCATGGTTACGGCCACGAATGGTTCCTCTTCGTACCGTGGGAAGATCGGTAGCGACGGCCACTTCCGGTTGGGCAGACTGAAGGATGGAGATGGCATACCGCAGGGAAACTATCGTGTTTATCTTAGCGTCAATTGGACGGAATACGTGGCCAATGCCGAGGAAGTTCGCTTTGACGAAGACCTTGCTTCCGATGCTGAGGTCAGAAAAGTGTGGAAAAAAGGCGAAGAAAAACAAATCCCCCATCTTCTCATCGATCCAAAATACGAAAATGCGGACAGCTCCGGTTTGAGCATTGAGGTGAAACGTGGGATGGCTCCCATGAGCATTGTCGTCGACAGAGCGAAGTGAGAACGCCGAGCCGGAGCCTTTCCCTTACCGGCTCAGCACGACAATGGCCACATCGGCGTTTTCGTTTGGATTTTTTTCCACGGGCATCTGTTGTCGCGTGTCCAGCGCAATGCAATGGTGAATGCGAAAGCCCTTTTGCTCGCAAAAATCCTCGAAGTCCGCCAGCGTCAAAAAACGCACATCGTCCGTGTCGTACCATTGCTCTTCCTTGCTGCCGTGAACGAGCCTTGGTGCTCTACCTTCCGTGGCCAAACGCTTACGGTGCTCGTGATAACCCAAATTCGGAAAGCTCACGATACAGCGAGTTCCAACCCGCAGCATTTCGTCCAGCACAAACTCCACGTCCCGAACGGTTTGCAGCGTCTTGGAAAGCACGATAAAATCGAACTGGCCGTCCGCAAACGCTTTGAGGCCTTCGTTCATGTCGGCCTGTACCACGTCAATCCCCCGGTCGATACCCTGCAACACATAAAGCTCATTGATCTCCATCCCCAGCACGCGCGACTTGTCACGCTGCCTGAGTCTGGCCAAAAAACCGCCCTTGCCGCAGCCGAGATCGAGAACACGCGAGCCGCGGGGAATCAGGTCGAGTATTTGTTCATAATCCAGCCGGTCAGGCCGATCAAAAGGCGTGACTCCCTCCGAGGCTTGCTCGTGGGCCATGTTCCGTAAAAATGAACGGATCATTTCGCCGTACAAATGCTGGTCGTTCGGCAACAAAAAAGCGTCGTGGCCGCACTCGCTCGTGATGTCGCAATAGCTGACCCGCTTGCCGAGCGAAAGCAGCGTGTCGACGATTTCCCGTGACAAATAACCGGGAAAAAGCCAGTCGGTGGAAAAACTCAGGAACAGCCAGCGGCACATGGACTTTCTCAACACGCGACGCAGCTCCTCCGGCGTGTTGCCGAGATCGAAACTGTCGATGGCCGTCGTCAGGGTGATGTAGCTGTTGGCGTCAAAACGCTCTACGAATTTTTCCCCCTGATAGGCTAGGTAGGAGCCAACCGAGAAGCGAGTTTCAAATTTTGTGTCGACTTTCCGGCCTTCATTGCGGGTCGGGTCGAATTTTTTCATCATCGATTCCCGTGACAGGTAGGTAATATGGCCCAGCATTCGCGCTATCGACAGTCCATCCGCCGGGATCATGCCGCGATCATGGTACTGGCCTTCGTGAAAATTCGGGTCGCTCTGGATGGCGTTGCGTGCGACAATGTCAAAAGCCAACGCCTGACTCGACAGATGCGCCGCCGTGGCAAGCGGGATGGCCGAGACAAGCCTGTCAGGAAATCGCGTGGCCCACTCCAAGGCCATGATACCGCCGAACGAGCCTCCGATAATCGACAGCAGCCGGCCAATGCCGAGATGGTCGATCAACATGCTTTGTACCTCGACAATATCGCCGATGGTGATTTCGGGGAAATCCATGCCGTAGCGGCGGCCTGTCGCCGGGTTCACTTCGTCAGGGCCGGTCGTGCCCCGACAGCCGCCGAGACAATTTGGGCAGATGACAAAATACTTATCCGTGTCGATGGCCTTGCCGGGACCGACCATGATCTCCCACCAGCCCGCGTCATCGTCGGCATCGTGCGAGGCAACGTGCGAATCACCGGATAGCGCGTGACAAATCAAGACGGCATTGTCTTTTTTTTCGTTTAGCTCGCCGTAAGTTTCATACACGACGCGAATTTCCGGCAAAACACCGCCGTGTTCCAAATGCAGAGGCGTGCGAAAAACGACTTCCTTTGCGTGCTTGAGCGGGTTTGCGTTTCGGGCGGCATCAGTGCTGTCGAAGTCTTGGGACATATTCTATTCCGCGTGAAATTTGAGTCGGTGCTTCCAACACGGCATTCGCGGCTGCGGGGCTTTTGTCACGGCACTCAGAAAACCCATCGGATCACCCCGTTGTGCGGGCGATTATACCGGCAAAATCCGTTCGCGTCCAGCCGTGAAGGAACGGCATGTCACCAACATCGTCCGATGCCGTCGTGCTTCTCGCCTGTTTACGGCTTGATGATTCTGGACGCCTTCAAGGCGAGTTGTTCCTGCACGATTTCCGCCGCGTGCGGCAGGGCCTCGACGATGGTTTCGTGGATATTTTCCGCGTGGATTCGTTCGAGCAGGCCATATTTTCGCATGACGGTGTGTGGCTGCGGACGGATGCCCGTGAACAAGACCGTCGTGTTGTCCTTCTCCGCGCGGCGCAGAAGTTCTTCCAGCGCATTCACGCCGGTCAAGTCCAGCATGGGCATATTTCGCATACGAAGAATAATGACGCGGCACGCTTCGCCCTCGGTGGCCTCTTGAAATTTTCCCGCCGCCCCGAAGAAGAAGGGGCCGTTGATTTCATACACATGCACGCCGTCGGGCACGTCGAACACACGCAGCGACATGGGGTCTTCATGCGGATCGTCCTCGCTCAAATCGGTCAAGCGATGGTCGACGGTACCGGTTTTGAAGACCATTTCCATGCGACGCATGAATAAAAACGAAGCCAAAATCAAACCGGTCGGAATCGCAATCGTGAGGTCGAGAAAGACGGTCAGGCAAAACGTAATCAACATCACGGCCGTGTCGCTTTTCGGAGCGCGATAAAACATTTTGCCGAAAAGCCTATACTCGCTCATGTTGATCGCAACGGTGATGAGGATTCCCGCCAGGGCGGCCAACGGGATCATGGCAGCGTAATGACCGAAGCAGAGCACGATGAGCAAAAGGACGGCGGCGTGAATAACGCCGGCCACGGGCGTGCGCCCGCCGTTACGGATATTCGTCGCCGTTCGCGCGATGGCTCCGGTGGCGGGAATGCCGCCATAAAAGGGCGTAACGATATTGGCGATGCCCTGGGCCACGAGTTCCGTATTCGAGCGGTGTTTCGTTCCCGTCATGCCGTCGGCGACCACAGCGGAAAGCAGTGATTCAATCGAACCGAGCAGCGCGATGGCGATGGCGGCACTGAATATTTGCGATAAATTCGGCCAGACCTCGTTCCAATCCGACACAGGGCTTGCGAGACGCGGCAGTCCCAGCTCCAACGGCGTGGGGTCGGCCCCGACGACTTGGCCTATCGTGTCAACGGGAACTTGAAACAATTGTACGAATGCCGTGCAGAGGACGACGGCAATGAGCGAGCCGGGCACACGCTTTGTCAATCGCGGCGATGCGTAAACGATGGCAATGGTAGTGGCGGCGAGGCCCAGCGACCAAAAGTTGACCGTACTGGCGTGCCGGACGAAAAAGATAATTTTCTGTACAAATTCGGCGGGCATCTTTTCAGCAACGCCGTTATTGCTCAACACGAAACCGCAGAGCTGCGGAACCTGTGAGGTGGCGATAACCACGGCAATTCCGGCGGTGAAGCCCAGCGTGACGGGATAGGGAATGTACTTGATAAGACTCCCTAGGCCGCAAAGGCCCATCATCACGAGCAGCACGCCGGCCAAGACGGTGGCCAGCATCAAGCCCTGAAGGCCCTGCGACTGGACAATGCCGTAAACGATGACGATAAACGCGCCCGTCGGGCCGCCGATCTGCGTTTTACAGCCGCTGAATACGGAAATCAGAAAGCCCGCGATGATGGCCGTGTAAAGGCCCTGCTCCACGGTGACGCCCGACGCAATACCAAAAGCCATCGCCAGCGGCAGGGCGACAATGCCGACAATAACGCCGGCCACGAGATCGCCGATGAATTGCTTGGGCGAGTACCCCTCACGAAAGAGGCTGAAAAGTTGCGGCTGGAAATTTTGGAACAGGAAACGGAACATCGTCGTGATGTTGGAGAAAAACCGCCCCCCCCCGCTTGCGAGGAGGTGACGGTTAGTGGGCAACTCTAGGGTTAAATTAAAAATCATCCGGTAGGCTTTTCATCTGTTCCAGCGAGAACACGGGGCCTTCCTTGCAGACATAAACCGGACCGCAGTTGCAACGTCCACATTTCCCAACGCCGCATTTCATTCGGTTTTCCAAGCTCGTGAAAATATCGGCGTCACGGATGCCCGCCTCGGCCAAGACCGGAAGCGAGAATTTAATCATCACCGGCGGCCCGATGACCAGAGCGGCGGCATTTGTCGCGTCGAAGGTCGCTTCTTTCAGCACGTTGGGCACAAATCCGACTTTACCTTGCCAGTCGGGCGTTTCGCCGCCGGGATCGACGGTTTGCAGCACGTCGACGTTCGGAAATTCCGCCCATTTTGCCAGATCGTTGCGGAAAACCAGATCACCGACCGTTCTCGCCCCGTAGACAATCGAGATTTTACCGTACTTTTCCCGGTTTTCCAGCGCGTACCAAATCGCGCAGCGAATCGGCGGCATGGCAATTCCACCGCCGACAAAAACGAGGTCTTTGCCCTCCCAATCTTTCATGGGGTAGGCATTGCCGTAGGGACCGCGAAAGCCGATGGTATCACCAGGCACGACTTCCCACATGGCCTCCGTAACCCGCCCCGTCTTACGGAAACAAAATTCGAGATGGTTCTTCCAGTTCGAGCTGGAGCAGATGTTGAACGTCGATTCGCCGTAGCCAAAAACGCTATAAAGCCCGAACTGGCCTACGTTGAAGGAAAAATTTTTCTGCTTTTCTTCGTCCCGGAAACGAATTTTCACCGACTTCACATCGGCGGTGTGCTGGGTGACCTCAAGAACTTCCATCAAGTCGGGCTTATAAATGTTGTCGTTGTCGCTCATGTTCTCGATTTTTGAAAAAAATGGCCGCGTCAAACCAACTTGCCGTCATTATATCATGCCTCCCAAAAACGGCAAGTTTACAGCGAGGGAAGAAGTTGGCAGAAAATCCATCTCATTTGGCATTCCTCGCCTGCGGAGCAGGGATGCCAGAGGGGAGGCGTTATTGATTTCCCCCATTTTGCAGCCGGCGAACAGGCCTATTGTCAATTCCGACCCTACTCCGCACATCGGAATCCGACATCTTGAAACGACAATGTTTGCGGTTGACTTCCCCGTGCTGTCGTTCGGTATCCGGCATCGGAGTTTTCCGCACTCAAAAAGGCCCCGCCCCGAACGACTCGCAGAGGCATTCGTACCTCCGCGGCGTGATACGTGGAAACGGTCGTCGTCGGAACCGAAGGCATGAGCACGGAAACCACGGCCCCCTCTTCAGGCGTCGGCCCCAGCGGATTGTCCAGCGCACTGCGACGATAATAGTCGGCCAAATAGCGATCACCCACCCATTCCCAAGCGTTGCCGCCCAGATCAAACAAGCCGTAACGGTTGGCGGGAAACGATTTGACCGGGGCAAGGAACGCAAAGCCGTCCGCAGCGGTGTTGTTGTCTGGGAACCAGCCTTGCCAGTAATTCGCCATCTGCTTGCCATTGACTTGTCGGTAGTCGCCCCAAGGATATTTCGGATTTTGCAGGCCGGCCTTGGCCGCAAATTCCCACTCAGCCTCGCTGGGCAAGCGTTTTCCGGCCCAGTGGCAAAACGCCACCGCGTCATCCCAACTGACATGAACGACGGGAAAATCCGGCGTCAGTGCCGTGTTGCGCAACGCCTCTTCAGAACCGGCATGAGGCGATGCAAAAGGCGTCTGCCCCGTTACATTCCACCAGCACGCCCCGGCCAGACGTATCCACGCTTTTTCCTTTGGATCAAAAACATGACTCCAGCCGTTTTGTTCCGCCGTGGTTTGATATTGTGTTTCTTGAACAAACATCAAAAACTGCCTGTTCGTGACCTCATGGCAATCCAATCGGAAGGGCTTGAGCCGCACGACGTGGGCAGGCCGTTGATCTTGCTCAGGCACCGTATCGCTTCCCATGCGAAAAGTGCCGCCGGACAGGGAAACCATTGGAGCGATTGCGTCGAGTTTCGAGCGGTCACGGATGGTTGGCAACGCCGTCGATAAGTTTTTCGGTAATTCTTCGTCTCGATGTTCCGCTGCAAAGCCGGGATTGGTTGCAGTCATTTGAGCCAGCGTCGGAATTTCGTCCGGCAACAAAGCAGCACCATGGCTTGATTGTGGCGTGTATTGAGAAGCATACGAACTTTTCGTTTCCGCATATTCCAAGCCTGCCGTCATCCCGGATATTTGTCGCGGAATCTCCCAAACCGAAGGCTCTGCAAGAGGCCTCTGGAGCAAGGCCGCTCGATCCGCCTCGGAAACCGCGGCGACGATGTCTTCGGATGCGGTATTTTGCCACTTCGGCATGTCCGCCAAATGCCGAAGATCAATCGACCTTTCTTCCGGCGGAAGCAGGCCGAATTGGGACGAGACGGACATCTCAAAAAAGTCGTCGAGAAACAACATGGCCGGCTCTCGCCACAGCGTCAGCACCGTCACGAAGAGCAGCAGACTCCAAGCGATCAGTTTGAGAACGGCTGTGAGGGTGAGACGTGACATTGGGAGGCGTAGGAGTCAGGAGTTCGGCGAACGCTTGCGATCCCTATTCCCACTTCTAACTCTTGTATTCTAAAGTCTATTTTTTTTGATATTTCTTACTGGCTGCCTTCAAAAAGTCTCGTTCCTCTTTCGTAAGACCTTCTTGACCGACTTGACCAAAGCGACCAAGAATTTCGTCGAGGCGACGTTCAAAGGCTTCGTCCTTCGCCGATTTTTTCTTCGACGATTCATCGCCGTGGTAAACTTTCAGCTTCGGCTTTTTTCGGAACAACTTTGTCGGCAGCGAAAAGAAATCAATAATTCTGTGACCGCGAGCCAGAAAAACGTAATAGTAAAACAAGGCAAAGGCGGCTCCGGCCAAGTGAATCGTATACGCAATGCCTTGGATTCCGTAACCGGCTGCCCCGACTGCGTCCATCAAAACAAGGAAACCGCCTAAGGCCCACATAGGCATCGGTAAAAAGAAAAAGTAAATGATTTTGTCGGGATAAAGCAAGGCGAACAGAATGACCACGCCCACACAGCCGCCCGACGCCCCCCAAGCTCCGCCGCGGGGTTCGCCCATGTTGACGAGGCAATACACCATGCCGCCGATAATGATGGTGAGCAAATAAAAAACCAAAAATTCGAGCTTGCCCAGCCGCTCTTCGACATTTTCGCCACGAACCAAGCCAAAGCCGTCGGGACCAATGCCAAGCATGATACCGTGACCAAACATGATGAGCGTCAGCATGTTGCCCGCTATGTGACCGATTCCATACGGCGAGTGAGCAAATCCATACGTCAGGAACTTCCACCAGTACAACGGATGCCAGATCGTGTTGATGTTCAAGGCCAGCAGCCCCGAAAGCAGGTTGCTTTCCGAAAAAAACAGGCCGTTGACCAGCCAGAGAACGAAATTGAGAATAACCAGCCGCATCGTGACGGACATTGATCCGCCGCGTCGCGCTCTGTAACCGTTGTCGTTATAAGGTTCGCGGTTGTAATCGCGGTCCTGAAAGCCCATGAGTTCTTAATTGAAAATTAATAATGGAGAATTGAAAATGGGGCAACGCAAGCGAATATAGTGTATCGAGAAAAACTATCCGCTTGTGTCCTGATAATTTTCCATTTTTTCCTTCGGTTTCGGCGGCCACCATTTTCTCGTCAACGCCATGCGCAGTCGGTGTATTCTTCGCCAGTTTCGGGTAACCAAACGATATAAAAACACGATGACCGATTGTGCCCAAGAAAAAGAGGAAACCATGTACATTACTGAGTGGCCTATGGTGGACGTGTCGCTCATTTCCGACAGGGGAAGCGGAAACGGCTCCACGGTGGCCTCGCGGATTCCCCTAGGCCGACCGTAAAATACGATGATGTCGGCGGGCAAGCGTATCGGAAGAAGCATTTTGAGGAGAATCGGACCTGCTTGGCGACTAATGAGGTATCCTCCCATACCGAAAGTATTTTTCAAATCGGAAACCAGTTTGTACCCCCTACCCAAATCGGCGAACGGAATGGAACCTTTCGGAGGGAATCCACACAGTCGCACAAAATTCCAAGAATCGGAGTATTTTAGGACTTCATCAATGATTTCAGGCAATTCCGGCACCGCCGTCACATCGTCTTCACAAATGAGGGCATACTCGCTTCCCGACTCCATGAATTGACGAATGGCCTTGGCGTGGCTCAAGGAGCAAGCGATTTCCGCAGGGGTGATCTCTCGGCTGGTGCGGACAAAAAGGCCCCAGGGTGAAAATTCCGGGTACGGCTCCGTTAATTCTCTGCCATCCACCGCCGGCACACGGATCACGTTCAGCCCCGCCAAGCCCGGTGATTGCCGGATTTTTTCCCAGCGTTCCGGCGAACGATCCAAATTGATGATGTAACAGTCGATCATGGTTAGTGATTAGTTGATAGTGAATAGTTTTGGGGTTCGCTTGCGCTCACGATTCATTCATCACTATTCACTTGCTTAGGTTTCGGCGGCCACCATTTTCGCGTCAAGGCCACTCGCCAGCGATGGAGCATCCGCCATGTGCGGGTGAATAGGCGATACGGGAGCACCGTGACATGGCGCACGATGGCGGGGTGCAGCCAAGGATAACGTGGCGACATGCCGATGGTGGAATCTTGGCTCATATCGGTCAGCGTGATCGGCAATGGCGCAATGGTGGCCTCGCGGATTCCGTTGGGAATGCCATAATAAATGGCAACATCGGCATTGACCCGCATCGGGCGGAGAATTTTGAGGAGGATTTGGGCGGCTTTGCGATTGACCAAATACCCGCCGTTCGAGGAACCACCTCCCAAGTCGGAGACGAGTTTATAACCGTTGCGCAGATCGGCAAAGGCGATATAGGGTTTCTGGCGGAAGGCGCAAAACCGCACAAAATCGATGGAATCCTCAAATTTTAGGACATCTTCGATAATTTCCGGCAATTCCGGCACACTGGTCACATCGTCTTCACAGATCAGGGCATGTTCCTGGTCGGATTCCAGAAATAATTTCAGCACCTTGATATGGCTTAAATTACAGGCAACCGTGGTGGGCGTCAAAATTCTGCCATAGAGAAAAAAGTAGCTCCACGGCGAGAAATCGGTGTACGGCTTGGTCAACTGTCGTCCGTCCACCGCCGGAACCCGGATCACATTGAGACGCGAAATCCCCGGTGCTTGTTGGATTTTTGTCCAGCGTTCCGGCGAGCGGTCCAAATTGATGATGTAACAGTCGATCATGGAGTGGGACGAAGACTTAGTGACTGGCGAACACGGTGCGGTTCTGCAAAAACTCCGGGCCGCAAATGTCCACGGCTCTGAAACCGTCGAAATTCGGCATTTGGAACATGGCTGAGTTGAATGGCATTGTAGTGTTAAATGTCGGCGTGCCAAGATCGAGAATGACCTTACCCTTGGAGCCTTGAAATTTGACTTCCACACGCCGGGCATAGTGAACGCCCGTGTTATTATCATAGCGATGATCGCTGGAAATGGCCAGTGCGACCAGCTCGTTTTGCGGCGAATACATTTCCTGACGCAGCACCCAAGCGGTTTTGGCGTCGATGACGGTTCGCTTCACAAATTGGCCGGTGGCGGTCTGGCGGCGGGAAATGATCGCCAAGTGGCCGTCTTCCGTTTGCACCGGGCCTTCGTGCAGGTCAGTCGGCAGAAATTCAACAATCCCGATGGCCTCAATGATCCAGTCCGGTTCGATGGGCACGAGATTCCGCACGGGGCAAGTCGGAAATTGGTCGTGGCGACAAAAGTACATTTCCTTTTCCGGCAATCGGCGGTTCCAAATCCAAAACAGCATGTCGTTGCTTCCGAAATCAAGTTCCTGCCCCGACATGGCCACCGAGGATTGAATCCGCAACCGCTTGGGCCGCTCGAAAGTCAATCGTGTTTGCGGCGGAATGAGAATGCCCGGTGCCATGATCTGGCCATTTTCCGTCGACATGTTACGGATGGCCATGCTGTTCCGGTTGATGGCCGCCGTAATTTCCGCCAGCGACAACGTTTTCGCTTCCTGCGTGGTCAACGGCGGCGCAGCCGGGGCCTTGGCCCGAAACGCCATTTTCAGTGCTTCGCAGCCGGGAAAGGCGGTCAGGAGCAAAACCGGGAGCAAAACGGTGGGGATATTTGGAATTTTCATGGAATGCAATTTTGACGAGTTGTGTGGCACTCCCCTCACCCCTCCGGGGAGAGGGAAACATCACAACAGTCTCGTTCAGGTATACAGTAACGCCGCCAATTCCGCTTGCACTTCTTCCAATCGTTTTTTATCCGGCATGGCAATTGGCACTTCAAAGGCGGCATTTTCCTTGATGGCATAAACGACCAACAGTTTTTGGCCTTTTTCATCGATTTCTTCCCGTTCGTAGCGGAAGAGATGGCGACGGATCAACAGCAGCGTCAGCACATAGCGCATGTCCGCCTTCTCCGGCTGCAAGGCAAGCTCTGCAAACAGGTTGAGCAAAATTTCGTTCGGGGCCAGCTGCACTTTTTTGTCCTTTGCATCGGGCAATTTCGTTTTCCACCAGCCGATCCATTCGGCTTCTTGGTCCCTCGGCGGCGTCCAGTGTTCCGGCATGTAGTCGTAGCGATTCACGCCGGTTCCCTCTTCAACCAATAGGGAAAAAAAGCTGTCGCCGGGCAGTATTTCTTTGCCACTCGTGGCACAAATGCGATTCGGTTTGGGAATATCCACTTCTCACGACCCGGACACTGGGATTCCAAGCTAAAATTAACGAAAAAAATGTCGCGGCGGAGCATACGCAATTATTCCAGCTCGATCAAGAGAAGTTTTGTGGCATTCATGCCCTCAGGTTTGCGCCACGGCCTTCGGGAAACGCCATGCTCAGGAGGGCACTCGGTTCATTTTTTGTGCGAACCGCAGAATAAACAGAGTTTGCCGTGAAAAAAGGATACACAGAGTTTAACAATTACATGGTTGACAAGTCCCCGCGTTTGTGGGATATTACGTATGCGGATATCGTATTCGATTTCGGCTTTTTGTGCTTTCCACAATGGGAGCGGCCAGGTCGGATTTTTTTGGTCTTCGTTTGAGAGGAGAATGTCCATGTTGAAAAAAGTGATCCCCGTCTTTTTTCTCGCCGTCCTCGCGTCATGCTTCATTTCCGAAAACGTGAACGCACAGGACGCTGCCGCCGAAACCGTCGTTGTGACTGGAGAAGTTGTAGCAGAAGCCCAGGCCACTTGTCCTTGTGCCGGTGACTGCTGCAAAGACGCCTG